>ERZ808054.1218-NODE-1218-length-15962-cov-4.930249_pt1 | contig 15962 bp, 15 predicted proteins | sample MGYA00380201_ERZ808054 | MGnify/ENA primary metagenome ERZ808054 (study PRJEB31490, sample SAMN06133419) | mouse gut metagenome | isolation source: Z5_2 | host: mice | place: China: Chengdu | collected 2015-05 ... | reverse complement strand
TTTATTGTTAGCAAACTTATTATACACCAAAGTGCTTCATACGGCACTTTTTGTTAAAAACTTGTAAAGTAGTGTTATTATTTCCTGTGTAGCATGAAAAAGGATATAGAACAACAAAATTTGGACAAGTATGAAGCGGACGAAGGCTTTACGCTTGAATTTCTGGAGCCGCAGCTTGCAATAGGTGTAAACAGGGAAACGATACTGGATGATTTCACTCAGATAATGTTGGAACGCGAGGCACTTGTATTTGAATTACTGATACAAGAGGGATATTTTGAATGTGGAGGTAAATTACATGAAAATACCCAAAATGATATTGTTTGATTATGGTCAGACGCTTATTGCAGAACAGAAGTTTGACGGAGTAAAGGGAACAGAGGCTGTCTTACAATATGCTACAAAAAATAGGTATCATTTGTCGGCAGAGCAGGTGCAAGCCAAGGTAAATGAAATCAATCAGGAATTCGGAAGATTTGATCCTGAGAAAAGGCACTTATTTCAGATAGAAATACCTAATACAATGTTTACGCCTTATCTTTATGAATCCCAGGGAATAGAGATTGCATTAAGCAACTCTGAAATTGATACTGTATTCTGGAATGCCGCTGCTCCAGGCGTGCCGACAGAGGGTATAAAAGATTTTTTAGGATATTTGAAAAACAAAGGTATCCGCACAGGGGTAATCAGTAATATTTCTTATGATCCTTCTGTGGTTGCACAGCGTATCAACAGACTGCTTCCTGACAATACCTTTGAATTTATCATTACCTCAAGTAATTTTATGTTCCGCAAACCGAACAAAAGGATATTTGATCTGGCTTTGGAAAAAGCGCAGTTACAGCCGGATGAAGTCTGGTATATCGGGGATCAGTATGAATGTGATGTGAAAGGCTCCTTAAATGCCGGTCTGCTGCCAGTATGGTACATAGGAGCGATCGATCTGCCTTATGCAATGGAAGATAAAAATATTCTGACAGCAAAAACCTGGCGTGAAATAGAGCGGTATATGGAGATATAGCGTATATAAAGAACTGAAAATGTGTCCAGAAAGAGCAGACTGCAAATGTCTTGAAATAATATAATTCCCCCGAATTCGGGGGAATTAAACTTTACTTTTTCTCCCAGGATAACACCACTGCCGCAACCCCGCACAAAATACCCGCTATGGGATACACCACCCATGTTATCTCCCAACTGTTTGTCATAAAACTCCAAAACAGGAAAATGCAGGTTGCCAGCATCATAATGCAGCCGCAGACCTTTCCTGTCAGGGTATCCCGCCGTTTCTTCTCCGGTGAGGGATTTGCTTCTTTATTATAATCTTGAATGTTATATTTTCCCTTCTGCATCCCACCATAAACAAGATTCCACACTCCTACGGCAATCAACAGCAAAAACACCGCGCCGGAAAAATCATCTACCTCTTGTACCCATATGGATGGCAGAATTGCGGATACCTTATCCGGTAATGCCTCTCCAACAAGAACAAACAAAAGTCCGATAAGGATAATGCCTACACCTGCTGCAATCCTGACTGTATATTTTTTATATGCCTGATCTTTTTCTTCCTCTGTGTAAAAATCCTCAATCACCGGATGCTTCTGCATAAACCGCTCCATCTGCATTCCCATGACCACAAAGACCATCACCGCCACGATCAAAGGTATAAAGAAAGCAACTGAAGCCAGTTCCTCTTCTACACCTATTCCGTTCAGGAATAGCATTGCGCTAAGCCCGAAAATGATAAGCCCGACCCCTGCCGATATCCATTTGCTGAACTGGTTTTTCTGCCTGTCATATCCATAAGTATCCTCCGAAAAAACCTTGCTGACGTCACCCTGAAGCAAAGTGTCCATATCGCAGTGAAACATGTTGCAGATCTGTAATAATTTTTCCATTTCCGGATAACTCTGTGCCGATTCCCATTTGCTCACTGACTGCCGGGATACCTCCAGCGACTCTGCCAACTGCTCCTGCGTGATTTCTTTCTGCTTCCTTAAAAATTGTAAATTCTCTGCAAAACTCATTTTACATCCTCCGTTTCAACCATATTTTTCAACGCAGCTTTTAATGCGCGCCTTATTTATGCCTTTTATCATATGGTTGCATAAGGACAACTTCAATCAATCCTGTGTTGCTTTTAAGTTTTGTCGTGTATATTTTCGGTTGCATTAGCCATTCCGCACTCTATGGCAGCTTTTTCCCGGCAGAAAGATAAATTTCATACCACTCTTCCCTGGTCAGGGATATGTCGGAGGCTTTGCAGACAGCCTGCACTCTCCTGATGTTGGCGCTTCCCACAATCGTCTGGATTCCCGCCGGATGGCGCATGATCCAGGCAACAGCAATAGCATTAGGCGTTGCCTGATATCCGCCGAGAACTGGATCTGATCTACTTTTAGCGGTTCGCTTAAATAGCTGTTAAGCAATTCGATCTGCATGGGATTGTGATTGCTGACACCAAAGCAATGCACCTTCCCCGCCTGCATAGATATCTGCATGATCAAAAAAATTGATTCCTGCCTCCATGGATGCTTCTACTAATTCTCTTGCAACCTTTACACTGCCAAGCTTCGTTATCTCCATACATCCTAATCCAATGGCAGATACCTCCGGTATATTTTCACTGATTTTGATTGTTTTCATACTTTTTCCTCCAAGCAATTTCTTTCAAATTTTTAATGCACTCATTTTACCATAAACTTATTCAGGGATCCTGATGCCCCAGCATGATATCATAGTTGACTTTTTGATAGAAAAGCCTTTCCATCTCCTGCCTGTCCATAATATGCAGTCCAAGGATCCACATAAGCTTGGCATAAACAGCCTCCAGCGTCATGTCATATGTTTCCAGAAATGGCAATTCATCCTTCGCCGCTTTTCCCACCACATAGGTATCCATGTTGCTGCCTTCATAGGTCACCTGCGTGGTCATGACCAGAAGCTTCTCATACGGCTTATAATGTTTCATTTCTTCGAGAAAAGCCTCTCTCAGATGATCCGGCAGACCTCCTACACCGAAGCCTTCCATGATAATGCAATCATATTCCCGCAAAATATAAGGGATAATTTTCGCAGACGTACCGGGCGTCAGCTTCCACAAAAACACGCTCCGATCCATCCGGTCATAAAACTTTACTTCCTTAAGGCATGCAGTTTCTTCTATATAATACAGGACTACATCATTCTGGATCTTCCCGATCACCGGAAAATTAATGCTGGAAAAAGCGTCATAGCTAAACGTGGCAGTCTTTTTTGCACGAGTACCTGCGATGATCTTGCCGTCAAAAACCACCCGGACATCCCTGCTCCGCTCATCCAGCACACAGCGGATACTGTCATGCAGATTTTTTCGCGCATCTGTAATTTCCGAAAGAATTGATTTCTGCGCGCCGGTAAGCACAATGGGTTTGGGAGAATTTTGGATCAGATAGGACAATGCTGCCGCCGTGTATGCCATCGTGTCCGTTCCATGGCATACTAAGAAGGCATCGTAATGATCATAGTTTTCCTGAATAATACCTGCCAAAAGCAGCCAGTGCCCCACTGCCATATTGGTAGAATCTATGCTGCACACCTCGTAAGGAACCAGCTCACAAGTCTGCTCAAATTCCTTTACATATTGCAAAAAATCCTTGGAGGACAGCACCGGCGCAAGCCCGCTGCCGTTGTCCTTAGAAGCAATGGTCCCGCCTGTGGTCAACATTAAAATCTTTTTCTTCATTTCAGCCTTCCCTCTTATCCGAAACATGGAAATCGTTACCGTACCTCATACAGCTTCCACACGCCCCGCCCCTTCTCGGCAATCTCCTGACAGGAACTCAGGTTCCCATTTACCGCAAGCAAGTCCTGCAAAAACTTCCCGCTGTCCTCATGGTCTGCCATATAAACCAACAGAGAATCACTCTGCGTGATCGTCTCATCCGCAATCAGCTCCTCATTACCCATGCTTGCCAGATATACCCTCGGATATTCCATCAGCTCATCGGAAAGCCACCAGATATGGTCTCCGGAATTTTCATGGTAAAAAACCACCACCGGCACATCCTTATGTGCTTTCACAAATTCCATGATCTCCTTTTCTTCCTCATAAAGAAAGAACACCTTCCCCTGCCCTAAGGCTGTCAGACTGGTCAACAGCACCACCGCGCAGCAGATCCCTGTCAGGACTTTTTTAAAGGAATCTCCCAGCTTCTCCCCTGCCAGTTCTTCCATCAGGTGCCAAGCGGCATACAAAAGCAAAAAGCACCAGATCCCATAAACCGGAAGTTGATAACGATTGGAAGTTTCCCCCAGCAAAAGCGCGGTTTTCGACACAATAAAAAAGTATCCTGCTGCTGCAGACAACATCAGCAATATTGCCGGATTAGTTCCCCTGCCCTGATTTTTTCCACCAGAGAATCTCTTCCCTCTTTTTTTCAAATATCCTGCCGTAACAGCCAGAACCGCCAAAACCAGCAGCCAGATGCTTAAGGTGCCGTTCATCACATAATCATCAAACAAGCCTCCAAAAAACCTGAGCCTGTCCATGGTATTGGATGCATCCCCGAATTCGCTGACCGCTTCCGTCCCCCGGTATCCTCTGAAAATATGGGACAATGCCGGAGGATAATAAAGCAGCGCCGTTCCAAGCCCTATTGCACAGGCAGACGCATAAGAAACCAGCCCCTTGATTTTTTTCTTTCCAGGCATCTTATAAAAAAGGTAAATACAAAATCCAGCCCCAAGGAAAAAGTGAAAGATAATATAATAATATTGTGTCAAAAATCCCAGAAAAACCGTTACCGCCAGCGGGAGCAGAAAACATCTTATCCGAAAATCCTGTTTTCTGACCGCCCTTAAGTGAAGTGCCAGACAAAGCAGCACAAAAAATGTCAGCTGCTGGTACATACGGATAAACATCACCCCGGAAATCACTGCAGCGGAAAATCCCCAGAAAAGACAGGTAAGGAAAGACAGGCTTTCTGCCCTCTTTTCCTGCTCTGCTTTTTCCCCAGCGCCGCACAGCGCTGCCGTGTAAGCACAATAGACCAGCAACACGTAGCTGCCTGCATAAAACAGCAGATTAACGCTGATCCCCAGCCACTTGCTGAACACCTCCGGGAACAAAGAACAAACGGTATGAAACACAAAATAATACAGCGGCGGGTGTACATCCCAGGACTGCATCTGCCACACCACATCATACCGGAACCCTTCCCCCGGCAGTACCACGAAATCATTCCGAAGCCCATCCCGTTCCAGCCATTGCCTGTCACTAACAAACAGCCCTGCGGTCTTATTGCTGGAATAATAAGTATATAACTCGTCCTCATGGAAACCTGCCTTTTTATTCCCAAAATAAAGCAAGCCTCCCAACTGAATCAGCAAAAGTACAGTCATTGCCAGAATATATATTTTTTTACGCTCCATCTTACCCATTATTTCTCGCCTTTTTCAACATTCTGTGCGCCTTCCGCACCAGCACCGGCGCCGTTCCCAAGAGAAACAGGTACTGCTTGTTTTTCTTCGTCAGATAGGGGGAAGAACGCACATCCTTTCGATGCTTCTTTAGATAATCACGCACCTGCACATAAAAGGCATTGTCTTCCTTCATCCGGGAAATGGGAATATGGAGCATGTAATCCAGCCGCTGGAACAGCCCGAACCGCATCGCTTCCGGCAAAAGCTGGGGATACTCTCTTTCCACGATTTCCTGCACTCTGTCCGCATTTTTCACAATGTCCGTAAACACCTGCGGAAATTCTTCTTCATCCCTGGTCCTTGTATTGCTCCCATACCGGTAAAATACATGGTAATCCTGCTCTGGCAAAATCGCCACCGCCGGTACCTTGGGAAGCAGGCGCACCAGCAGGTTAAAATCCTCGTTCAATTCCCCTTCCGGGAAATGCTCCTCTTTCAGCAAAGAAGCATGGGTCAGCTTTGTACAAAAAGAGCAGTCCCCCCTGTGGAGCAAAAGTTCCCGCATAAACTGCTGGCATTCCCACAACTCTGCCTGCTCAGGCGGAACGCACACATCCGCCATCCGGTTTCCCTGCTCGTCGATCTCATCTCTGGAAATCTGCACCATCAAAAGCTGCTCCGAAAGCGCTACCGCCAAAAGACGCTCATACATCTCCGGCTCAATATAATCATCGCTGTCCACAAAGCCGATATAGTCGCCTTTTGCCACCGAAATTCCCAGATTTCTGGCAGAAGAAGAACCGCCGTTTGCTTTGTGGAACACCCTGACCCGCTTATCCTCCATTGCCATCTTTTCTGCAAGAGCGCCGCTGTTATCCGTAGAGCCATCATCTACCAGGATGATCTCCAGATTCCGCCAAGTCTGCCTGCGGATCGATTTCACGCACCGCTCCAGATAATCCACCGTATTGTAAACAGGCACGATCACACTGATCAGCGCCGGTCTTTCTGTCTCTTTCACTTGTTTTCCTCCATCCACCGAAACATCTTCCCCGGACTTACTACCGGTGCCGGGCTTAAAGGTCCTTCTTTTTCCGGCTTAAAATTCCCCTTTTGTATCCCTTCTATCATGTTCTTTAAGACTGCTGCCCCATGCTCCGCATTCCACAGCTCCGTGATCGTCTCGTAGGCTGCCTGCCCCATCTGCTTCCTCTTTTCAGGATGCTCTGCAAGAAAGGCTACCGCCTCCTTCATCTTCTCATAGCTTCCCGCCGGGTAGGCGATCCCATTGACTCCCTGCCGGATCAGATATGGCACCGCCCCTGCCTGCACATTGGCAACCACTGCGCAGCCGCTGTTCATTGCCTCATTGACCACTGCTCCCCAGCCCTCTAAATGGTTGCTGGTAAACACATGGATATGGCATTTTTCCATGATCTTCCGCACCTGCTCCGGTCTCTGGAATCCATAAAAGGTGATCCGCCCCTTTACTCCGTATTCCTCTGCAAGAGCCTCCATCTGCTGCTGCAGCTCCCCGCTGCCTGCCATATGAATGTGGCATCCGGGAACATCCTTTGCCAGCCGGATCATATACTCCGGGTGCTTTAAGGGAATAAACCGCCCCGCCCATACCACATGAACACCATCCTTTTCCTTCATCTGCTCCAGCTGCTCACAGGTGTAGCGCTTTGTCTCCGGGAAATATCCCCATTTAAACATTTTCCCCGGATAAGCGTGGATCAAATGAAAATCCGAGGGCACATAAGCCCCTGCGCACAAAAGATACGCCGGGCTTTTCCGATACCGGACATGCTCATAGTACTTATGGACCAGCCCTTTGGGCGAAATTGCTTTCCACTGTCCTTCCCGGTAAAGCCGTTCACTGACTCGTATCGTCAATTTTCCGCTGTTAAGCCGCTGCTGCACCAGCCCTTCCTGGTCATTCCAGCCTGCCAGCAGCACATCACTTTCCAAAATCAGCTTTTTGCATGTCTCCTCTTCCTCATAAAAACGCCGCACAAAGGGAAGCGCCTCCCCGGCTTCATCCCATCCCATGGCAAGCCGCTCCTTTTCCATAGGCTGGGTCTGTACGAAGGTATAAGCTTCCCTCCAAAGCCTGTAACATGCCTGCGAAAAAGGAATCTGATGATGGTTAATATAATTGGACAGAAAGGTAACTGTCATGGTCAGCCTCCAATCTCCTGATAAATCTCCAAAAGCCTGAAATAATTCCGCTCTCCGTCATAAACCACAGCCGCCCCCGCTGCGGCATGAGCGGAAAGCCTCTGGGCAAAGACCAGCCCCTCACTGTCCTTCTTTTCATCCCAGATCCGGCGGACTGCCGCCGCTAGAGCCTGTGCATTTCCAGAAGGAAAAAGCAGCCCGGTCTTTTCATGGACGACCAGATCCGGTATCCCGCCGGCATCTGAAGCTGCCACCGGAACGCCTAACAGCATGGCTTCCCCCACCGTATTGGGAGAATTTTCCAGAACCGAAGGGCAAAGAAAAGTATGACAGGACAAAAAACGCTCTTTCATCTGCTCTGCGTCCAGCTTCCCCAGCATCACAACCTTCTCTTCCAGCCCATATTGGCTGATCAGCTTCAATAAATACTTCCCATAAGCAGGAAGTTTTAACCGCTGCTTCCAGGTGGCATGTCCGATAATGCTATTTCCCGCCACATAAAGCTTCAGATCCGGGTAATCCGGCAAAAGCAGCGCCATGGCCTGCAGGGCAAAATGCATCCCTTTTAAAGGGTAATCCCCCTGCCCCAGAAAAAGGCTGTGCTTTTCGCATTTTTCCAGCTTCCAGCTTCCACTGTAAAATTCCTTTCGCATGGTCTCGTTCATCGGAAAGTACTTTGCCTTTGGATTGATGGCTGTGGTTCCCTTCCGGTCAAACCCTGTCCGCCCGGTAATGTTCCCGCACCCTTTTATGGCTTCTGTCTCATTCTTTCCCCGGAGTACAAATTTCTCCTGCTGCTGCCTGACGGAGTCCTTCCGGACAAGATCCCGGAATGTGACCTGACGCTGCACCTGCTTTGGCAGCCCTGCCATATACACCCTGGCAATCTCACTGCAAAGTCCCTGAATCCCGACCAGCGTCCGCTCCGGTTTCCCAAAAGCCCGGACTGCTGCAAGACAATGGGGAAACTCTGTCCCGAAAATATGCAGCATATCGGGCTGAAAATCCTGCAGGATCTCCCGGAACCCTGCTTCCATCCCATCATCGTACCGTTCCGGATGCCCCAGGTCTTCCAAAAAAGCATAGCACCTGATTCCGTGGACCAAAAATGCTTTTACTTTCTGGCTGGAAGCTTCCCCGGCTGCATCTGACCTGCCCGGAAGCGCCGACAGACTTTCTGCCGGAAAACACACGCCCAGTTCAAAGGGAGCTTCTTTTTGCAGCACACGCTCAAAAATACCGGAAAGCCACCCTTCCCGATTGCTATAAGAAAGCCCCAGCTCCCGGGCAATCGCCGGAAGCATAATATTGCAGATCCATAAAACTTTTTTCATCGTCTTTTATACTTTCCTTGCATAAATCATTCTTTTCAACCGGTTATAAATCCCGGCAGTTTTTTCATTAGATGCGATCCATGTGCGCAAAGGCGCCAGAGAAAGCCACATTGCCATGCGGAATTTAAATAGCTGCCCTTTCGTCATATACTTTCCGGTGATTTCCTTATGTTCCCTTGCAGAAAGAATTCTGTTTTCCTTTGTTTCCGAAAAACCGCCGCCCTCATAATCTGCAATCAGCAGCTTCTGATAGGCAAACTCTGCTTTCTGCTCCTTTCCTGCCACAAAAAAACACCATAAAAACTGCTCGTAATCCGCCCTGACCTTATATGTAATATCAAAGGGATGGGCAAGCAACAGCACTCTGCTGTAAAAGCATGCCTGATGGCAGGGCACATTGCGGTAACATCCAAAAGCATCCAAATGAGGATTGGAGGCAACCTTCGCTCCGGTGAGCCTTTCATAAATATCTCCATAGTAAATTCCCCGGAGATTTCTTCCCTCCTGATTCTTTCCCCTGCGGCGATCCTGGATAAAATCTGCCATCCGAGAAAGGACCTGCCCGGAATAAAAACGGTCGCCGCAGTTTAAGAAATACACATAAGCGCCCTTTGCCTCCCAGACTGCCTGATTCATGGCATCATAGATCCCCTTGTCCTTCCGGCTGTAAAGACGCAATACTCCTTCGGGAAAAAGCCCTGCAATTCCCTCTAAGGATCCGTCCGTTGAAACGCCATCCTTGACGATCACCTCATAATCCTGAAAATCCTGATTCCGGATACTCCTAAGCGTCCCCGCCAGTTTTTTCCCCGGATTTAAACAAACCACTACAATCGAAAATAAAGGATTCATCCACTCTCCCCCTCCCTTAATTTACATCCGAAAGGATCGGCACCATATCATGGAACATAAATGTCTCATAGGGCAGGATCCGAAGTCCGTCGCCTCCCGCCTTCATCAAAATAAAAATCCCAAAATACAATATTCCTGCTCCCATCACACCTGCGTATGCCAGCCGCTTCAGCCTCTGATCCTGGATCCCCGAAATCAGCGCCGGCAAAAAGAAAATGTGGGTAATGGTCAGATAATACCCGATTCTGGATATAATGGGCAAAAAGGAGCAGCACACATACATCACCAGCGCTCCCAAATTGCAATAGAAATAAAACCGGTTCCGTTCCACATCCTTCACGCTCTGGCGGTAGCACAATAATGCCAGAACCAGCACTGCCAGACATCTTGCTATATTGACCAGACTGGTTCCTCCCTCCAGATACTCCGTATCTTCATAGGTGGGATAAAGAAAAACCACTACCTTCAGGTAAAAATCCTGCATAAAAAAGAAGGTGGAACAGAACACTGCGGCGATGGCCAATTGCCATTTTTTCCACGGAAGGGAAGCTAAAATATACAACGGTATCACCACCAGCATGGATTTGTGCAGCGTTGCCCCCAAAAGCACCAGCAGGATAAACCTTCCCCACTGCTTTTTCAGCACATAGGGAATGACATACAGCGCCATGGCCAGTGCCAGATAATAGCGCACCGTGTTAAAAGACTGGAAGTAATAGCCCAGCGCCATAAACAAGAAAAAGGAAAACCCGAAGGAATCCGCCTGTCTGTAGATTGCCGCCATAAAGACCAGCACCGTAAAAAAGGAAAAGAAAGCAAACACCAGCAGATAATTTTCAAAACCGCTGATCCCATACAGCACCCGGACGATCCAGTTAAACCCGGCTTCCGTAGGCACAAAGGCATCACAGTTGATCAGATGCATAAACTCCACGTACTTTGCGTAGTCATTTCCCACATTTAACCGGCAGGCTGACAACGCAAACAAAATCAGAAAAACAGATACCAACGCAAGTACATTCAGCATCTGTTGTCTGGTCACTATCCCATTTTGCCTTTTGCAGCGGTTGTCTACTAAAAAACCTAAAAGCACTGTCACCGCCGCCACACTGCAATACAAAATCATAGCTTTCCCTTTCCTTTTGCAATCCCACGCTTCATCAGGCAGTAAGCCTGCGTAAAGCTTATTTCTTTCAGCATTTCTCTCCGGTGGGCTGCCAGAAAACGCAGAGAAAACGGTTTTGCCATAATGCCATAAAGATGATGGTACAAAACCCCTCTGTCCATAAAGAACTTTTCATTATATCCTTTAAACCATGTAGACTCCCGGTACACCTCCTGTCCCAGACACACCGGAGAAGCATACAGACAAAGACCTTTTTTCAGACAGTCATGCAAAAACAGGCTGTCTTCCCCATTGCTGTATTGGGCGCCCCCGCCAAACAGCAGGGAAAAGCACACGTTCACCCGGTGCAGCGCAGCCGTCCTTGCGGCAACCGCATAGGTAGGATAACGTCCATAGCTGTACCAGCGGATCCTTTTATATGTCTCATTATGATAAGTAGCCCTGGAAGGATCCACCTTAAAATTAAAAGTGATCACATCCGCTTTGGGATGTTCTTCAAAGGTCCTGGCCACTGCCTCCTCATAGCCCTCATCCAACACGATATCCTCATCAGAAAACAGGCAGATATCCCCATCTGCCCGCATCAACGCCGTATTTCTGCTGAGACCGACTCCGCGCTCTTTCATGGAAAAGCACCGGATCTGTTTCCCCTTGTGCTGATATTCGCAATAGCCGTAATGGTCGCACTGATTGACGATGATCGCCTCACTGGAAATCCCCATCTTATCTGCCAGCGTATTTACGTTTTCATTTACTGCAGCTACCAATACCTGTAATCTCATCTGAATCTCCCAGTAACCCTCCATGCTGTCAATGCCATTTTTCACAGTACCATGGCTACGAATAGTACCTGTTTAAAAATTCCTCATCTGCCTGGGCAATGACCATACCCCAGATATTGCAATCCTGATTCCGCAGGAAAGTCAGGATCCGCTCCGTCTTCCTTCCCACGTCAAAGCCAAAGGGAAGCAGGATCACCACCCCGCCAAGCTCCCTGATCTTAATACAGTCCTCTTCTGCAAATACATTTTCATTAAAAGGAACAACTTCCCATTCATCCGCTTCTCTGGGCTTTTCTTCTTCCATGATATGCCAGCCGAACTCCTCCTCGCTGCTTCCCATGGGAACTTCCATCTCGCCCCGGTTCAAAAGCCCTTCCAGTTCCAGCTTTCTCATGTCTGCATGGTTGCCCATATCCAAAATGGCAAAGGTCTTTTGCTCCCCCAGCACATAATGGATATCTGCTTTCAACTCCCCGGCATAGGGCTGCAGCCCTTTCTGGTTCATGGTCAATATGCCAAGCGCCCGGTAAGGATATCGCTTTTCAATATCCCCCTGCACATAGATGCTTTCATTTAAAACATAAGCAAAGCTAAAAGCCAGGAATGCCAGAACTCCTACAATGATCCCGCCCACACTGCAGGCTGCCGTGGTGCGGTCATCCCAGTATACCCGGACCGGCGCCTCGGAACGGATCACCTTGATCAGCTTTAGCTCCTCGCTTTCCTGGGCATATGCCATCAGTCCGGCTTCTGTTGCCCCCTGGACTTCCCTGACAAACTTTTCAGAATCCCCTTTGACATGAATCGTCAAAAGCCTGATATCTGAAAGGATCTCGGCTGTCGTCGCCTCCCGTATCTGCTCTTTTTCATAACCCGGCAGTTCCTTTAAGATCAGGTCCACGATCGGGTCCGTGTCTAACAGGTCATTCCAGGTATATCCATTATAGTGCTGGTACACCTCGCCGTTTTCGTCTACCCGGAAGCTGATATAAAGCTTGGACAGCGTCTCATATTCTACCGGCATCTTCATTCCCCGGACAATCTGGTATGCCACGCCGCCAAAAGTCGCCCCAAGGACGATCAGCATAATGATCACCCATATTTTCTTCTGGAAGTAAAGCATCAGTCTTTTTAAATCCATTCCTCTGCTTAAATATTCCTCATTCATTTTCTTTCTTTCCCTCTGCGTTTACCTTCTTCATGGCAGTGACCTGCTCACTGTCCACCCCTTCCGTGCTTTCCGGCCGGATCAGAATCTTCAGCGTAAGCAGCATCAGTTTCAGATCCAGCCACAAGGAATAATTTTCAATATAATACAGATCCAGCTTCAGCTTATCATAAGGCGTAGTGTTGTACTTGCCGTAAACCTGCGCATACCCTGCCAGCCCTGCCTTTACCTTCATGCGGAATGCAAATTCCGGCATATCCTCCATATACTGTCTGATGATCTGCGGACGCTCCGGTCTTGGTCCGATAAAGGACATATCTCCTTTCAGGATATTGAACAACTGGGGAAGCTCATCGATCCGTGTTGCCCGGATCACTTTTCCCACAGGGGTAATACGGCTGTCATTTTTCGATGCAAGCCTTGCCACACCGTCCTTTTCCGCATCCTCACTCATGCTCCGGAACTTCATGATCATAAATTCCCTTCCGTCCTTAGTACAGCGGACCTGTTTATAAAAAACCGATCCTCCGTCATAACATTTGATGCAGATTGCCGTGACCAGCATGAAGGGAGATGCGATCACCAGCAAAAGCAGGGCACATAAAATATCGATCAGGCGCTTTGCCGCCCTCTGCTCCACGGAAAGGGCATATTCCCTGGTCAGCAGGATCGGCGTGTCAAATAAATGGAGCTGGTCCGCCCCCATGACAAGCACATCAGGGATCTTGGGCATCATATACACCCGGATCGACCGGCTGTAGCAATACTTCAGCAAATGATTTCTGTCTGCTGTAGAAATATCCCACAAGACGACCGCGCCATAGCCTTTTTCAATCTCCTCTTCCAGCCTCCATAAGCCTTCCCTGACGTCAATGCACTTTGCAATCCTGTATTTATCCCGCCTTGATTCAAATTTTCTTAAAATATCCTTGATATCCCGCTCCCCATGGACCAGGAGCATTTTTCTGGGCGGAAAGACCCGCCTGTAAATATAATTGCACAGATTTACCCAAAAAGCTGCAATCACAAGCTGCACCACTGTAGCTCCTGCCAGATAAACCGGTGTCACCATCCAGTTTCTCATCAGGGAAATCTGCACATATGTAATCACATTTACGATCAGCACTGAAAACAATTGAGATAAAAGCACATCTATGGGCTTTAAATAGCCAATCTTTAACCCGCCAAAAGTATTCGTAAAAAAGAATAAAAGCACCAGATAAAGTGCAATCACCAGAATATGCCCATTGCGGTAAAACTTAAGGCCCTGCCGCCCTTCCAGATAACCATTCACCAATGGGTAATAATATTCGAACCAAATATATGCATAGACTGCTGTCTGCATCAATAAGCCTGCAAAGTCCATCCACAATACAATGATTCTTTTTATGCTATCAAAACGTTTCACAGATACACCTCGTTAAATCCTCCTGAGCGTGGCGCGAAACGCCCAGAAAAAAAGATTATATATACTGTACAAAAGGGAAAGCCTCTCATGCTTCCTGTACAAATTCCATATACGCCTTATCGCTTCCAGCTTGTTAGAGGATAAGGATTTTGCCGGTCTTCTGTAGATTGCCAGCACTTCATTCAGCCCATAAGCAGTAAACCCGTTTCGAAGGATCTTCCACCAGGCGGCCGTATCCTCGCTTTTCACTTCCGGCATCCTGATCAGCTCACGGCCTGTCCGGTCCGTATCCAGCAGCACCGTGGTGGTGAAGATCACCGTTCTGGAAAGCGCCTTAAAATAAGTAAGCTCAGGCGGCACCTGCACCACCTTTCCGGTTCCTTTTGCATGCTCATCACCAAATTCATAAGCAGTAAACACAAAGGCAGCCTGCTTTTCCCTCATAAAAGCAAGCTCCTTTTCCAGCTTGTCCGGCATCCACAGATCATCTGCATCCAAAAAAGCAATATATCTGCCTTTCGCCGCTTCTATCCCGGTATTTCTCGCCCGGGCAGCGCCTTCATTTTGCGGTTTACTGATCAGGCGGATCCTGTCATCCCCCATATCCATACACTCGGAAATCCTCTGCCTGCTGTCATCAACGGAACCGTCATCCACCAGCAAAAGCTCCCAGTTACCATAGGTCTGTGCCTGCACCATGGAAATCGTCTCCCTGATGTAGGCACCGGCATTGTAAACCGGCACAATAATACTTACAAGCTCTTTACCCTGCTCCATTTAGATTTCCTCTTTCACAAGATAGATTGGCCTGTTTTTCACTTCCATATACATTTTCGCGAGATATTGCCCCACAATCCCCAGACAAAACAACTGCACGCCGCTGATCAGGGAAATGATACATACCAGCGACGGCCAGCCCGAAGTAGGATCCCCAAACACCGCCTTCCGCACAATCGTAAAAATGATCAGCGCAAACGCGGCAATACAGAAAAACACGCCCATAAATGCGGCAAACGCCAATGGCGCTGTGGAAAAAGACGTAATCCCTTCCAGCGAATAAATGAACAGCTTCCAAAAGGACCACTTGGTCTCTCCCTTCTTCCGCTCAATGTTGTCAAATTCCAGCCATTTGGTCTGATACCCCACCCAGCCAAACAACCCTTTAGTAAAACGGTTATATTCTTTTAAAGACAGAAGCGCTTCTGCTACCTGCCGGGTCATCAGCCGGTAATCCCTTGCTCCGTCCACGATTTCTGTTTTCGAGATCTTTTTCATGATCCGGTAAAACAGCCTTGCAAACAGGGAACGGATCACCGGTTCTCCCTTCCTGGTAACCCGCCTTGTGGCAACCGAATCATACCCCTGTTCCAAATAACCGTACATTTCCGGCAATATAGCCGGAGGGTCTTGCAGATCCGCATCCAAAAATACGATATAATCTCCATTTGCCTTTTCCAGTCCTGCGTAAATGGCTGCTTCCTTCCCGAAATTCCTGGAAAAGGAAAGTAGGTGTACCCGGCCGTCTTCTTGGATCAGCTTTTTCACCTCTTCCGACGTTTTATCCTTTGACCCGTCATCAATATACCACAACTCCAATTCTATCTCTTTTTGGCGGAAAAAGGATTCATTTTTCATAAATTCCATATAAAAATCAGTCACATTCCCTTCTTCATTGTAGCAGGGAACTACCGCACTAAGCAAT
>ERZ808054.1216-NODE-1216-length-15998-cov-10.368381_pt1 | contig 15998 bp, 15 predicted proteins | sample MGYA00380201_ERZ808054 | MGnify/ENA primary metagenome ERZ808054 (study PRJEB31490, sample SAMN06133419) | mouse gut metagenome | isolation source: Z5_2 | host: mice | place: China: Chengdu | collected 2015-05 ... | reverse complement strand
GTGGTGGCTCTAAAGTGTTAAAATCCGAGGTGGCTCTCAAGCGATAAAACGGTGGCTCCGAAGCGTTAGAATATTCAACAAAGATGGAAGCAGCGTATGTGGATACGTTTCTGACCTTATCCACCTGTGCATACCATGTGGGTGGTGGAAGGCTTATGGTGGTGGCGAAGAGAATGGATTGATAAGGGATTTGGGGAAATGACGGATAGTTTTATAATGTATGTATAAAAAATCTATAAAATTAGCACTCACCCCTTTACAGTGCTAACAATTAGTGTTATACTCTCACTAGAACAAGAAAAGAGCATAATAAGTGATTGCTTAGCCGGATATACTGTAAAGAAATGGATGATATTCAAGGTTTGTTTGCAGTAAAGGCAGAGAGGAGTGCTTTATGAACATATCAAAATTCACACAAAAATCTATGCAGGCAGTGGAAGGCTGTGAGAAGCTTGCTTATGAGTATGGCAATCAGGAGATCGAGCAGGAGCATCTGCTGTACAGTCTGCTTACCATAGATGACAGCCTGATTTTGAAATTGATTGAAAAAATGGAGATTAATACCCAGTACTTTGTGAATAAGGTGGAAGAAGCTTTAAATAAGAGAGTCAAGGTGCAGGGCGGTCAGGTTCATGTGGGAGCGGACCTGAATAAGGTGCTGATATCGGCAGAGGATGAGGCGAAGGCGCTTTCTGACGAATATGTCTCTGTAGAGCATTTATTCCTTGCCATGATCAAGCATCCCAACAGGGCGGTCAAGGAACTGTTTAAGGAGTTTGGCATTACCAGGGAACGTTTCCTGCAGGTATTGTCCACAGTCAGAGGAAATCAGCGGGTAACTTCGGACAATCCGGAGGCGACCTATGACACGCTTTCCAAGTACGGGCAAGATCTGGTGGAAAAGGCAAGGGAGCAGAAGCTTGATCCTGTAATTGGCAGGGACAGTGAAATCAGGAATGTGATCCGCATTCTTTCCCGGAAGACTAAGAATAATCCTGTTTTGATCGGTGAGCCCGGCGTAGGCAAGACCGCGGTCGTGGAAGGGCTTGCCCAGCGTATCGTAAGAGGCGATGTGCCCCAGGGATTGAAGGATAAGAAGATTTTTGCGCTGGATATGGGCGCGCTGATTGCAGGCGCCAAGTATCGGGGTGAATTCGAGGAGCGTTTAAAGGCGGTTCTGGAGGATGTGAAGAACAGCGACGGGCAGATCATTCTTTTCATAGATGAGCTTCACACCATTGTGGGAGCGGGCAAGACCGACGGCGCGCTGGATGCAGGGAATATGTTAAAGCCTATGCTGGCAAGAGGGGAACTGCACTGTATCGGGGCGACCACGCTGGACGAGTACAGGCAGTACATTGAAAAGGATGCTGCGTTGGAGAGAAGGTTCCAGCCGGTTATGGTGGAAGAACCTACCGTGGAGGATACCATTTCCATTTTAAGGGGACTTAAGGAACGCTATGAGGTCTATCACGGCGTAAAGATTATGGATAACGCACTGGTGAGTGCGGCAGTCCTTTCCAACCGCTATATATCAGACAGGTTTTTGCCGGATAAGGCAATCGATCTAGTGGATGAGGCCTGCGCGCTGATTAAGACAGAGCTGGATTCCATGCCCACAGAATTAGATGAGCTGCAGCGGAAAGTCATGCAGATGGAGATAGAGGAGACGGCGCTTAAGAAGGAAGATGACCGTATCAGTCAGGAACGTCTGGGGGATTTGCAGAAAGAACTGGCAGAGTTAAAGGAAGAACTGAACAACCGCAAAGCACAGTGGGAGAATGAAAAGGCATCCGTGGAGAAGCTCTCCAAGCTCCGTGAAGAGATTGATGCAATCGGCAGCCAGATTGAGATTGCGCAGAGAGAGGGCGATTATGAAAAGGCGGCTGAGCTAAGCTACAGCAAGCTCCCGTCCCTGAAAAAACAGCTGGAGATTGAGGAGGAGCAGGTCAAAAATAAGGATTTGTCCTTGGTACATGAAAGCGTATCCGAGGAGGAGATTGCCAGAATCATATCCAGATGGACGGGAATACCGGTAGTCAAGCTCACAGAAAGTGAGCGCAATAAGACGCTGCACTTAGATGATGAACTGCATAAGCGTGTGGTGGGGCAGGATGAGGGCGTCACTAAGGTTACAGAAGCAATCATCCGTTCTAAAGCGGGAATCAAGGATCCCACCAAGCCCATTGGTTCCTTCCTGTTCTTAGGACCCACCGGCGTAGGGAAGACGGAACTTGCCAAGTCCCTTGCGGCAGCTCTATTTGATGATGAAAACAATATGGTCCGCATCGATATGAGCGAATATATGGAGAAGTACTCTGTATCCAGACTGATTGGAGCGCCTCCCGGATATGTAGGATATGAGGAGGGAGGACAACTGACCGAAGCGGTCAGAAGAAAGCCCTACTCTGTAGTCCTCTTCGATGAGATTGAAAAAGCCCATCCCGACGTATTCAATGTACTGCTGCAGGTGCTGGACGACGGACGTATCACAGACTCGCAGGGGCGCACCGTTGATTTTAAGAACACTATACTGATTATGACATCCAATATCGGCGCTGCCTATCTGTTGGACGGGATTGACCAAGATGGTACGATAAATGAGAAAGCGGAAAAAATGGTCATGAATGACCTGCGCGCTCATTTCAGACCGGAATTTTTGAACCGTCTGGATGAGACTATCCTATTTAAGCCATTGTCCAAAGAGCATATTGGTGGTATTATTAAACTGATTATTGCAGATTTGAACAGAAGACTTTCCGATAAGGAACTTACCGTAGAACTCTCCGGGGAAGCAGAAGCATTTATTGTGGAGAATGCCTACGATCCGGTTTACGGTGCAAGACCGTTAAAGCGGTATATCCAGAAATATGTGGAGACCTTATCCGCCAAGCTGATTCTTGCAGACCGGGTGAAACAGGGAGATGCGATTTTGATTACGGTGGAGAATGGAGAGCTTGCGGCTTCTGTCAAATAACACCAAATGCCTGTAAAACGGCTTATTGGACCAAACGCCTGTAAAACGGCTTATTGGACCAAACGCTGGAAAATGTAAATGCTGCGTGTGGGTGGGGACACCTGCGCGCAGTTTAATAAGAGGAGGAAAAGTGATGTCGATACCGAATGACCCCAATATGCTTTTGAGTTATGTAAACCTCAAGCTTCGTGATTATTATGCAAATCTGGAGGATATGTGTGATGACATGGATGTCAGTAAGGCGGAGATTGAGGAGAAGCTTCAGAAGATAGGGTTTAACTATGATAGTCAACGGAATCAATTCGTATAAATAGGTTATTTTTCACACCCACGCCAATCACTCCGCTGATTGGCGTGGAGCCGATGACGTTATGGGGCAAAGGGACTGCCCCTCGCCGCAGGCGACTTTAAATGGGCAGTTCCTGTTACAGTTCGCACCCTCAATAAATACAAATATTGCCAAAACTGGCGTGGGTGTGAATTGTAACATAAATAGATTTATCATAAGTTTTGCTCTCTTTCTTGCATAAAATATGCAGAAGGAATATACTATAAGTGAGAAAGTTGGAAATTCTTATTTGCTTTATTGAAAGGGAGATGATGATATGTTAGTTGAATTACGTCAGAAGTCTCAAATTACAATTCCAAAGGAAATCATAGTTAAGCTTGGTTTGTCCGAAGGTGATAAACTTGATATTTTTGAGAAAGATGGAGCAATCTGTATTATGCCTGTTGCTGTTTATCCTAAGAAATATTTATGTGAACTGCGTGAGGAAATTGCAGAAGTCAAAGCCAAAATTGTATCAGGGGAACAGCCGATCTTTGATAGTGTAGATGCTCTGTTTGACAAACTGGAGGCGTAATAATGGCGTATGAATTTACCTTTACACCTCGTTTCCAAAAACATTTTAAAAATCTGACCATTCAAGAGAAGAAACAGTTAAAAAGCAAGCTGGAACTTCTGTCTCAAAACCCCTCGCACCCTTCGCTCCGCACCAAACGGATTCAGGGAACCACAGATCTTTTTGAGTGTAGTGTCAATATGGATATTCGTATTATATGGTATTACGAAGGTGACAAAATGATTATTTTGATAGATGTGGGGCATCACGATATCTTAAAATAATTCTAGAAAGAAAACTCCAGATTCCTTGCGGCACTGACTGCAGCGAAGAATGTAATGCATGCCAATGATTTCAAGGCATATAATTAGAATAAAGGAATAAAAAAGAAAGTTCTGCCTATGAATCTGAAGAAAAGAATCCTGTCCTGCATCATTTTGCTTGTCCTGCTGGGAATTTTGTGTATTATCGGTTTTTGGCAGCAGGAAAAAATCCCAGCCATGGGAAGGGCATTTGAAAGTAAAGACAGCAAAAAGATTGCGCTTACCTTTGATGACGGTCCCCATCCCTATTATACGGAACAGCTCCTTAGGGGGTTAAAGGAACGGAATGTCAAGGTGACCTTTTTTATCACCGGGAAGAGTGCAGAGGCTTATCCTGAAATCGTCAGGGCAATTTACGAGGATGACCATCTAATTGGAAACCACACCTATAACCACACCCAGCTCAGCAGCAGAAATGGCGAAAAATTCAAAGAAGAGATTATAAGGACCAACGAAGTGATCAAAGAAATAACGGGGGAGGACACGATTTATATCCGTCCCCCTTATGGCAGTTGGAACAAGGACTTTGAAAAGGAACTGAACATGTTTCCTGTGCTCTGGACCATCGACCCGCTGGACTGGTGCAGCAGCAATGTTTCCTGTATCGTGGATAACGTCTGTGACAAGGCGGAAGAAAACGCTATCATCCTCATGCATGACCAATACAAGACTACGGTGACGGCGGCGCTTGAAATCGTGGACCGCCTCAAGGCGCAGGGGTACGAGTTTGTTACGGTAGACGAGCTATTGTTTGATTGATACGGATAAGAGAAAAAATCAAATTTTGCTTATTGAAATAAAAGAAAAAGGGTGATACTATTACAAATAATAAGAAAATGCGAGAAAAAATCTCAAAGGAGAGGGACTATGATATGGCAGTTTACATTTGAAAACTATAAAGCTTTTCAAAAAGAAGCAATACTTGATTTTTCGGCAGAAAGAATAAGCGAACATGAGAATAGCTTGATTGTTGATGAAGGGGGGAAGGAAAGGGCAGTGCCTGTCATTGCTATTTACGGTCCCAATGGGGGCGGTAAATCAACAGTGCTTGAGGCGCTTGGTTTCCTTAGAAATACCATATTGCGGGTCATAGTGCTTACAAAGCTGCATGATGAAGCGGATAAATTTGAGACGGCTATTCATAGATTGTCGTCAAATACATCAAAAGAAATATATTATAAGCTTTCACCAGAATATAAGGATTTGCCTACAAAGTTTGACATTATGTTTTATGCGGAAGGAAGGAAATGGCATTATCAAATTTCCATGATTAGGAATAAAATCATAGGGGAAAATTTATATTCCCAGGCTATAGGGAAGAGTGATGTAATACTGATTTTTGAGCGCACAGAAGATGAATGTATTTTGGGGGAGGAAATCGAAGATATTGCAGTGGAAAAAGTAAATGACACCATGCCACTGCTTTCACATATTGCGATTAATTATGATATTGAGACAATTGACACGGTTGTAAATTGGTTTTTCAATATTGAAACGTTGAATTATGATAATCCACGGAGCGAAAAGAGAATATTGCTGCCTAAAACGCATGAGAAACGAAAACAGCTTTTTGAAATGCTGGGGGAAATGGATATAGCAATCAAGGATATCCGTGTAGAAAAGGACTTGGATGGTAATATAGAGAATGTATATACAAAACATATAATGGAAAACGGCGGAATGTGCGAGATGTCTTTGGACGAAGAGTCCAGTGGCACAAGAAAACTGCTTAGCTGCCTTGCCAGAATAAATAACTGTTTGGAAGAAGGTAATTTGCTGATTGCGGACGAGCTGGATGCGAAATTACATCCAAAGCTGTTGCGATATATAATTGGATTATTTACAAATCCTAAAAGCAACAAAAAAGGCGCACAGCTTTTGCTTACATCGCATGATATCACGACAATGAATCATGATGTATTTCGCAGGGATGAGATTTGGTTTTGTGCAAAAAATCCTTTTGGAGCCTCTAAATTATATTCGTTAGCAGCCTTTCGTAAAGCGGATGGAACGATGATAAGAAATGATGAAGTTTATGGAAAACGTTATCTTGAGGGACGCTATGGAGCAGATCCTTATATCCGCAGAATCTTGGATTGGGAGGAGAGCGAATGAGTCTTAAACCTAAGAAATTCAGTGAACTTAAGTTTGAACAGGCAGAACTTAGGAAAAAGATGCAAAAAAGGCAAAAAGAAATAAATTGTGAATTGCCGCGCTATACCTATATTGTGAGTGAAGGAACAAAGACAGAACCTTATTATATTGAGGCAATCGCACAGACCATTAATGAGAAGTACAGAGGATTTTCAACAGGCAGATTTATAGTGGTAGAGGGAACAGGCAGAAATACGAAAGGACTGCTGGAATATGCAAGAACAAATGTTGATAAGGTGTTTCCACAGGCAGAAGTAGTATGGCTGATGTATGACAAGGATGATTTCCCTTTGGACAATTTCGACAATACGCAATATAGTGCAGAAGGCAAAACAGGTACGCGACAATATCGTGTGGCATGGTCAAATGAGTGTATTGAATTATGGTTTCTTCTTCATTTTCAAGATTTGTCTGTTAATGTGGGGAGAGAAAGATATAGAGAGCTCTTAAAGGAATATTGCCAATATGAGAAGAATATGAAAACTATTTTTGAGATTCTTCGCGATAAAACCGATGTTGCTATAGCGCGTGCTAAACGTCAGTATGAGACATATGGCAATATTGCACCGTCTCAGATGTGCCCTGCTACGAGAGTTTATCAGTTGATTGAAGAGTTGCAAAGATATATGCAGCCATAAAGTTAAGCCTGTATTTCGGACAGTATAAGCATGTTTGAGTGTAAGAAACATATAAGTAAGAAAAGTAAGCTGCCGGGGCGGATGCTCCGACAGCTTTGTACTTTTGTAAAGCTTAAAATGAATTTTCCAGCAAAATTCGATGGAATAGCATGCCCATACATGGTATAATATTCTTCTGTTATGCAGTTTCAAATGTAAAAGTGGGATTTAGAAGTTAAGGAGTATTTGTAAGTGAATGAGCAATTAAATGACGAGGAAGCAGTAAGGGCAAGGCACAGGCAGCGGATCGAGCAGATGCGGCGGGAAAAGGAAAGGCAGATGCTGCATCGCAGGTATATTAAAAAGTATGCGCCGCTTGCCGCAGGTGGTGCAGTTGTCCTCTTCATTTTGATTTTGGCGGGAATAAAGTTTTGGCATAGACCTTCTCCTGGAGATACAGGCAGGGAAGTGCAGGGAACAGAAAGTGATGTTGATACAACAAGAACTGATACGACAGGAGACGATACAGATTCTTCTGTCACAGGTGCAAACCAGTCTGACGGTCAAAATCTGTCTGACAATCAGAACCCGTCTGGCAGCCATAATCTGCCTTGCGGTCAGGGAATTGTAGGTTTGATGAATATTGAAGCGGCGGCAGACCAGCTCAGGGAGGATATGCACCCCAAGGTTTATACAGCCAGTGCCACACCCGATACCCTGCAGCTGGGAAGCACCCTTGCGTCGGGAGAGGATTTTTTCAGCAATTATGCAATTTTGGTGGATATGGATACGGACACGATTCTTGCGGAAAAGTACGCGCGGACAAGAATCAACCCGGCATCTATGACGAAGGTCCTTACGGCGCTGGTTGCAGCGGAACATGTGGAGAATCTGGACGATACCTTTACAATGACCCTTGAAATCACGGACTACGGTTATGTCAATGACTGCAGCGCCGCCGGGTTTGTGAAGGATGAGGTGATCACCATCAGGGATTTATTTTACGGAACCATCCTGCCCTCCGGCGCAGATGCGGCGGTGGGACTGGCGACGTACGTGGCAGGCAGTCAGGAAGCCTTTGTGGAGCTGATGAATGAAAAGCTAAAGGAACTGGGATTGTCAGACACGGCGCATTTTACCAATTGCGTGGGAATCTACGAGGAGGATCATTACTGTACTGTGTATGATATGGCAATGATCATGGAAGCTGCCATGGACAATGAACTTTGCAGGGAAGTGATGGCAGCGCACACCTATACCACATCTTCCACCGCTCAGCACCCGGACGGGATAGTGCTTTCCAACTGGTTCTTGCGCCGTATCGAGGATAAGGACTGCGGTGGAGAGGTAATCTGCGGAAAGACAGGATATGTGGTACAGTCGGGAAGCTGTGCGGTAAGCTATGCGGAAGACGAAAACGGAAAGCATTATGTCTGTGCCAGTGCCGATGCAGGCAACAAGTGGCGGTGCACCTTAGATCACGCCCGGCTTTATAAACAGTTTTTAGACCCGGCATAGACAAGCTTAAAACGGAGGAAAACATGGATTTATTTACCTATATGCGGTCCGCAAATATGGAAAAAGAGTCTCCCCTGGCGGCAAGAATCCGTCCAACTACGTTAGAAGAGGTGGTCGGTCAGCAGCATATCATCGGGAAGGACAAGTTGTTATACCGCGCCATAAAGGCGGATAAAATCAGTTCTATCATTTTTTATGGACCGCCCGGCACGGGAAAGACCACCCTTGCAAAGGTGATTGCCAATACCACCAGTGCAGAGTTTACTCAGATCAACGCCACCGTGGCAGGGAAAAAGGATATGGAAGAGGTGGTGAAGGCGGCAAAGGATACGCTGGGGATGTACGGCAAAAGAACGATTCTTTTTATCGATGAGATACACCGTTTCAATAAAGGACAGCAGGATTATTTGCTGCCCTTTGTGGAGGATGGGACCATTATCCTGATTGGCGCCACCACAGAAAATCCGTATTTTGAGGTCAACAGTGCGCTGATTTCCCGGTCGGTCATTTTTGAGCTGAAACCCCTTTCCAGAGAGGACATCAAAGAACTTTTGCGCAGGGCAGTGTATGATACGGAAAAGGGAATGGGCGCTTATGATGCAGTGATAGAGGAGGACGCCATGGAGTTTTTGGCGGATCTTTCCGGCGGAGATGCAAGGCATGCCTTAAATGCCATAGAACTGGGCGTAATGACCACCAACCGCAGCGAGGATGGAAAGATACATATCACATTGGAGGTGGCGCAGGAGTGCATCCAGAAACGGGCGGTGCGCTATGATAAGACGGGCGATAACCACTATGACACCGTCTCGGCTTTTATCAAGAGCATGAGAGGGTCAGACCCGGATGCGGCAGTCTATTATTTGGCGCGGATGCTCTATGCAGGGGAAAGTGTTACCTTTATCGCGAGAAGAATCATGATCTGTGCATCGGAGGACGTGGGGATTGCAGACCCCAATGCCCTTACCGTGGCAGTGAATGCGTCCTTAGCGGTGGAAAGAGTGGGAATGCCGGAGGCACAGATTATTTTGTCCCAGGCAGTGCTGTATGTGGCATGTGCGCCCAAGAGCAATGCCTGTGTGAATGCCATAGGAGAAGCGATGAAGACAGTGGAAGAGACGGGGAATCTGCCGATTCCCACCCATTTACAGGATGCCCATTATAAAGGCGCGGCAAAGCTGGGGCATGGTACCGGCTATCTGTACGCCCATGATTATCCCAATCATTACGTAAAGCAGCAGTACTTGCCCTATGAACTGAGTGGCAGGGAATTTTATCATCCATCGGGCAATGGGTATGAGATCAAGGTAAAAGAGCATATGAAGAGAATCAAGAATCAGAAGGAAACAGGAAACAATGAGCTTGGAAACCGGAAAGAATAAGGAACCGGCAGAAAATAAATCTGTTAAAAACAAAAAAAGAAAAAGGCGCGCCATAAAGAAGGCAGAAAAAGCCGGCATGCGGAAACTGTTGATTGGTCTATGTATTCTTCTTGCTGTTGTATTAGCAGCAGCTGTTGCAGCTGTGGTCTTCTTTTTTGCATCCGGCAAGAAAGAGGGACAGAATGAGCAGGAGGCGCAAGAACCGAATCTGTCTGAAATTACAGAGGAAATTGTTGATGAGATGACGCAGGAAGACTTGGGTGAGGGTGTGGTGGATCACATCATAACGGCGGGAAGCGCAGTGTGGGATTCTTTTCACAAAAGACCCGAGAGTCACGAACTGACGCTGGAAGAGGCAGCAGATTTTGCTTCCATTTCCCAGTGTATCATCGATCCTGATACAAAGCGGATTTCGGTGACGGTAGAAGGGGACGGTGTGCCCAAAAGTGATGACAAATACTATTATCTTTTTGCTTTGAATACTTACGATAACGGCATCGCCGAAGGAAGCGATTACATAGCCAGGGATTATAAGGATAACACCACCAGTTTTGGTGCGGCGCTCAACTATAATCTCTCAAACAGCCGCCTTTACAAGAAATTTGTGGTTGCCGTAAAGAAAGACGGACAGTATGTGCAGGTGAGCAGCCCAAGTTATATCACCAATCCCGAGGCAATCGCCAGATATAGTTCCGTCTATCAGCCTGCATCCTCTAAAAAAGGTCTTTTAGTGGATCCCAACAGACTGCGTGGAAATGAGCTGGATGATTTGGGGGTAAAGCAGGCAGCTTACAATATTCCGGTTGCAAGGCTTTTAGGTCCCACTACGAGTGCGGCTTATCCCACCATTCACTATACCTATAATGGAAAAACCTATGCTTTGAACGGACAGGTGGTGGCGGAATATGATATCGTCTTCAGTACCCTCACGGCAAAGGGCATTACCACCACGGCAATTATCTTGAATAATTATTCTTCTTCCTATAGCCAGCTGATTCATCCAAGGGCAAGGGGGGGAGGCTCGGCGCCTTATTACATGTTTAATGGGGCGGAGGAATCCGGTGTGGAATACATGGCGGCAATCGGCTCTTTTTTGGCAGAACGTTATTCTGACAACAGGCACGGCAAAATCTCCAACTGGATTATTGCCAATGAAATCAATGCCCGTAAGGAATGGAATCATATGGAATACACGGACATTGAAATTTATGTGGAAGAGTATGCTAAGGCATTCCGTGTGTTCTATACAGCCATTAAGAGCGTGAGCGGCAGTGCAAGGGTCTATATTTCACTTGACCAGCAATGGGACAGAAATATTAAGAACAATACGAATTATGACGGCAGGGACATTCTGGATGTGTTCAACCGGAATATTACTTCCAAGGGAAATATCGACTGGGGAGTGGCACAGCATCCCTATAATGTGCCGCTGACAGAGGCGAGAATCTGGAAGGGATCAAAGTATGTGGAGCATGGCGCCGGTACGTCCATGATCACCATGGCAAATATAGAAGTATTAATCAATTATCTGAAACAGGAGCAGTTTCTCACCGAAACCGGAGAGGTGCGCAGCATCCTGATCAGTGAGCTTGGTTATACTTCCCACGCAGGGGAGGCATATCAGGCAGCAGCGTTTGCCTATGCTTATTACAAAATAGCTGCCTATGATGAAATTGATGGATTCCTTTTGAACCGTGAGACGGATGCGGGAGAAGAAGTGGCGCAGGGACTTGCCTTTGGACTTACCGATGCAGGGGGAAGGCATAAACAGATTTATGATGTGTTTAAATATATCGACACGCCTAACCATGCTGCTTATACGGACTTTGCAAAGGGAATTATCGGAATTTCAAATTGGAATGAAATTATCAGATAATTCATAAGGAAGCGTTGATGAAATCATCGCTTCCTTAAAAAAGCTGACCAATCAGATATTGATAGATTTCCTGGTTCTTCTTCTGCCAGTTATCGCAGATAGAAGAAGCGGTTTCCTCAGAGGGAACAGATATTGTTATGTCAATCAGATTGACGCCTTTTTCCTTTGCCACCAGATGCGCCTCAAATTCGCCGGAGGTGGATTTGTAATAATCCGACAAAATGGATACCTCGTTGCGCAGATGGATTTCATTTTCTCTGAAAAAGGCGTCAATATCTGCTTTGATGCTGTTATTTATTTGATTCTCGAAAAATTGCAATGTTTCTTTGCCTTCATTCGTGATGGCAAGGTGCGTGCGGTTGCGGATGGACTGTGCGGTGATGAGACCGGCATCGGTCAGTTCGCCGATCACCTGCCCTAAAGTCAGGAAATTGGTGTATTCTTTTCCCAGGATGAAGTCGCTGATTTGCGCTTTGGTGATAGGAAAATCCACCCGCTCCAGCATGTAAAGTACGATTAATTTGTATAAGGTTAATGGGTCGTGCATGTTCATTCATCCTTTTGCAAAATAAAAATGTTTTATGTTGCTTCGCTCCAAAATCTGCCCTGATAAGAACTGTGTTCTTTCATCTGCTTATGCAGGGTGTTGAGCACCCTGCGCTTGTCAGCGCTCCAGAGAGGGAACAGAAGCAGATCTTTCGGCGCATCACCAGTGAGGCGGTGCACCACCATGTCCGGTCGCAGATGCTCTAGGGCATTTATTAAAATCTCCAGATATTGTTCCAGAGTGGTAAAGGAACCGCAGGACTTTGGCGACTTCTCCCAGAGCAATCCCAAATCAGTTCCCTTCAAAATATGAAGAAGCTGCAGCTTAATTCCCCAGACAGGTTGTGCGTTCAGGTAGTGAATAGTGGAGAGCATTTTTTTCGTATCTTCCCCCTGCAGTCCCAGTATGACATGGACGATTACGGGGATTTTGGCGTGTTGCAGCAATTTAACGCTTTCTTCAAAACACGACAGAGGATATCCCCGTCTGATGAAAGCGGCGGTATCTTCGTGAATGGTCTGAAGCCCTAATTCAATCCAGATAAACTTGGAAGGATATTCTTCTTTCAGCTTCCGCAAAAGTTCGATGACAGGCGTCGAAAGACAGTCGGGTCTTGTGGCGATGGAAATGCCTGCCGTAAGAGGAGCATCAAGGGCAAGGCGGTAAACCTTTTCTAAATAGGAAATAGGACCGTAGGTGTTGGTGTATGCCTGAAAATAAGCGATGAAGCGCCGCCCCGTCTTTTTTCCGGACAAAGCGGAAATACCCCGCTCAAATGCATCACCTTCCTTTAAGGAAACCGCAAAATCACCGCTGCCTCCTGCGCTGCAGAAGATGCAGCCCCTGCAGCCTTTCGTGCCGTCCCGGTTAGGGCAGGTCATACCTGCATCCAGCGCAACCTTGTATAATTTTTCTCCGTAGGTATTTTTACAATAAGCGTCTAGAGAGTAATAAGGCTTTCCGTGCCAGTTTTGTTTTATGAAATTGAAAGGCAGTTCAACAGGGCGCGCCATACTGGTTATTGAATATGAGATTTCACAGCCTCGGCAACCAGTTCGGCAACCTTGGGATTGAAAGCCTCGGGCATGATATTGTCTTCATTTAGTTCACCCTCAGGAACCAGGGAGGCGATTGCGTTGGCGGCAGCCAGTTTCATTTCCTCTGTGATCTGCGTGGCGCGACCCTCAAGCGCTCCCTTAAAAATACCGGGGAAGGCTACCACATTATTGACCTGATTAGGGAAATCGCTGCGCCCCGTTCCGACCACCCGTGCGCCTGCCGCCTTCGCAAGATCTGGCATGATCTCCGGCACAGGATTTGCCATAGCAAAGAGGATGGCATCATGATTCATAGAAGAAACCATCTCCGGGGTAACGATGCCAGGCGCGGAGACGCCTACAAAAATGTCTGCGCCTTTAAGCGCATCCGCTAGAGAGCCGGTCTCGTTGTGCGGATTGGTGACTTCCGTCATCTTCTGCTGCATCCAGTTGAGCCCTTCCGTGTCCTTTGAAACTATCCCCACCTTGTCGCACATTATAATATTAGGGAAGCCATAAGTCAGAAGCAGCTTGGTGATTGCAATACCGGCGCTGCCGGCTCCGTTTACCACTACTTTACATTCTTCTTTTGCTTTATGTACGACCTTTAATGCATTGATGATGCCGGCGAGGACCACGATGGCGGTTCCGTGCTGGTCGTCGTGAAAGACGGGAATATCCAAAATTTCTTTTAATCGCTCTTCGATTTCAAAGCACCGGGGAGCACTGATGTCTTCCAGATTGATGCCGCCGAACCCTGGGGCGAGATAGGTGACTGCCTTAATGATTTCCTCCGTATCCTGGGTATCCAGACAGATGGGGACGGCATTGACACCGCCGAACTCCTTAAAGAGGACTGCCTTTCCCTCCATGACAGGCATTGCGGCATAAGGACCGATGTTTCCAAGCCCTAAGACGGCGCTCCCATCGGATACGACAGCAACGGTATTGGCTTTCATGGTATATTTGTAAGCCGCTTCCTTGTCTTTGGCAATGACCTTGCAAGGTTCTGCAACGCCCGGCGTGTAAGCTAAGGACAAATCCTCTCTGGATTTGACTGGGGTTTTTGATATGGTTTCAAGCTTCCCGTTCCACTCTTCATGGAGCATCAATGCTTTTTCGTTTGTAGTCATAATGATACCTCACTTTTTGTTTGATTCAATGCTTTGACATCTTTATCTATCATATAATATTTCTTCGGTTGGCGCAAGGAGTAACAGTGGCGGAGGGGGCAGCAGATAGGAGGCGCTGCTGACCAGCCATCCTTCCGGTACGGGTCCTTACCTGTTACCTGTCTGGTATGGTATTCCTTACGCGCTAGATAGATTGATCTTTGTTATTCCAGGTATGGGATAGAATGTCTTTTAGGACTAGCATGGCGTCTAAATCGTTATAGCCGTATTGAGTTTTCAGGCTGCCTAGCAATTCTTTTAATTTGGCTGCATAATCGTCAATTTCAACTTTTTCCTGATAGGTTGTCAATACTGGATATTTTTTTCCCCATACCTGTGTCCAGTCGATTTTCTGTTCTGTCTTTTCGGTTGTCTTTTCAATGATCTGCTCGATTTCTTTGACGTCTATGTCAAAATCTATCAATTCATCCAAAGTAAGATGATATAGATTTGATAAACGCTTAGACTGCCATATGTCTGGAAGCGTTTCATCGAGCTCCCATTTTGAGATGGTCTGTCTGCTGACACCTAATTTTTCAGCTACCTCTTCTTGCGGCAAGCCGCTTCTTTTTCGCGCATTAAAAAAATTGTTTCCTAAATTCATAATTGCTGCCTCCCTGCTGATTTCCGTTCTATGATTCAACAAGATTATAAATAATCTATGGATAAAAATCTATCAATTTAAATTGCAGTTTTGCCCGTTTTCAATTGCCCTGCGTTCCCAAAAAACAATCACAGAAGTACTGCTGCAGCTTATGACACAATACCCATATACTGAAATTACAGTAAAACATATCCTTTTGGAAGCAGGCATTTCAAGAAAGACCTTTTACCGCAATTTTTCATCGAAAGATGATGTCCTGCACACCTACATAGACACTGTCCTGAACGACTATACCGAAACTCTGTTTCAGGAAGAAAATTACTCCTTCGTCAAAATGCTGGACACAATTTTCACCTTTTGCAGCAAATATCAAAAAATCCTGTTTATTCTCCGAGATAACCAGCTTTTGCATACACTTCTTGAAAGATTGAACTCTCAAATACGCACGGAACATCATTGTAAGGTGGCTTGAAAACAACATGGAAGACCCTGCCTCCGATGTAAAACAAGCCATCGTCTACTACTTGTCAAACATAAAAGAAATTGACTTACGGAACATATAACTTCACCATCGCTAAAAGTCAAATATTTATGAGAACCTTTACATCTCTATGAGCACATTTACTTAACTCGCTGCCCGCAGAAACAAAAAGAAAATCGCTCCCCAAAAGCGTAATAAAAAGAAAAATAAAAAGAGCAATTTAGAAAGAAAAGAGATAGGAAGGAGTAAGAATACGGAAGGCGAAGGAGGGGGACCGGGATGGTCAAGGGCGGGGAGGATGGGCAGACACATATACCTTTTCAAGGCTCGTCTTCAAATCGGATTTCACTAACAGAATGTGTATAAGTGTTTTAGGGCGGTCGGGTCGGAGCCATGGCGGCATCCGTGCCGCTTGGCTCCTAAAATCGCCATCCATGGCGATTTTGCCCTAGGTGGCTCAACATTCTG
>ERZ808054.1215-NODE-1215-length-16015-cov-4.901117_pt1 | contig 16015 bp, 9 predicted proteins | sample MGYA00380201_ERZ808054 | MGnify/ENA primary metagenome ERZ808054 (study PRJEB31490, sample SAMN06133419) | mouse gut metagenome | isolation source: Z5_2 | host: mice | place: China: Chengdu | collected 2015-05 ... | reverse complement strand
CATTTCCTTCTTGCAATCCTTATACTTAAAATCCATCTCCTGACCGCCAACGATTGCCGGAAGCTCCGCCAGATCGGAAGGAACCGTCCAGTCAAGGGTAATATTGGAAAATGGTGCCTGGGTTCCCCATCTGCTGGGCGTGTTCACGCCGTAGATAAAGGACTCAATACACTTCTTAACTTCCTTGTAAGAAAGATTGTCCGCTTTGACAAAAGGAGCCAGATAGGTATCAAAAGAAGAAAATGCCTGTGCACCTGCCCATTCATTTTGCATGATACCGAGGAAGTTCACCATCTGGTTGCAAAGCACGGAAAGATGCGCCGCCGGTGCGGAAGTGATTTTTCCGGTGATCCCCCCAAGACCTTCCGTGATCAACTGCTTCAAAGACCAGCCTGCACAGTAACCTGTCAGCATAGACAGATCATGGATATGGATATCCGCATTCCTGTGAGCCTGCGCAATTTCCTCATCATAAATTTCAGACAGCCAGTAATTGGCAGTAACTGCACCGGAATTGCTGAGGATCAAACCGCCAACCGAATAGGTAACGGTAGAGTTTTCCTTTACCCGCCAGTCTTCCACTTTCACATAACTGTTTACAACATCCTTATAGTCCAATATGGTGGATTTCATGGTGCGCATTTTTTCGCGCTGTTTCCGGTACAAAATATACGCCTTGGCAGCTTCTGCATATCCGGCCTGCTCTAAGACCTTCTCCACGCTGTCCTGAATATCCTCAACATGGATACCGTCATCTTTAACCTTTCCCTGAAAATCTGCCGTGACGCGAAGGGCAAGCAGATCAACCACATCATTATTGTACTGGACGTCTGTGGCGTTGAAAGCTTTCATAATGGCATCACTGATCTTCGTCAATGTGAAATCTGCCATCTCCCCTTCTCTTTTAATAACCTGAAACATGAAAAAATCCCCCTTTGACCATTTCCTTGCGGTTTACATAATTCTGGGAAAAACCGTATACCAAGAGTTTAACATCCCCCCTGTGAAAAGTCAACCGGAAACACAAGATATTGTGTTAACATAATATGATTGACATAAATATTGCGCATGGCATCCTCTCACCGGGTTTTTAAAAATATATGCTCCCGCTGGGCCATCTGGTCGTCCGGATAACTTTTCAGATAACTTCCCATCAGTACTTCTGCCTGACGGTATTCCCCCAAATACTCATATGCAATGATCTCATTCATTTTCAGGGTCTGCATCATTCCGTTATTCTCCACATTCATCGCCGCCTGAAACGCCGTCAGCGCGCCCTGATAATCCTCCAGGTTCATTTTACACAGCCCTAACTGGTTCAAAACCTGCGGATTGGGGTCATTGCTGTCCAAATAAGTATTGTATACACTGATGGCATAGTTGCTGTCCCCAAGAATCTCATGGGTTTTTCCTAAAAATAAAACAGCCTCATAGCCTCCTTCATCCCTTGCCTTTTCCAGATATGTTCTGGCATTTTCATAGTCCTCCAGAAAATAGCAGATCCTGCCTTTCTCAAAATTAGTCATTCCCTTTGTTCCGGCATCCATGGCAGCCTGCAGATATTCCTGTCCGATCTCCCGAAAACCATTATCTTCCAGAACGCCATAAATCGAGATCAGTCTGTCATAATCACTGCTTTTTAAAGAAATCGTTTTATCAAAATCTGCTCTGGCAGCCTCTATGTTTCCCTGCTCCGTATAGATCACCCCGCGTAAATAATAGGCATCCCTTTCCCCCTCCTTAAGCGCCGTGATCGCATTATATACACCGATTGCCCTATCCTTCTCCCCAAGCTTATAGTACGCAGTGGCAAGATAATAATTAATATCATAGTCTAAAGGAATGATCCGCCCGTCACTGCCAGACAGTGCTCCTTCCAATGCCTGCGCAGCCTCCGCATACATAGTCTTTCCCATGTAGGCAAGCCCTTCCCCCCGCAGGATCAGCCGCTCATCTTCCCCCGCTTCCCTGGCTGCCTGAAAGCTGGCAAGTGCATTATCATATTCTAATGCTGCCACCTGCTCCATTCCTGCGCTGATATTTTCATTTCCGCCAGCGCCACACCCGGAAATCAATACTGCCGAAAGCACTACTGCAATTACAAAGCATTTGTTCTTCATCCTGTTTCTCCCTGTTCCTGCCATGATATCCACAATCCATCGCACGTTCTGACCGCTACTAAACCATATATATCATTATAAATTGTTTCCCGGCTTTTTCAACCTCTTTTCCCATCAGTTACAATTATCCCCCAAAGCGTTCTACGCCTTCCTCAGCCCCTTAGGATAATGATTCTTCATAACCGCCCCGGAAAGCTTGCCAAACCCAAGGGAATACCCCTCCATACAGACCAGATACCACCCTTTTTCTCCCTCTGCCGCAAAAGTCTGCCCTTGCAGGTACCGTTTGGCTGTCTCCTCATCCACCTCATAGCTCTTTTTCATCTCATCAGGTTTCAGGGATAGCGCCAGCGCATGAGAAGGTTCAAAACGATCCTTCTTTACCGTTCCGAGGTGAAGCCCTGCCCGCAAAACCTTTAATCCCTTTAAAGAAGGGCACTCCTGCGGAGCAAGGAAAAGCTGATCCCCGAATTTCAGGTAAGTCCCTTCTAATTTCTTTTTCAAATATTGCTCCTTAAACTCAGTCCATTTCCCGCATTCTTTTTCTGGAACACCCTTTTCCATCACTCCAAAGCCTGCCCCGGCAGTTCCCGCCTTTTTCAAAAGCGCCATAAAATGACCTTCTCCTTTCAGCTTATAAGGCCAGAGCCTGGCCGTTTTAACCAGTTCGCTGCCGCCGCCAGGGATCCATTCGGGTCTGCCTGATTCCATTCCCGGATATAAACGGATCTGTTCCAGAGAAAACTCCGGGTGATTCTTTAAAAATCTGTCAACCGTTCCTTCGTCCTCTTCCGGCGCAAAGGTGCAGGTCGAATAAACCATGCAGCCGCCCTTTTTCAGCATGGATGCTGCGCTTTCCAGAATATCCCTTTGCCTCGCCGCACACATCAGTACATTTTCCATGCTCCACTGCTGCGTCGCATCCTCGTTTTTACGGAACATCCCTTCCCCGGAGCATGGAGCATCCACCAGAATCCTGTCAAAGTATTCCGGGAAACGATCCGCCAGATACGCCGGCTCATGGTTACATACAAGAGCATTGGCTATCCCCATCCTTTCGATATTTTCTGACAAGATCTTTGCTCTCTGGGAATGGATTTCATTACAGATCAAAATCCCTTCTCCCTGCATTGCAGCTCCTATCTGCGTGCTTTTCCCACCCGGTGCCGCACACAAGTCCAGAACCCGCTCACCGGGAAGTGCGCCCAATATGGATGCCGGAGCCATAGCGCTGGGTTCCTGGATATAATACACACCAGCCTCATGGAAAGGATGCTTCCCCGGATGGCTTTCTTCCTTATAATAATAACCTCCCTGTGCCCAGGGCACCTCTTCCCCAAGGAAATCCACTTTTTCCCTTACCTCTTCCCCCGGATCCTTCAAATGATTCATGCGGAGTGCCTGATATTTTGGCTGGTCATAACTTTCCAAAAAAAGCTCATAATCTTTCCCCAGCATTTTTTCCATTCTATTTAAAAATTGTTCCGGCAGCATTGCAAGCAGCATTACAAATTTCCTCTCTGTCTCTCATAAAATATTAAAAATATTTTGTTTTTCTTTTCAATATATTACCAAAAAATTAAAGAATTGAAAATACCGGACAAATGCCCCATTTTGGGTATTGATATTTTTCTTTTCTGCACTATAATTTCCCATTGAAAAAAGTAAAATAATTGATATGGAAGGAATGATCAAGATGGACGAACACAAGGCAACTCCTATGGAAAAGCTTGCAACCTTCATTGTTGACAGACGCAATTTATTTTTTCTCCTGTACATTTTTGCCATCGTATTTTGTTTCTTTTCCACTAACTGGGTAAATGTGGAAAATGATATCACCACTTATCTGCCTGAAGAGACGGAGACCCGCCAGGGGTTAACGCTGATGAACGACGAATTTGTCACCTACGGCACCGCCAAGATCATGGTATCCAATATCTCCTACGAAACCGGGCTTATGCTGCAAGAACAAATGGAGCAGGTTGAAGGAGTATCAGAAGCCGCTTTTGACCACACGGAGGACCATTTTAAGAACTCCTCCGCTCTTTTTGACGTAACCTTCGACGGAACCGTCAGCGATGAAGTCAGTGAAAATGCCCTTCCCCAGATAGAAGAACTTATTAAAGATTACGATACTTACATAAACACCGAGGTAGGCTTGGACAGCGCCGCTGACCTGAAAAATGAAATGCAGGTCATCATTGTGGTTGCAGCCATCATCATTGTGGTAGTCCTGACCCTTACCTCCCGTTCCTACGCAGAAGTTCCCGTGCTGATTGCCACCTTTGGCGTAGCCGCCATTTTAAATATGGGAACCAACTTCCTGTGCGGAACCATTTCCTTTATCTCCAATTCCGTAACTGTGGTTTTACAGCTTGCACTTGCCATTGACTATGCTATTATTTTGTGCCACCGGTTCAGTGACGAGCATGAAACAAAACCTGCAAGGGAAGCGTGCATCGCCGCTTTGAGCAAGGCGATCCCGGAGATTTCCTCTTCCTCACTGACCACCATTTCCGGTCTTGCAGCTTTGGCATTTATGCACTTCGGCATTGGCTTAGATCTTGCCACCGTATTGATCAAGGCAATCCTTTTAAGCCTGTTGTCTGTATTTACGCTGATGCCAGGACTTCTTATGCTGTTTAGCAGGCTGATCGACAAAAGTAAACACCGCAAGCTTCTTCCTCCCATCACTGTGATTGGAAAATATGATGTAAAAACACGTTTTATCATACCTCCTGTCTTTGCCGTGGTTCTTGTAGGGGCTTTTCTTTTCGCCAACAATTGCCATTACTGTTACAGCTATACCGACCTGACTACCTCCAAACAAAGCGAAAGCCAGATTGCATACCAGAAAATCAAGAACACCTTCGGCACCAGCAATATGGTTGCCCTGATCATTCCCTCCGGCAATTATAAAGCTGAGGCTTCCCTTTTAAAGACATTAGAAAGCCATCCGGAAGTAAAATCCGCCATGGGGCTTGCCAACATTGAAGCCTTAGACGGCTATACCCTGACCTCCGCCTTAAATCCCAGGGAATTCTCTGAGCTTGCAGGGATTGAGTATGAATTATCCTCTCTTTTATATTCCGCCTATGCGGTAAACGATGACCAATACGGTCAGATCTTGAACGGCATGAACAATTACCAGGTGCCTCTGTTTGACATGTTCCTTTTTTTAAAGGATCAGATGGAGCGGGGAAACATCACTTTGGAAGGAGATATCCAAAATACCTTAGACGATCTTTTTGACCAGTTGGAAAAGGCAAAGCTGCAGCTACAGACCGATGATTATTCCCGCATGGTCATTTACCTGAATCTCCCTGAGGAAAGCCAGGAAACCTTTGACTTTTTAAATACGATCCATCAAGATGCCGGGCGGTATTACGATGAAGTGTATGTGGTCGGCAACTCCACCAGTGATTTTGACCTTTCCTCCTCCTTTGTGGATGACAATCTGCTGATCAGCATTCTTTCAGCGCTGTTCGTTATCATTATCCTGCTGTTTACCTTCCAGTCGGCAGGACTGCCGGTGCTGCTCATCCTGGTCATCCAGGGAAGTATCTGGATCAATTTCTCCTTCCCTGCTTTATATAAAGAACCGCTGTACTTCCTCAGCTACCTGATCGTAAATTCCATTCAGATGGGGGCAAATATTGACTACGCAATCGTCATCTCCAGCCACTATAAGGCTTTGAAAGAGCAAATGCATCCCAAACATGCTATTGTTGAGGCATTAAATGAAGCCTTCCCCACCATCTTTACCTCGGGAAGTATTTTGGCCGTTGCCGGCGCGCTGATCGGACAGATGACCACCAACCCTATTATTTCCGCCATTGGCGTATGCTTAAGCCGCGGTACTCTTATTTCCATCGTGCTGGTGCTTGCCGTCCTTCCTCAGATCCTTGTTTTAGGAGACCACATTATTGAACGCACCAGCTTTGAGCTGAACCGGATCAACCTTTCCAGCAAGACCTACTCCGGAACCATACGGGTCCAGGGGCGGCTGCGCGGTCAGGTAAACGGTATTATGGAGGGTTCCTTTGACGGTATCCTCCGGGGCGACATGAATGCAATCATCATGTCCGGGAAAGCTGAGCTCCTTCATGATGACGATGCCCCGCCCTGCCTGGAACAGCAGCCAGATCGTGACGAAACAAATGGGAAAGGAAGTGATCTTCATGCGTAAGAAAATCATCAATAAGAAAAAAGCAATCCTTGCTGCCGGACTAAGCCTTATTTTATGTATATCGCAACCTCTCTCCGACCTGATTGTGTCGGCCGCCCCTGATGCAAGTACGCCGGCTGATACAGATACGGCGCTTGACACGATTGCGAAGGATGCGCTGGATGCTGTCACAGACAGTGCCGTACATATCTCTACCGCAGATGAATTGACTGCTTTTGCTGAAAACTGTACTTTGGATACCTGGTCTGTAGGGAAAATCTTTGTCCTTGATGCTGATATTGATCTTTCCGGTTCCGATTTTTCCACAATCCCTACTTTTGGGGGAACCTTCTTCGGTCAGGGACACACCATCAGCGGTCTGACCCTGACAGGCGGCAGTAATAGCAAAGCTCTGTTCCGCTATATTCAGGAAGGGGGAGAAGTCTGCCAGTTATCCTTATCCGGCACCGCCAAAGCAGACGGCAGCCACTCCGGTCTGGCGCTTCTTGCCGGAACCAATTATGGTGTGATTGATAATTGCCATGTATCCGGCACGGTAAACGGAGTGGAAAAAGCAGGCTGTGTTGCCGGTATCAATGAAACAACCGGCGTGATCTCCAATTGTTCCGCCAGCGGCATGGTCACCGGGGACCACCTGATCGGCGGAATTGCAGGGGAAAATCTGGGAACCATTTCCGGATGCCAAAACCACTGTAATATAAATACCGTTGCCGAGGATAACCATATTGATCTTACTTCCATCGACATTGACGCTGCCCTTACAGACCTGCTGACCACGGAAAATGCCGCCTCCGTCACCGATATCGGCGGAATCACCGGCAGTAACTCCGGCTCTTTACGCGCCTGTGTGAACAACGGACCTGTCGGCTATCAGCATGTGGGTTACAATATCGGCGGCATCGCAGGCTCCCAATCCGGTTTCGTCGAAGGCTGTGTGAACTATGGGCTGTTAAATGGTCGGAAAGATATTGGAGGTATTGCAGGACAAATGGAACCCAGCAGCCTGCTTAAGTTTGAGGAGGATACCCTGGCAAAACTAAACGAAGAGTTTAACACGCTTCATGACCTGCTCACCAAATTAGACCAGGACTGCGGCGGTTCTTCCTCCGCCCTGACCGGTCAGATCAGCCAGCTCCTTAATTCCGTGGAAGGAGCACAAAGTGCAGTGGACAATATCTTAAGCTCTGCCAGCGAAGATTTTTCTTCCTTTTCCCAGCCCACTGACCTGACGCTGCTGCCTTCACCGCGACCAGTTTCCCTTGATTTTTTGGATACGGTTCCTACCTTTTCACCTACGCCTTCCGCAAGCGCTACGCCCTCTGCAACACCGTCGGCAATACCCTCCGCAACGCCAACGGCAATGCCCTCCGCAACGCCAACGACAATGCCCTCTGCAACGTCAGCGACAGAAACGGAAAGCTTCACACCGGAACCTTTATCCGCTCCACGAATGATCCAAGGCGGTTTTCTGTACGAACCGGACGAACCATCGCCTTACGATGACCCGTCCGGAGCAGATACGTCCACCCCAACTACTGCTCCGGCGGTCACACCATCTGCTGCTCCCTCCTCCACACCGGAAATTTCCTGGCCGGAAGGATGGCCTACGCCATCTATACCAGATTTGGATGATTACAACTTTCTGGACGATATAGACCGAGAAGAAGTGGAAAAAAGCATAAACGATGCACAAAGCAATGTTTATGAGGATGCCTCTGAATTATTAAGCAGCATCCAAAGCCGCATACAGGAGCGCACTTCCATCATTGGAAACCGCTTTGATTCCGCCAAAAACATGCTGGGCAGCAGCTTTTCAGCCATCCTGACAGATACCAGACTGCTCAATTCCATGCTGGATAGCGAAAACCAGCTCGTTTTGGACGACTTTCAGGCAATCATTGATGAACTGAATGTGATCACAGACCTGATCACAAATCCCGACCCGATGGATCCTGACGACATTCTGGAAGACGTGTCTGATGCAGACCAGATCACCGATACCACCGGCAAGGTTATGAACTGCTGCAATAAAGGGCATATCAACGGAGATTTAAATGTAGGCGGTATTGCCGGGTCTCTTTCCCGGGAAAACAATCTGGATCCTGAAAATGATTTTGACCTGGACCAGTACGACACCACCTTGAATTTCCGCTATCAGGAACGGATCGTTCTTCGCCAATGTGAAAATCAGGGTAAAGTGGAAGGGAAAAAGGATTGTGCAGGCGGCATTGCCGGCGAGGTGATGCTTGGAAGCATTATGGAGTGTACCAACAGCGGTACCATAAGCAGTGACGGAAGTAAAGTGGGCGGCATCGCCGGCCTTTCCTCCACCACGATCCGCACCAGCAGCTCTAAATGCTCCCTTTCAGGAGCTGACCGGGTAGGCGGCATTGCAGGCGAAGGCAGCACCATAAGCGATTGCTTCAGCATGGTTGAGATCCGTGAGGGAGACCACTATCTGGGATCCATTGCCGGTTCTCTGGATTCTGCCGGAGAAGTAACCAACTGTTTCTTTGTGGAAGGATGCCCTGCGGGAATTGACGGAATCAGTTATACCGGCTACGCCCAGCCCCTTCCTTATGAGGAATTTCTGGCATTGCCGGATCTGCCTGACATTTTCCAGAATATTTATCTGACATTTGAAGCTGACGGACATATTGTGGATACGGTCAGCGTTGCCTATGGGGAAAGCCTGCGCCCTGACGACCTCCCTGATGTACCTGAAAAAGAAGGCTTTACAGGCAAGTGGAGTGATTTCCATTCCACTGAAATTACCTTTGACCAGACTGTTGAAGCAATCTACAGTGAATACATTACTACCCTGGAAAGCGACCTGAAAGACGGCTCTCGTCCGGTTCTTCTTGTGGAAGGAATATTTTCACCGGATGATACCCTCTCTGTTTCAAAGATCAATGCCTATCCGGAAGACGCTATGACCTCTTCAATCTGCTACAGCATCCATCTGGCAGACACCGGCAAAGCTCCTTACACCTTCCGCATGCTGATTCCGTCAGATATGGAAAAACCGCAGCTAGAGCAATTGGATGAACAAAAAAGCCGGACTTCTCTTTCTTCGGAAAGAGACGGCAGCTATCTGATATTTACCTTGGATGCCAAAGATGCCGTAGTCTGCTGCGTGGACCGTCCTTCCACCATATCACCAGTCTGGATTGCCCTGCTTATCATCCTGTTGCTGGCGCTTACGACAATTTTAATCCGGCACCTCATTGTCCATAATAAACGTTCACGAAAATGACTTTAAAAAATAGTTGACATTTTTCATTTCCCGGGCTACCATTTTCCATGATAAATTATGGAGGAATGGCAGCCCTTTTTCTGCCCAAATAAACTATGAAGCACGCCGAAGCATCTTATCGTACCAAACACGCCATGACCCTTTCCCTGAAAAAGATCATGGAAAGCAAACCTTTATCCAAAATTACAATCAGTGAAATATGCAGTGACTGCGGCATCAACCGGAAGACCTTTTATTACCATTTTCAGGATGTTTTTGACCTGTTTCGATGGATGCTGGACCAGGAAGCCCTGGAAGTGATCAAAAATGCAGACCTGATCAATGATTATGAAGATGTGCTTCATTTCATTATAGACTATGTGAATGAGAACCGGCATCTTTTGACTTGCGCTTATGATGCCTTAGGTCGTGAAGGAATGAAGCGTTTCCTGAATTCTGACTTGAAAAAAGTCACATTCCTTTTTATTACTGAGATAGAAAATAAAATCGGGAAATATCTGGACCCTCATTATAAGGATTTTATCTGTGACTTTTATACCAATGCCCTGACAGGCATCCTGATCGACTGGTTTTACAGCCGGTCTACTTTAGACAGGAAAGAAATTATGGAATATCTGATCCTTACCATAAAATCTTCCCTGCCAAGTGTTATTGAATCAAATGGACAATCTTAATCCATCTTCAAAATAAGCCCTAAGATCCGCTTTCCGCAGATTTCCATTTCTTCACGGCTCAGTACCCCTGCTTCCTTTGCCCGGAGCAGGTTTTCGGGCACGCCGCATCCCATTTTGATATCATTGCCTGCTTTCACTTCCTTGCAATGCTCTCCCAAAGTCCACCAGTCTGTCGTGACCATCCCCTGGTAGCCCCACTCACCGCGCAGGATATCCTCCAAAAGCTCCCTGCACTCGGAAGCGCGGTGACCGTTTATGATATTGTAGGAAGACATGATGCACCATGGATCCGCCGTCTTTACAATGATCTCGAAGGCTTTCAGGTAAATCTCACGCAATGCCCTCTCCGACACCCGGGAATCACTATCCCTGCGGTTAGTTTCCTTATTGTTACATGCAAAATGCTTCACCGTCGCCGCAATATGCCGGGACTGGATGCCGCGCACCATCTCCCCTGCCAGCACACCGGCAAGATAAGGATCCTCGGAATAATACTCAAAATTCCTTCCGCACAGCGGGCTTCTGTGGATATTGATCGCCGGTGTCAGCCAGACGCCAATATTATTTTCCTTCACTTCCTTTGCACCGGCTTCCCCTACCTGGTAAACCAGCTCCCTGTTAAAGGTACAAGCCAGAAGCGTTGCACAAGGCCATGCCGTGGTATGAACGCCGCATTCCGGCTGGATCCGCAGCCCTGCAGGACCATCTGCTGTCATCACGTTAGGAACTCCGTATTCCGGAAGATTGCCAAATCCAAAAGTATTGGCAACACCAGTATTGGGCTGTCCGCCAAGCAGATGAGCCAGCTCCTCATCAGTCAATTGCGCAGTAAACTCATCTAAAGACATCCGCCCCTCGGCAACATCGATCAAAGGGCGTGCCCCTTCTTTATAGGGATGAGTCCAGCAGTTTCTTCCCTCCTGGGCACGTACCGCCGGCATACAGCCGTCCAGCTTCTCTGAAGGCGTTTTTTCAACCAGGAAAGCATTCGGATCATTTCCTTCCCCGGTTGGCAGCTCTTCCATGCTTCCGTCTGCGCAAAGCCGCTTCGCCAAACCTGCAGGCGCCAGCTTCCGTGACAGTTGTTCTACCACCTTTGCTTCATCCAGATGGTACACTATGTCCACCTTTTCTACATCACGCACAGAATTTCCTGCATAAAAGCTGTAATCTCCTGCCTCCAGAACATAAGCGGACTGACGCACCTTGCCAAGGTCATCGTAGGAAGCAAGCGCCTCAACAGAAAAATCTATGAACAATACCTGGGATTCTCCCGGCTGTAGCTCTCTGGTCTTTTCAAATGCGATCAGCTCCCTGCTGGGCTTTCCCAATTTTCCCTGGGGCGCCGAGCCGTAAATCTGGACTACTTCCTTTCCTGCCCATTTCCCGGTATTGATAACTTCAACCGGCAGACAGTAGGTTCCGTCTTTCCCCTTCACTTCTCCGGCTTTCATCGAAAAGGTGGTATAGGAAAGACCATATCCGAAGGGATAATTGACCTTATCCGCCGCCCCCGGCAAGGTCTCAAAATAGCGGTATCCTACATAAATATCCTCTGAGTAATCCACATAGTCATCCGATGCATGGAAAGTCGCTGTAGAAGGATAATCTTCCAGCGCACCGGCAAAGGTATCAGAAAGCTTTCCGGAAGGATTCCCGATCCCGCATAAAAGCTCAGCCGCTGCCTTGCCGCCTTCCATACCGCCCTGCCATGCCATCAGCACAGAAGAAATGGCATCATTCTTCGCAAACCAGGAGGTATCTACCATGCCGCCTACATTGAGAACCACTGCGATTTTGTCAAAATACTTTTTGACCAGCTCCACCATGGCATTCTCTGCATTGGAAAGATAAAAATCTCCTCTCTCAAACAGCTCTCTGGACTTTTTCAAAAGCCCTTCTTCCTTTTCCGGATCCTGCCCATGGTCATAGCTGCTCTTCCTGTCCCAGCCTTCTCCCGAAAAACGGCAGATTGTGATCACTGCCGTATCTGTGTAAGCTCTCGCCTCTTTCACCAGCTCCTCGGAAAGCGCCGGTTCCACCGTCATCCCCGGTTCCGTTCCTGCCTCATACTGCTGCGACACATTCTTCCTGTAAAAGTCTGCAAGCTTTTCATGGATTGACACATGGTCGTCAAGGGCTTTTAAGCCCTCATACAAATTCACCACATAATCCACCGTCACGTCGCCGCTTCCGCCACCGCCTTTTACATAATCGAAGCTCGCCTTTCCAAACAACGCAAGCCTGCTCCCCTTGGGAAAGGGAAGCAGGCTTTTATGATTCTTTAAAAGTACCATGCCTTCTTTTGCAGCGTTTTTAGAAAGCTGTCTGTGCGCAGCACAGGCTGTCATCTTCTCCCCATTTTTGCCCAAAGGGAGATTGGGTTGATACTTGATTCTCTGCCACTTGTTCATTACGGTTCTCCTTTAACAGTTTTCCCGCAAAGCCTGAACCATTTGGTTCCCTATCTCTGAACTCTGGCACCTGCTCCTCCCATGATGGCTTCCACTTCCTTCTTGCTTGCCATGGTCGTATCTCCCGGCGTGGTCATCGCCAGCGCACCGTGGGCGGCGCCATAATTCACAGCCAGCTCTGCGTCTCCTGTTGTCATCATACCATAAATCAGCCCGGATGCAAAGGAGTCTCCGCCACCTACACGGTCCATAATTTCAAGACCCTTGTAATCCTTCGCCTTATAGATTTCTCCGTCTGCCCAGCAGATCGCGCTCCAGTCATTTACCGTAGCGGTCTTTACCTCGCGGAGAGTGGTTGCCACCGCCTTAAAATTCGGATAAGTCTTCGCTGCTTCATTGATCATCTTCTTGTATCCGTCTAAATTTAGTTCCTTTAAGTTGGCATCATTTCCTTCTACTTCAAAACCAAGACATGCGGTAAAATCTTCCTCATTGCCGATCATCACATCCACATACTTGGCAATCTCTTTATTTACCTCCTGCGCCTTAGCCTGGCCGCCGATTGCACTCCACATAGAAGGGCGGTAGTTCAAATCGTAAGAAACAATGGTTCCGTATTTTTTAGCGATCTTAATTGCCTCGATTACCGTCTTACAGGACTGCTCGGACAAAGCTGCATAAATACCACCGGTATGCAGCCAGCGCACGCCCAGTTCCCCAAAAATATGGTCGAAATCAAAATCTTCCGGCGTTGCTTTGGAAATAGCCGTGTTTGCACGGTCAGAGCATCCTACCGCCCCGCGGATACCAAAACCACGCTCTGTAAAATTAATTCCGTTCCGGCAGGTACGTCCGATTCCGTCAGTCTTCATCCATTTGATCAGGGACGTATCCACGCCGCCCTGATTGATGAAATCTTCCATCAGCATACCCACTTCGTTATCTGCAAACGCAGTGATCACAGCGGTATTCAGCTTAAAGCACTTCTTAAGACCACGGATAACATTATACTCTCCGCCGCCTTCCCATGCACGGAAGGATCTGGCTGTACGGATCCGCCCCTCACCCGGATCTAAGCGGAGCATTACTTCTCCCAAAGATACGGCATCAAATTTACACTCATTTGCAGGTCTTAAATTTAAATTCATAGGTCACCTCATTTCTGCGCAGTTCCTGCGCCAACTCATATCATCCGCGAATTTCCGCAGCAAGCTTTACTGCCTCTGCTGTCAGACGCTCAATTTCCTCAAAGTTGCCGGCTTCGATCAGATCGCCCTTTACCATCCAGCTTCCGCCACAGGCCGCAATCGATTTACATTCCAAATATTCCTTCAGATTCTTTGCGCTGACACCGCCGGTAGGCATGAATTTCAGCCCCACATAAGGCGCTGCCAAAGCCTTGATCGTTGCCACGCCGCCAAACTGCTGTGCAGGGAAGAACTTTACCACACGAAGCCCTCTTTTTACTGCCTGCGCCACCTCGGAAGGCGTGATACATCCCGGAAATACCGGAATTTCTTTTTCCAGACAGTAATCTACGATCTCCGGGTCAAATCCCGGGCTGACAATAAATTTTGCACCTGCTGCTACTGCCGCATCCACCTGCTGCACGGTAAGGACCGTCCCCGCCCCTACCAGCATCTCCGGAAATTCCCGGGTCATCTTCTGGATACTTTCCGCTGCCGCTGCTGTACGGAAGGTTACTTCCGCACAAGGCAGTCCTCCCTGGCACAATGCCTTAGCAAGCGGCACTGCATCCTTTGCATCCTGTAAAACAACTACCGGCACAACCCCCAACGCTCCGATTTTTGCTTCCATCTCCAAACTCATAATTATCCTCTCCTTATCGTTTATTTATTGATCTATATGAAAGCCGATTGCTCTGCACTTCCATCATTCGTACTCCAGATACGCACCCTTCATCGGGCTTGCCGCATGCTCACTAAAGAGCCGCAAAACGCCTTTTGTGTATTTAGGCGGCTTCGGCTTCCAGTTCGCCCTTCTCTCCTGCAAAACCTTATCCACCTCTTCTAAAGACATTCTCTCTCCGTGGATCCCAACGATGTTCAGTTTCCTTCCCATCACATCAATTTCAATCAGGTCTCCCTCTTCCACCAGCGCAATCGGACCGCCGTCAACCGCTTCCGGGCTGCAATGCCCGATCACCGGTCCGGTAGATGCCCCGGAAAACCGTCCGTCTGTGATCAGCGCTATGCTTCTGCCCAGTTCCTTATCACTGCTGATTGCTTCAGAAGTGTAGAACATTTCCGGCATACCGCTTCCCTTCGGTCCTTCATAACGGATAAACACTGCATCACCCTTTTCCACCTTATGCTTTAACACTGCATCCAGACATTCCTCTTCACTGTCAAAGGGTCTTGCCCGGAGCACAGCCTGGAACATCTCTTTCGGACATGCCGTATGCTTGATCACAGCGCCTTCCGGTGCCAGATTTCCTCTCAAAACGGCAATGCTTCCGTCTGTTCCGATTGCCTTATCATAAGGACGGATAATGTCCTCTCTGGTCAGCTGGACATTGTATCTTCTGTTGAATTCCTGCAGCCATTTCTCGCATCTGTCATAAAAGCCGTTCTCTTTCAGCTCTTTTAAGTTTTCTCCCAATGTCTTTCCTGTGACTGTCATTACATCCAGATGCAGATGCTCTTTGATCTCTTCCATGATCGCCGGTACGCCGCCTGCATAATAGAAGCACTCAGCCGGCCACCGTCCTGCCGGACGTACGTCCAAAAGATAACGGGCATTGCGGTGAAGCCTGTCGAATGTGTCTCCTGTGATCTCAATCCCAAACTCATGGGCAATCGCCGGGATATGCAGCAGACAATTGGTACTGCCGGAAACCGCCGCATGCACCAGAATTGCATTTTCAAAGCTTTCCGTTGTCACTAAATCGGAAGGACACATCCCTGGCATGGTCGCAAGCTTTACAGCCTGCTGCCCTGCCTGTCTTGCATAAGCAAGCAGATCCGGACTGGTAGCCGGCATCAATGCGCTGCCCGGCAATGCCAGACCTAACGCCTCCGCCATGATCTGCATGGTAGATGCGGTTCCGATAAAGGAGCAGGCGCCACAGCTCGGACAGGCATTGCACTTTGCCCAGTTTAACCTATCTTCGTCAATCTCGCCTCTCTGGTATTTTGCACTGTACATGCCAAGCTGCTCCAAGGTAAGCATTTCCGGTCCTGCATTCATGGTTCCGCCGGGAACCACTACCGCAGGTATATTGACTCTTGCCAGTCCCATCAGGTTTGCCGGCATTCCCTTATCGCAGCTTGCCAGATATACCCCTGCATCAAAAGGAGTTGCATTGGCATGGATCTCTATCATGTTGGCAATCATTTCAC
>ERZ808054.1214-NODE-1214-length-16021-cov-4.660123_pt1 | contig 16021 bp, 15 predicted proteins | sample MGYA00380201_ERZ808054 | MGnify/ENA primary metagenome ERZ808054 (study PRJEB31490, sample SAMN06133419) | mouse gut metagenome | isolation source: Z5_2 | host: mice | place: China: Chengdu | collected 2015-05 ... | reverse complement strand
TTAGCCTGTGTCTTGGTTGTCAGTCCTAACATTCTGTTAGAGTTCATTGCTGTAAGATTGTGTTGTACTACCATATTATTTTCCTCCTTGAAATTAACGCCGCTTCCTTGCGTACGCTTGATACCTTAACGTGCAGCTTCACCTTTGAATTCGTACGCACCCAAAAGTTCCGCCGCCTGTTTTCCTAAAAAAGCACTTTATTCTGCTTCAATTATTTATTATATCGGGTAATTTTTTTAATACTTTAGACTTTTTTCAAGTTTTTTTCTTTTCTGCTTTTACCTGTGGTATTATTAAACTACAAGAAACGGTTTTAACCGTTTACCATCCTTACTTAGGAGATCCTTATGAAAATATTATTCCACCGTTACGGCAGCATTTGCGAGCCGGATATTATTGATGCATTTAAAGCACTTAATTTTACCGTTATTGAAGAGGACGCAGAAATCAGCCAAAAGTCTATTGACGGCGAGACACGGATCAGCATTCTTGCTGAACAAATCCTGATGCAAAATCCTGTTTTTGTATTCAGTATCAATTATTTTCCTTATATATCGGAAGTCTGCCTGCGGCTGAATACGCTTTATGTTTGTCTTAGTGTAGACTGTCCGGTATTGGAGCTTTTTTCCGCTTCTGTCCATAATAGCTGCAACCGCATTTTTCTGTTTGATCATAACCAGTACCTGCAGGTCAGGAATGAAAATCCTGAATGTATCTTCCATTTGCCACTGGGAAGCAATACAGACCGGTGGGATCATGCAATTGCATCCTTATCAGGTAAAAGATGGAAATATGACCTGTCCTTTGTCGGTTCTCTTTATACGGAAAAATCTTCTTACGCAGGTCTTCCCCTTTCTGATTTTGACCGGGGATTCATGGACGGGCTGATAGAAGCGCAGTTAAAATTGTCTGCATTGAGTCTGATCGAGGCAGCGCTGCCTGATTTTATTATAGAGACTTTGAAAAACGCTGCCCCCGATTTTCATGTGCTGCCAGATGCTTTCAAGGACACAGATGCATATGTTGCTGCCAACTATTATCTTGGCATGCGCATCTCCGAACTGGAACGCATCCGCACTTTAAACCTTCTTGGGGAGAATTTCCAAATTGATTTATTTACGCGAAGCGATACTTCGTCTTTGAAAAATGTGCGCTGCCACGGCGGGGTGTCTACCCATATACAAATGCCGGAAATCTTTTACCGCAGCAAGGTTAACTTGAACATTACCATGCGTCCCATCCAGACCGGTCTTTCTCAGCGGATCTGGGATGTTCTAGGGTGCCGGGGATTTCTTTTGACCAACTATCAGGCGGAAATTCCGGATTACCTTGAAATCGGGTCAGATCTGGATTGTTATGAAAATTTAACAGAATTGAAAGAGAAGGCTGCCTTTTATCTGGAACATGAGGATATCCGGCTTGCAATCGCCGAGCATGGCTATGCCACTGTGAAACAAAAGCATACCTGCCTGCACAGGGTCATCGCTATGCTAAAAACGATTTTTCCTGATGACAAATAAAAGAGAAAGAGGACTGCCAAACGGCAGTCCTTCCTTTCCTTGTCATTTAATAATATGTTCTTTTTCCGCCTGATTCAACATAATATCTGGCATGTTCTTTATCGACCGTATTATCTTTAGGATTCAGTGCTACTATTCTCGGCATATTGCGGCGACGATAAGATTCAATTTCAGACACTTCATTTGCCCACTTAAGAAGCTCCTTGATGGACTTCTTCATCTCCTCAATATCCCTGCTCATTTTCTCAAGTTTTCCTTCTACAATAGTCAGTTTTTCATCATTTTCTTTCATCTTTTTTCCTCCTATTTTCTTGTCTCATTTTTAGTGTTTTCATATTACCACACATATTTTTATCTTTCAATCGTGAATTTCCTCTCCTGATTCTATTCATAAAAATATCACTAATACAACATATGGTATCGCAATATCGTCTTTTCTCATATTTTATCAATATATAGTACTTTTTTCATTTATTTTTCAAAAATTATATCTACTTTTCTACACTTTGCAGTAACTTCCCCATACAGACCTGCGCATTAAAAAAGCAACCTGACCATTCAAGGGCAGGTTGCTTTTTGTTTATTTCTTTTTATCCAAGAATAATGAATCCGTTTTTTTGTTGTTCATGTTCTGGTAGTATCCATATGCTGCCTTGGAGGATTTCCTGACTTTCCCAAGATCCTTGCGCTGTCTGGCAAAATAATTTTCCAGAAGGGCTTTGTTCCGACTCTCCTCAGCCTGAATGGATACGCTTTTATCCGTAATCTCACTAATCAGCTTCTGCAAATGCCTGATCTGCACGGCATATTTGCTCCTATCTGCTGAAAGCTCTTCTTTTACCCGGTCATAAAGGGTTTCAAAGCCTTCGTCCAGTTTATTCAATTCTTCCACATAGATATCTTTCTCATCTACAGTCCGGTCAAACGCCTCCATATTAAGTTCTTCCTGTCTCAGCGTCTCCGACTGTACATGGTTGATCTCCTCGATATGCTTTAAAGTTTCCAGCTTTTTTTCAAGGCTTTCCTGCAGGATATTCAGGTAACTGTCTAACATACTACTCCTTTCTCACGGTTAATACGCATTACTTCCTTCCACGTATCCCTCATGGAGCGCAGATGTTCAAGTACTTCGTTCAGGATTTCCTCATCCTTCTTCACGTTTGCCTGCACCAGCCTTCCCTCCAAGTATTCATAAACCCGGTCAAAATCTTGGGCTACCGGATATTTCATATCCAGAGTCAGCCTGAAATGTTCTATGATCTTCTGGGTTTTCTGGATATTCTTGTGGGCTTTCTCAATATCCTTTTGCTGTATAGCCGCAACTGCTATGTTACAGAATTTAATCGCGCCTTCATAGAGCATCAAAGTAAGTTCTGCCGGCGTTGCCGTCAGAATCTTACTGTTATTATACTGTGCATAAGCATTTGGTAAGGGCATATCATGAGCCTCCTAATAAGCTTGTTACCGCATTTGCATTGGACTGCATCTTCGCTAAAGCCGTTTCCATTGCAGAGAACTTTTTGTACCATTTATCTTCGTATTCCTGTAATTTCTTTTCAGCATCCGAAATTTTGCTCTTATAGCCGTCATAGTCCTCTTTCATCTTCTTGTCATCGTATACAGTGTTGATACTGCTATAATCCGTCCTACCCATCAGCTCCTTCATCTTGCCATGCAGGCTCTGGGAAAGCTGGGTAAAGAAACTGACAACCGCATTGGGATCCGTTTTTATCATATCCATCAGGGTATTGTCTTTATTCTTTAACAAATCCTCATCTTCGTCACCGTTGATGTGGTAAGCATTCTTTTCATTGTCTGCCGCATTGAAATATCCAAGCGTTTCAATACCGAAATCAGACAGATACATGGTCTTTCCGTTTACAGAAAAGCCGGACATCATAATCTGCTTCATGGCAGTGGATACAGTGCTTAAGGTAGAATCACGGCGGAGAATGGAATCCTTGATCTTCTGCTCCCATTTCTCAACCTCTTTCTCACTCATGGCATCCTTTTCTTCATCTGTAAGAGGTTCATATCCCTTGGAGGATTCCGCATTGTAAAGCTTATCCATTTCATTGACCAGGGCACTGTATTCTTTGATAAAGTTCTTGATCATGTCATAGATGCCGCTGACATCATTTTCTGTAGTCAGGGTAATCTTCTCGCCATTGGTCTCTCCTTTGCAGGTGATGGTGAGTCCGTTAACTTCAATAGTGTTGGTAGAAGACTTAAATTCTGCACCATTCAGTTTAATAACAGCATCCTGACCAGCAATCTTGGTTGCAAGACTGCCCTTTTCTGTAGAATTAATACTTGTTACTGCACTTTGTGCTGCTGCAATCTTAGCTTCAACATAATCCGTTGCTTCAGTCTCAATTGCACTTCCTACAACAACATTGTCTGGATCCGACCCCAGATAAGCATCTGTGTTAAGCTCCGCCAATCTTGCCTCATTTTTCTGAATTTCATCCGTGTAAGTATTATAACTATTCAGGTAAGAAAGCTCCCCTTCTGCTTTATTTATATCTGACTGAATCTCTGCTTTCTCTTCATCTGAAAGATTTTCATCTTTCAACTTTTCTTTCCAAGCCTTGATATCATCATTCAGGCTAGTTATCCGATCTGCCCTGTAATTATCATCTTCAATATCACCATTTGAACCATATGGAGTATCCTTATAAGCTGCAACCAGTTCATCCTGCCTCTTCTTCAAGGCTTCATTCTTCCCTGGAATACTGTTACGCTCAGCTATATAAGCAGCTTTCAGCTCCTCTATTCTGGCATTGATTTCTTTCTGCTTATCATCACCTGTTAAACCTGCATATTTAGTATAAGCTGCCAAATCCTCTGATGCAAGAAGCCCTAATTTCTGCAAAGCCTCTACTCCATTTGCATTAGCTGCTGAAATAGTAAAATCTTTACTTTCACCGGTTCCCGATGCCCCCACGAAGATTCTCTGGTTCGTTGCATCAAAATTAGCCTTAACGCCCGCTGACTGAAGCTTATCCACAAAACTGCTAATAGTCATATTTTCGTCAACAGTAATTTCTACTTTCTTACTGCCAACTGCAATCTCAATCCGGCTATTCTCTTTTATTCCGAGCGCTTCTGTCAGCTTACTTCCAGAGGTTACTCTGCCACCATTCGCATTCGTAATCTTGCCGCCAGTCAGATAACCCGCTTTAGCCATCTGTGTGATTTCCAGCTCCTGCACGCTGTCCATAGCATTTTCTTTGGTCGAAATACTAACCAGATTACTATTGGACGAATTAGTCACTTTCTTCATATAAGAAGACTGGTACACCAGACTATCCAGTGTGCCTGTATACAGCTTATAGATCTTGCTGTTTAATTCTTTCCAAACATCCTGCTTCCATTCCAGTCTGGTCTGCTCTTTTTTCAGTTTATCTACTTTAGTCTGCTTGGCAGCTACCAGTTCCTGAATAATTGTTTCTGTATCAAGTCCGGACATCATGCCGGTTACACGCATTGGCATACTTATTACCTCCTATCCCTTCTCGTCCACAAGGATCCCTGCCAGTTCCCACGCCTTAGCGAGCATATCCAGGGTTTTCTCAGGCGGAATTTCTTTAAGAATTTCTTTAGTCTCCTTGTCTACAATCTTGATCGTTACTCTGTTGGTTGCATCATGGATGCCGAAAACAGCTTCCGAATTAGAAAGATTCTTATTCAATGCCTCAACTGCCTTACGCATTCTGCCACTGTTCGCTTGTTGGTCAGGCGCATTGTTCTGGCTGCCGTCCTGTTCACCGCGGCTGTCTTCCTTTTCTACTTCCGCCACTTTGGCAGTGGTTGCATCATACGCATTTACCTGCTCCGGTGTAGTAACTTCCGTGTTCTCTACAACTGTTTTTTGTACGGACTTAGCCTGCGGCGTAGTCTGTGCCTGATAAGTCATGGCACTGTTTAATGCTTCAATTGCCATTGTGATCACCTCCATGTGATATAAAAAAATGTATTTTCGTACTTTTGTACGATATGTCACTCCTAAACCTAGAGCTTTCCTGTCTTCAAACTATATATCGGAAAATTCTGTGAAAAAATTATAGTCGATTTAAAAAAAGGAAATCATATGTTACTATTCAAGGTCTCCCAATTCACGGCGGCGGTCCAGCGCCGGCTGAAAGCTTCCGCACTTCCTGTATAAAGAGACTGCCGCACTGATATCCCCCAGCACTTCATTGATACATCCCATATTAAACGTGGGAATAAAACTGTTTGCCCCTTCCGTCCGTGCCGTTTCAAAGGTCGTGGCTTTTAAAAATTCCGTCATTGCCTGAACCACCATCCCCTTCCGAAGGTAAATCAGCCCCATCAGGCACACAAAATCTGCAGTAGTCGCAAACTCCTCGTAAATATTCTGGAACTGCAAAGCTTCATCATACCGTTCAAGATGGAGCAAGGCATATCCGTAGCCGATCACCATCATCTGCACATACTCTGCCCGGGGATCCACATCATACTCCAGTCCTTTTCCATAATAATAGCAGGCTTTTTCATCATCCCGAAGCATATTGTAAGACTGTCCGATCTGAAAGTAAAGATAAGGGTCATCAGGATTTTCTTCCAGCATTTTCAATAACAGCTCATTGTTCCGCTCTGCTTTTTTCTTTAAATCCTCTATCGTGCCATTGTAACCACAGTGGTCCACCGTCAGCGGGATAGCTATTCTCATAAAATCAGCGCCGTCAATTGCGCGGACTTGTTCATGTATGATGGCTTCATAATGGAACCTCTTCCTGTTAAAAAAACGTTCCACATCATCGGTATAAACACTGTCCGTTCCGTTTTGCGCATAATGGTTCCGGCGGGAAAGCATACCTACCGAATCCGGATACTGCCTGATCATGGCATCAAATCCTTTCGTATCAAGCTCAAGGATGTATTCGTCACAGTCCAGAACCAGAATCCAGTCATAAGATGCACAGGACAAAGAAAAATTTCTGGCAGCGCTGAAATCACCGATCCACTCAAAATGAAAAATCTTGTCCGTATACTTCCGGGCAATCTGCAGAGTCTGATCCACGGAACCGGTATCCACCAGTACCAGTTCATGGGGATAATCCCCAAAATGCCGTTCAATGGAAGATAAAAAATTTTCCATATTCTTTTCTTCATTCTTCATAATGATGCAGATGGAAACAGGAGTCATAATAATACCTCTCTATGTATGATTTTATATAAATAAGCAATCAGCTTTTTGCCAGACAGTCTGTCATTACTTCCACTCTGTGCTTATAGGTGTGGCAGGATGCCGTCTTTCGGAATCCGTTTTGGGCAATAGCCGCACGCTCGTCCTCATGTGACAAATAATATTCAATCTTTCCGAGCAGATCCTCTTTGCTCTCATAATAAATAAAATCCTCGCCGGGCACATAGCAGTCCTCGAAGTCCGCCTGATAGTTGGTAAGGAGAAATCCCCCTGCCCCAAGGATATCAAATGCCCGAAGGGGAATGCCGCTTTTAATGCTCCGCAAAGTAATATTCAAATTTATTTTCGCGTTCTTGAAAACATAAGGCGCCATATCATAGTAATCTACCGCACCATGGTTGATACAGCCCGGAAGCTGCAGCTTCTCATCCGGCGTGTAAAGATCATAAGCAAACCGCTTGCCAACAGCCGTCAATAGCTCTGTGCGCTCCATGGCAGTAATCTGCCGGTTGATCACATATTGGGCATAAAGATATTCCACACTTTCCACGCTGGTAGGGTCCGGCTGCATGGGGAGAACGCGCATTAAGTCCTGGACAATCTCTGCAGATAAGAGCTCCTGAACAAAATTGTAACCGTAAATTTGCTTCTGGGCAGCCATAATTCCCTCCAGATAACCTCTGGTATAAGGCTTTATGCCTTCCAGCCGCTGATAAAACTGGTGTTTTTCTGTATAAAGCGATCCCACAAAAGCAATATCCGCCTGATTGCACCATTTGCCGGACCGGAATGCCGTCTCTTCCGGTGCAGATTCCATAGCTCTTAGCCGATCCGCATTTGCCGCCAGAGGAAGATAATGTATGGTAGGAATCCCTGCATTATGAAATTCCATATACAATTCTTTATCAAACACAAATACATAATTACCGGGATAAATGATGGTGTACGAATAAAGCATCACATAAGGGCTGTCATAAACCCAGCAGACATAGCGCATGTCCGCTTTTTTACAGGCAAGGGACACAATCGGAAAATAATTAAATGAAAATACAAAATCAGGAGAAAAACCCTGTATTTCCGCCAAAAGCTTTTCCTCTTCCTCCTCATCATGATGCAGCTCCTTGTTGGAAAAAGGTATAGTTTTCACCTCATGCCCCAGATCCCGGAAAGCTGCAATGATGTCCTCGTTCCCAAAACTTTTCCATTCCAGCATAAGTATTTTCATCACATTTTCTCCTGTTATGATCGAGCAGGGAGAATTTCCCCTGTTCACTGTGCGGGGCGCGTGCTGCTTTGGCAGCAAACTTCCATACGAGCCCCTGTGCAACACAAAAAGTGCTGCCATCCGGCAACACTTTATTTTGATCTTCTAATTTAAAAGTTTTCTCAGGGCGTCCAATCCGTCCATATGAACTGCATCAGTATTTTCATCCTGAATCTGCGCATATACTTCCTTCCGGTACACCGGAACGTCCTTCGGTGCGCTGATGCCCAGCTTTACCTGCTCTCCCTTGATTTCCAGCACAGTAACTTCAATATTATTGTTAATGATCAGAGCTTCATTCTTCTTTCTGGATAAAGCTAACATTTACTCACCTGCTTTCCTTGCGTTCAAAATGTCATAGACCGGATATTTCACTGCATAGCTGTCACCTTCTATGATAACCTGACATGCTTTTTTTTCTGTCGCATTAATAATGATAGGACCACGTAAATTCACGGTCATTTTCGTCAGATCACTGGGGACAGTCACCGTTACAAGCACCAGCATTTCATCCGGTACCAGATCCCCCAAAGGCTTCAGCAACTCATCATCCAGCTCCGGGTTATAATCCGGGCATACCAGCAACGGATCCATAACCGGCATTGCAAAAGCAGGCTCCTGCACAGACTGCAGCCAATGGATTGCTCCTATCCCCTTTTCTTCATCATGGATCAGGGCAAAATCTGTCAAATATGGAAAGCCAATGATTCCCGAAGGAAAATGGATAATTTTTTCATCTTCAATTTCAATTTCCCCAAATACTTTCGTGTTTATTCTCATACCCTCTCCTGTCTGCGCTCTGGCGCTATAATTAAATATAATTCATCAACGATGTCTGCATGATCTTTCCGGTTGCCATAAGCGCTGAATTGTAAGTAAGCTCTGCACTGGTAAGCTTGATTGCCACCTCGGCAATATCCGCATCTTCGTTTTCTGACTGCAAAGTCTGGAAAGTCGTTTTTTGATCCATCAGTCTGTTTCCGATCAGATCCAGCCTCTGGCTTCTGGTTCCGTTATCCGTGATCGCCACATTGGTATCGCCCAGATAATCCTGCGCTTTGGTGATCAGCTTGCCAAACATATTGTGGACATTTTCACGCTGATAATCATATGCTTTCTTCACAGCATCAAGCTGGTTCTTGGCAGCATCGTAATCCGTATTTCCTTCTCCAAGACCTTTTTCCTCATACGCCGTCAGCACTTTCTTCATCTCAGTCATGCTGTCATTGATCTTAGCCAGATTATCAAGGGCTCTGTCCAGATCATCCACATCTCTGTCCAAATCATGGGTGAAAATTTCGTCCGCCGTGGTATTGACCTGAATCTTCTGGTTATAGCCTACATCATATTCAATTGCCTGCTTTTTCTTTCCTCCCAGAAGGTATTCCTGATTGTAATTGATCGTCTTATCATTACCGGCTTCATCCTGTGTTGTCCCCTTGCAAGCAAAATAATGCTCTGGACGAAGGTCTCCCTTTTTCCATTCGTCTTTAGTATAGGTGACACTAATTTCGGTTTCGGTTCCTTTGATTCCATTAATCTTTGTTTCCACTTGAGCATAAGCAGCATCACTGAATAGTATTTCTCCCGTTTCGGGGACAAAAATAACTGCATTCGCCTTCTTCTGGAGTTCTTGCAATTTAGCAGGATCAGCGTTTGGATCGTCCTTCAGTGCTTCATATTCTTGATTTGCTGCATTTGCATCCAGCATCGTCTGGTAGGGGTTATCATTCACCGAAACAGTTTCAATCGGATCAACACTTCCCACCACCTTGGGAATCTCCTTGCCATCAGCATTCACTTCTGTTCCATCAATAAACTCAATCTTAGGAGCAAGTTTTGCAGCTTCTGCAGGATCCGTAATATCCGCATTGCTCTTTAACTTGTCATAAGAAAGCCTCAGTCTGTGAATGTCGCCGTTTTGAATTTTCTGCTCTGTAATGTCGTCATACTTTCCATCATCATAATTGTTCTGGTTAATTCCATCCAGACCACCATTGTTCGTATAATTGATGCTGTCAAACGCACCAATCTTAGTCTGTTCCGTGATCTCGTATTTCGGATATCCCTTTTTCTGCTCTTCCACAGTTTCTGTAAATGTCAAACTCGTATTTGTCCGGTATCCGGTAAACACATAGCGCCCGGCATAATCCACATTTGCAGTGGAATAAAACTCATCCTTCAAGGATTTCAGCTGCTCCAAGATAATCTGCAGATCCTCTACGCCCTTTTCCTTGTTATCCGCCTTATTGGCTTCTGTGCCAAAAGAGGTCAGCACCGTTGCCACTGTGCTAAGCGCCTTCCCGGTAACCTCCAGCCAGCTCTCCGCATCCGGGGCATTTTTCTCATAAAACTGCGTCAGCTCAGATACACTGGTGCGAAGCCGCAATGCCCTGATCGCAACCACCGGATCGTCAGAAGGTCTGGTAATCTTTTTCTGCGTGGACATCTGGGTACTCAGCTTATCCTGCAGCAATTTATTATTATTGATATTATACAGGGAATTATTCTGCATAATCTTGTTAGTCATTCTCATGGATTTCGTCCTCCTTCATTCCCAGAACTTTCAAGAGCTTTCAAGAGCTTTATACACCAGTGCGCAGGATAAGCTGGTCATAAACCTCCGTCAATGTCTGGATCATCTTCGATGCCAGTGTGTAAGAATTCTGATATTTCACCAGGCTTACCGCTTCTTCATCCTCATCTACGCCGGAGATGGAACTCCTTTGGTTGTCAATGCAATTTTGAAGCCCTTTGTAAGTATTATAAAAAGTATTGGCATGGCTGGCATTCAAAGCAATATCAGATAAGATCATCTCCAGCATCTGGTCTGCGCTGCCATTACGGAAGCTGAACTTTTCTTTGCTGGTAAGAAGTGTGATCATCTCAAAAATCTTGCCGCACTCTTCCACGCCTACATCAATGCTGCTTCTGGTCCCCAAAAGCCCGGCATCTCTGATCAAGTCTGCATTGATCGCCAGATTTCCTGCTGTCAGCTCATAGTAACCATCCGCATCGCTGAAATCAGCTGCCGTATACTCCGTTCCGTTTCCTGATGATCCGGTAAAGAAGATACAGCCTGCTTCATCATAGGAATTGATGCCACTGGTAAAAATCTTATTCACCTCTGCCGCAAAGCCACGGATCCAGGCATTCATCTGCTCCATGTAATAAGGAATGCCCTGATATCTGATCTCCGCTTCGGTCTTTGCATCCTTGCCAACCATAGCAGGGTCTACAGTTTCCGTATTATCCATTTTAAATGTATAAGTATACTTCACATTTTGGGGATCTGTATTATCAATGTTAAATTCCCAACTATCATAATGGTATAATTTATTGCCAATATTAATGATACCGCCGGTATCTGACAAAGTACACTCCAGCATACTCTTCAGATGCTCATCACTAACTTCGATAGTTACCTCTTTTGCTCCAACATCTACGCTGGATACTATCCCGTTAAAGTTTGCACCGTTATTTCCATCCCGAAGCTCTACCAGTCCTTTCAGCTTTCCGTCCATAGTCGCATTGGTAAGGCTGAATTCATTACCGTTTTCCCACTTGATCCGGTATAAGCCATCGGCATCCGTCTGGTTAACCTTCTCATCCGTAGCCCTTGCTTCATACTTTAATTGATTGTAATCGCTTCCATCCACAAGGGTCTGCCCGCCGGCAATGCGTACAATATATCTGTGCCCGCCGGTCTCACGGTCGGGATTATTCTGGTCGATCACCGGATATTCGTCAATACTTACATCCACGATTTCTGAAAGCTCGTCGATCAGCAGCTCCCTCTGGTCTCTCAAGTTGTTTGCTGTTGTCCCGGAAAGTTCGATTACATTGATCTGCTTGTCAAGCGTTGCAATTTTCCGGGCAATGGAATTGATCTGGTCAACATTCTGCTTGATCTCTAAATTAATATCCTTCTGCAGCTCCTGAAGGTTTCCGTACATATTATTAAAATAGTCCGTCAGCGCCTTGGCGGAAGCAATAAACTGCTGCTTAGATTCGTTGCTGCTGGAATTGGTGGTCACAGACTGAAGGGCATTGCTGAATTTATTAAATACCGTCTTAAACCCGCTGCTGCCATCATCATTGAAATAATCCTCAATGGTACGCATATAATACTGCTTCGCTGTATACTCGCCACATTTCGCATTATTATCCCAATATTTAATGTCATAAAAGCTGTCTCTTACTCTTTCAATTGCAATGGTTTCCACACCTGCCCCGGCACATCCATACTTGGCAAATACCCGAAGTGCATTGGCTGCCTGCTGGGTCACCACCTGACGGCTGTAGCCTATCGTCTGGGAATTGGAAATATTGTTTGCTGTTGTATTTAAAGCTGCATTGGACGCCCGAAGCCCGGACCCTGCAATATTCAATCCAAAAAATTGTGACGGCATCCTTCATTCCTCCTTCTTACGTGCCTAATGTGTTGATAATATGCTCTAACAGTTCGCTGATCACATTGATATACCGGCTGGACGCATTATATGCATTCTGGAACATGATCATATTGCTCAGCTCATCATCAGAAGAAACGCCCAGAATCTGTTCCCTTGCCGATGCAATATTCTCCACTTCCATCTGCTGCGTTTCACTGATCCCCCGAAGCACATCTCCGGTATTTCCCACCTGAATGATCAGGTTATTGTAATAATTAATAAAATTTGTTGTAGCCTTAACATTAGGGTTTAAAGCAAGCTCGTCATCCTTCATGAAAAGATCCTTCAGCGCATCCGCCGTTTCCTGATCGATCTTTCCGTCATCCTTAACGAAACCAAGGAGCGAAGGCGACTGTTTCAATGCCTCATCGATCATGATGTTGCCCACGCTGAACATGGGATAATCCTGATCATTCGGATCGCCCTTGATAACCTTAAATATCTGATAAGGGTTGCCCTCCGAATCCCTCATGTAAGCAGAATCAGGATTTTCTTTTGATGCATTCTCTGCCGCTTGTGCAAAAATTTCATTGATTCCAGTGGTGATCTTATTGATCAGCTGGTCAAACTCCGCCTGCACATTCATGATAATGGACTGTGAAATCTCCTTATCATAAACCGCCGGATCCATATCTTTATAGGTGGCTCTTCTGTCGCCTCTTGCAAGGAGCATCGCTTTCAAAGAACCAATATCCGTGTTGGTCTCTGTAGAGACCTCCAGGTTCAGGTTAAACAATTTCGCACCCTCAATGCTGACCAGATTTCCGTCCGCGTCATGCTTTGCAAGCTGTGGCCAGTAAGGAGTATAAAAACCTGTATCCGGGTCGCAATCTAATGCAATCTCATTAGCCGAATCAGATTTCACGAAATCATTCTCTTCCAGCCGGATGATCGCATTGCCATACACATCATACTTCACGCTGATCTTTGCCATAGCGGACAGCTCGTCGATCAACTGGTTTCTCTCATCCTGCAGATCATTGGCATGCTCCCGCTTACCAGATTCAATTTTCAAAATTTCCTTATTTAATTCCGCGATCCGCTGTCCATAAGCATTTAAGGTCTCTACCTGCTTCGTAATCTTATAATTCAAGTCATCCTGATATTCGCAAAGACCGTCATACACTGCCGTGGACCGGTTCAGGAATTCATTACAACGCTGGATAAATACACCCTGATTTACAGCATTTTCAGGATTTTTGGACAATTCCTGTATGGATTTCCACAAATTGTCAACAGCTTCTCCAAAAGCCTCTCCATGAAGCTCCTGAAAAAGGTCTTCCACTTCTTCAACAGTCGAAGTCCATGCATCATAAAAAGCGCTCCGCCCTGACTCGCGGCGGTAATTCTGGTCAAGGAAAACATCTCTGATCTGCTTAACACGTGTATAATCTACACCCAGACCGGTCTGCTGATATGAAATTGCAGAACCGTTTTTCGTTATTGTTTTATAAGAACGGGTACCCTGCTGCACCTGCTGCCTTGTATACCCGATAGTGTCGATATTAGACATATTGTGTGCAGTGGTATTGAGTGCGTTCTGGCTGGTCCTCAATCCACTGGTACCAATATATAAGCTTCCAAACAAAGACATAATTACTGCTCCTCCATTATTTTCACAAGAATTATTGCTTCGCGTCAAAACCGCTGGGCTTTACTATCATATGTTCGCCTGTATTATAGGCGCCTTTGTTGTAATTCGCCGTTTCAGGCGCTGCCTTTAACGACTGCAACATATTCATATCAAACTCCACCATCTCCAGCGCATTTTCGATCAACGCCTTATTCTGCTCGTTGACCCTTTTCACCTCGTGGACCGCCTTGCGGAGTCTGTCATGGACTCTAGCCAGCTTCTGCTGCTCTTGTGGTCTGGCACCAAGCATCTCTACCAGGTCCGCAAGCATCAGCGTGTTAACATCCTTGTTTATTACAATGGCGATATCAGTAAATACTTCCTGTCTCTTTTGATCCAAACGGTTGATCTTACTGACAACGATTTGTTCTTCATCCGTGATCTTGGCTAATTCCTCTGTATTCCCGGCTATAATGACCGGCGTTTTCTTCATGGATAATCCCAGCAAGTTTTCGTACTCTGCACTTTCCAAATCCAGCACTTCAATCAGATTTTCCATTAAACTTGCCACGGGATTACCTCATTTCTTCGTATTTTTGCATTAACTTGTCTGCAAAACTCTCAGTGCTCACATCATAAGTGCCCGCCTGAACTCTTGCCTTGATCGGTGCAACCAAATCTTCCCTGATATCGCTTGCACTTGCAACAGCCTGCTTCACACTCTGAATATCCTTCCCGATACTGGAAATCTGAAGCTGGTCTGCGGACGATCCAGCGCTGTCCTTAGCTTTAACGTTTGCTGTCTTTTTGGTGCTGTACATTTGCTGCACCTGTGTATAAGCTTCTATACGCATGTTATTTCCCCCTTCCATGGATAACGTGCTTAATGAACATTTTCATTTTCACTATTTGTATCGGATTATTTCCAAAAGACTTTAGAGCTAAACGAAAAAAAGCGGCTTTCCAATTGTGGAAAGCCGTTTCCCTAATCTATTCCTTAAAATTTGGCCTCATGTCCACGCCGCGGTTCTGGTCGCCGTCCGGATTATCCCCGAAAACATAATCATTTCCCGGGAGAATGGCATTCAAGATGATGCCAGCAAGAGCCGCGATGGCAAGCCCCGTCAAAGTAACCGAAGTTCCGGCTATATTGAAAGTAAGACCGCCGGAAAACCCAAGTCCGCTGACCAAGATCACTGCCGCAATGATCAGGTTTCTTGACTTTGTGAAATCCACTTTATTTTCAACCACATTTCTTACTCCAATCGCAGAGATCATACCATAAAGCATAAAACTCACACCGCCAATGATCGCAGAAGGAATCGAACCGATCACTTCCGCCATTTTCGGGATAAAACTGAGCACTATCGCATAAATTGCTGCCAAACGGATCACCTTGGGATCATACACCTTGCTCAGCTCCAGCACGCCGGTGTTCTCACCGTATGTAGTATTTGCAGGACCTCCTACCAATGCCGCAAGAGCTGTCGCAATACCATCGCCAGCCAGCGTCCGGTGAAGTCCCGGATCTTCAATGAAATTTTCCCCGACTGTTGCGGAAATGGCAGACATATCGCCGATATGCTCCATCATGGTAGCAAGAGCAATGGGCGCCATAACCAGAATCGCCGTCAGGTCAAACTTACAGATCCGGAAAGGCGGCAAGCCTACCCAGCTTGCAGACTGAACCCCTGCAAAATTTAAAATGGCACTGCCGTCCGCATTGGTCATTCCCACTGCATTCAAAATCAGTGCTGCTACATAGGAGATTGCCACACCCATCAAGATAGGAATGATCTTGAACATGCCCTTTCCCCAAATATTGAAGATAATGATCGTTCCCAGTGCAATAATTGCCAGCAGCCAGTTGCTGGATGCGTTGGAAACTGCAGAAGGCGCCAGAGAAAGCCCGATACAGATGATGATCGGTCCTGTCACCACCGGCGGAAGGAACTTCATAACCTTCTTTACCCCGATCAGCCTGATCACAAGTGCAAGGATCAGATATAAAATTCCCGCCACTACAATACCGCCGCA
>ERZ808054.1212-NODE-1212-length-16034-cov-4.216519_pt1 | contig 16034 bp, 14 predicted proteins | sample MGYA00380201_ERZ808054 | MGnify/ENA primary metagenome ERZ808054 (study PRJEB31490, sample SAMN06133419) | mouse gut metagenome | isolation source: Z5_2 | host: mice | place: China: Chengdu | collected 2015-05 ... | reverse complement strand
CACCGACACGTAAGCCAGGAAATCAGACTACTACCAATGCTTAAATTGTAAGGTTATTTAAATCGAGTTATACTAGTTACTAAGAATTCACAATATGATACACCTTTTCCAACGAGATCAGCAGTAACATCGCTATCCATGCCAAATACAGCCCTTTCGTAACTCCCGAAACTCTGTCCGCCACGGGAGGGCAAGTAAATATAAGTGCAAACAACATAGCATATAAATAATCACTCCATGTATAAACTTTTTTCTTATTTAACATGTTTAAAAAGAAACACAGTGGTATTGAAATAAAAACAAATGTATATACGTAACTCTCTGCAAGCAATATTGTCTGTGTACTTGTCAGCAAAGCAATTGACTTCCACGTTATTTTCTCACTAAATAAGTAATAGATCACCCAAATAATCCAGCAAACAATACACACTTGCCCGATTATCTTCCCACGCTCTCCAAACAGAATGATACAATCCCCCAGTATTGACGTTTCGGAATATAACCCTTTACCAAGATATCCCGAAAAAGTAATAAGATAATTTGCTACTCCATTGAAAATTCCTCCCCAAAAATGAAATGGTATGAAAAATGCGGCAAGACCATATAACACAAGCCTCCCCGCTTCTTTATACCTTTTTTCTACAATCCAAAGAAGACCAAATACAGCGGGATATAACTTAAATCCGGCAGACACTGCAACCATTATGAGGGATATTTCTCGCAATATGCAATTATCAGAATCCCTCAATGATAATCCAATCATCAAAAACAGCATTGCATACATAACAGGATTCCCTCTTTCAAAAGCGCAGCCCCAAAACGGGTAAGAAAAAATCAGCGTAAATGCCAATATAGCTTTTTTCATCCCTGAATTACTTTTATAAAAATAATGCAAAACCTCGATGAAAAGAACTACAAATAGAATAATATACATTACCAGACACAACATCCCATAACCAGTCGTACTGACAAATAGCTCTGAAGCTTTTTGTCTGTCTTTTACGATTGTAGCGAAAATATTAAGAAAAGAGAACATCAACGGAGGATATATCGCATCTGGGTCGGATACATTACCATATATTGAATCATTATAAATTATCTTTCGAATACATTCCCAAAAATCACCAAAATTTCCCTCTCCATAAGTCATCTGCGCCATTCTGGCGCCTTCAGAAAAAATTAAGAGCATAACCATAATACAGACATTTATCATTGCAATTCCCATAAATACGTGTTCAGGAGTTAACCTTTTAAATATTTTATTCATAAACAACCCTTTCTCTTTACCCTGATTGCTCTAATTAATTTACTATAATACTTTTTCCACGCCATCTCGTAAATAAATACAAACAATAAAATCCATGCAGCAACTGAATAACCTGATTTTTCATAGTTCACGATTGCCTTCTCCAACACAGGGATATACTCTATCATTGCTGTCTTTTCTCCCAAACCAGCCTCGCTAATAAATAAAAATAACGTCATGGCAATTATATAAGCATTTTTTAATATACCTGCTTCCAGCACATAGAGCGCTACCATAGGAATCACCAAATACTGATTCGCAATTGCAGACGCAAAAGCAACCATATTAATTAAATAAATCATCACACAATCACTGAACTTTCTTTTCCTGACAATCCCCCCCACAATGCACATTAATGCCATGTAGATCCAAGCATAAAATCGGTCTGGAAGCTCGACCATCTCAAACACACCATGAAGCAACGGGGCATTATTATAAGAACGATATAAGAAAACATTGTTTACGATCCCTCTGAAAGCTCCCTCTCCACATATTGCAAAAGGAACAAAACTTATCAAAAATATGAAGGGAGGTGTCACCGCGTATATCATTTTTTTCTTCAATGACAAGCCCCTTTTCAATAAAATAAACACTGGGATTAGGAAAAATATATGTTTTGTCATTAAGCTTAGTGACATAAACAAGATAAAGAGCCAATCCTTTCTCACCAATTTATCATCCTCGTTATAGAACTGTAAACTGAACAATGCTAAAAGGATCGCTATATTGTCAAACTGATTATGGTACCCTGTGATTATTATCGAAATCGGATTCAAGAAAAAGCATACTGCACATCGCATACTTTTCTGATCCGCAATGTATAATGCTATACCAAGATCTGTCAAAGTTAATAGTGAAACAAGCAACACACGATACGTCAGCACCGGGTCTGTTGATAAAAAAAATGAAAACCTGTATAGCAGACCTTGAATACAAAAAAATACAGGTCCATAATTATATCTTGTAGTTTCAGCATATACATTATGGAAATTTCCCGCCAACTTTCCAACAATACAATACGATTCAAAATCATAATTATATCCAATAGTCATGCACCAATATCGTAAAGTAATTCCCAAAAACAGCAATGAAAAAATTTCTATACCTGTCTTTCCTACTTTTCTCTCCACAATTTTCTCCCTATTCTACCACTTTCACAATCCCACTTTCATTCTAATCCAAAACACTAACGAATAGTAGAGGCAAACAAATAATATAAGGTAATGCATATCGAATAAGCACACACGGACCCGCGAAAAGCGTTAAAATATATATTGCAATAAACAAGAACGGTAATTTTATCATTCTTTTTTTCATATCAACTGTGTAAAAGAAACAAAAAACAATACACCAAAAACCCAAAGCTGGTGAACATAATAGCCTCAATATCAATATATTCTGATACTCATTTGTTGTATAAAGAATTTCATATACATTTTCCAATGCCGGAAATAGCGATCTATGTTCTACACCGAATCCCTGCTTAGTATCTGTGAGTAAATATCCCTGACGTCCATTCAAATCCTTTCCATATATTTGTGCATGACTGACATCCCACAAATATAAATATCCTAAATTATTTTGAGTTCCTCCACGAAAATACGGTGCCGGATACTTCATCCCTAATTTAATATAAAACTTTATAAAATCCTTTATGTTGTCCTTCCCTCGCGCTACTCCTTTTACCCCGTCAGCGCAATACGGATTATAGCTCTCCACTGTTGGTATCCAATTCTCAATCTCGCTAATCTCTTCATTTGTCAGTTCATTGTATTTGTTATGGTATACGTATGACATCTGTTGATAAGGAAGACTTAATGCTTCATTCAACGAACCTTCTTGGGCCTGCAATCCCATTTTAAGTCCATCGTTTATTGCCAATCCCACTATCAACCCCATAACAGTCAATAAAAACTGTCTGTAATTATTTTTTTTGCATAAAGAAACTATGCCACAGATACAAGTCACTGCGACAACACTATAGATACCATTGTTCCGAAACAAAATCACCCCCACCGCAGAACCAACATACAATATAATTCTGGATTTTTTGTTATAATACCCCGGCATCTTTTCCCAATAGCAAAGACATGTAACAAAAACGGCAACAAAACCAGAAAAGAGAACATCCTTTGTCATAGATATTGCAAGTACAGAAAAATATGGTAGCAATGCAGACATTCCTACCAGCATATATCGTACTATTTTATGAAAATTCATCCTATAAAGAAACAAATGTACATATGAAAGCATTATAGAAAAAGAAATCATCTGTGTAACAGACGCCAATGCTATTCCCGCATTATAGCTATGAAAAAGCTTGTATCCCACTAAGTCGTAAAAAAATTGAAGATACAGCGTGTGAAGCAATGGGTGATGCGTGTTGTATCCCTCTGTTGTCTGAGGAATTTGTCCCGCGACATCATATGCAAAGAGTCCAGGATAATATGCGCAAAACACAGGCATCCAAAAAACTAACATAACAATAATACAGACAATAAAATATTTTAGACCTTCATTCTCTCTATAGCCTTCACTCACATGAATCTTATTCTGAACACTCCAATCCTTCAACCTTAAGTAACATTCCCCCACAACAAAAGCTATTATAACAGTGTTTATGAAAATAATGATTCTGTCGGAAACCTCTAATGTACCTATATTTTGTATTGCCCATCCATATGAATTAAAAAATGCAAATATCGTAGAAAATATCAGTGCGATTATAGTTTCTCTTCTCTCTTTAAACAACCTAAACAATTTCTCTACCCCCTAATACGAAACCTTCCAAAATCATACAATGCCTTCCAACCAACTTTGATAATCTTGGGGATATTAACCGAATTCTCTCCTCCCTGTCTCGATTTAAAGGTAATTTCCTTGAAACAAACACTTTCTTTATAATACACAAACCACGCAGTCAATATAATATTAGGCAAATCATATCTATCGGACAATTTATATAAGTATTTTTTAAGTACTTTCGCTTTCATCAATCGAAACGGTGCATTTGCATCGGGCACCCTTATCCCCCAATATAGCAACAATAATACGCATACTACCCGCTCTATCAATGCCCTTGTCTTCCCATCTCCTCTTTCCTGACGATCTCCTAAGATGATATCATACTGCATACGCATATTCCAAAACAGTTCAAACTCATCTGAACTAGTCTGTCCGTCAGAATCTGTCTGAAATATATAATCTGCCCCATGTTCCACTGCAAATTTATAAGCATATAATACTGTCTCTCCATGACCACCATTTTTCTTGGTATGCACAATTAATGCCGGTCTGTCCGCAGCCAATTCCTTCAATCTTTGATAAGTTGAATCTTTACTTCCATCATCTACAACAAGTAATTTACTATCCTTTCCATACCTCTGTACTATTGGATACCAATCAGATATCACCTTTTCGATATTTTCTTCTTCATTGTATGCTGGTATTACTACATATAATTTATCACCCATGACGACTCCCTATCCGGATTATCCGCGACAACCCATTACTTCAAAAGTAAACGGTGTAAATCCTAGTTCACTTTTGCAACCAAATATAAAATAATTAGTATCAAAATGTCTACTTTTTGATACTAATTATTTACAGGTTCCAATAGATAATAAAAAACATTAATTTATTGGGGTCAATATGATTTAACTATAAATAATTTGCTTGACAGAGAGCGGGAGCGAAGAATATACTAAATATATGTAATTAAAGAATGTTTTTTTTCTATAACCGTGATATCAAAAAGTAGAATAAATGACACGAAAAAGATTTACTCTATATAGTCTCATTAAATAGGTGGTCACAATGAACCATCTTTTTCTTTTGAAAAAATAAAAGAAAAGAATATAATTAAGATATGCTATAATCCTTTTCGAACTAAGTATTCATCTCAATATATTGTATTGATAATTTATTTGAAAGGGGTAATTAAATGGGAGAAAACCAAAAATACGCATATATCCGTGTATCTTGCACGGATCAAAATGAGGATCGACAATTAATTGAAATGGAAAAACTAAATATACTAGAAAAAAACATTTATATTGACAAGCAATCCGGTAAGGATTTTGAACGACCCAAATACAAAAAATTAGTTCAACAGTTAAGAGCGGGCGATCTGCTCTATATATTAAGCATAGATCGTCTTGGAAGAAACTATGAAGAAATTCAGAATCAGTGGAGAATTCTTACAAAGAAAAAGAAGATAGACATATGCGTAATTGATATGCCATTACTTGATACTCGAAAAGGGAAGGATTTGATGGGAACATTTATTGCAGATTTAGTACTCCAGATCCTGTCTTTTGTAGCTCAAAATGAACGTGAAATCATAAAAAAACGACAAAAACAGGGAATTGCTGCAGCCAAAGCTAAAGGTGTTCGATTTGGAAGACCAAGAATTCCTGTTCCTGAAAATTTTGAAGAAATCGTAAAGCAGTGGCAAAATGGCAGACTTTCTTTGAACGATGCAATTAAACAATGCCATTTAAGTAAGTCAACCTTTTATCGAAGGATTAAACAATATGATTTACTGAATCATACACTAACCAGACGATAATTCTACAAATAGTGCAAATTACTTTTAATTTCAGGCAAACAGATTCGTTTTCCGCTCTGTCGGCATAAAGTACTGTAGCAGAGCGGAAAATAATTATCAGCCTCCAATATACGTTTATTTAATATGTTACATTTTTAATTCTCAATCTTTTATATTCTTTAACGCTAAATACAATAATAAGCAATAACGTCACCACTGATATCAGTTCACTTATTCGCCAAGATAATGGCTGTTTATAGCAGATCTTTATAGTTCCCTGATAACCCGAAGGCAACAAAAGTCTCAATACATTATTGTCACCACAAACCAATTCCATTTTCTTTCCGTTTTCATCTTTTGCAATATACTGCTGATACCATAACAATGGAACTTCCAAATAACTGACCACATCTGAGCTGTTTTTGCATGTTAATGTAATATTTGTGTACTCTTTATTGTACAAATTCAATTCAACACCTTCTCCTAATGAGATTTTATTCGGAACAAGAATATTAATATCTGTTCCTTCTAGAAGATATTCGGCAGCATTATATGCAGTTCCATTATTTCGAAAATCATAAAACTTTAGCCGATATGCTCCCAAATTGCGGGTATCTATCACATAACTTCCCGATATAAATACAATTATACCAATACCTAAAAGTGCGGACTGAAAATATTGCCCGTTATTTATATTTCGTATACTTTTTAGGACAATACAACAGATTACCATTGCAAAAACAGATGCAATTCCCAAAAATCTAAACGAAAATTGAATATTATTAATTACCATACTAAACTTACCTAACATATCAGATAACCAATCCCACGGGAAATGCATAGTAGCCATGCATAATGATAATACCCCCCCCCGAATGCATATATTCCTCGTTTTAATTGATTTCCTATCATCGTATCTTTCCTATAGAAAGAATACAGTAATACATAAAGAAACAAAACCATCCCAACAGCAGGACCAACAGATAATATCATTTTAGAACCATCATTGTATGTACGAAATAATTCCGAAAACAATACTCCTCCATCTTGTATCCTTGCTGTAATGCGTTTAGATGCCGTTATAGCAATTCCATTCATGGATGTAATACACGGAAAGATAAATCCCGCATTTAGCAAGGAGGTAAAAATAACAGTTTTTGCAAGAACTATAAATCGTGCCTTCTCAAAAATTTTTTTCCAATGCATAATGCAATCCATAATAACGAAAATAGAGCATATAACACAAGTCAATATATGAGATTCAATAATTCCTGTAAATCCAATAACAAGTGGTATCCAACTTTTCTTATAAGATTTTTCAAAACAATCTGACGCGAAAACATTAAACATTCCATATATTACAAGTGGCAAAAACGTAAGTGCAAGTGTTTCTCCTATCGCATTGCGTTCATAGATATCCGTCAAACGATAAGGATTTAATACATATAAACACATCGAAACAACTGATACAGCCCTATCTCTAGAAATTTTAAAACAACACCAGAATGCTATTCCAGATGTTGCGAGATTAATCATAAAAATGAAGACCCCATATGAAAATTGCAAAGGGAAACCTATTATACGTAGGATAGCAGGAATGTACAAAAACAAATCTCCATAATAAACAGAGACTGGATATCCATACCCCTCCAACCAGTTTGGCTGCATTTTAACAGGAATTTGTCTGGACCGCAACCCTTCTTTTAATCCCTCAATTCTAAGAAGATGAAATGCCAGATCCTGCGTATTAAACAAAAATCCATCAAATATGTGTACTGAAACAAATACCGAAATAGCAACGATAATCATTACCACTATATATTGTTGCTTTGAAACTTTTTGAAACGCGGCCTTGCGATGCATAATCCATAGAAAATCCACCAACAAAAACAAAAGAAACATAACAAATAATTTCATTCTAAGATATTCGACAGTTTCATTAACCAAAATATCCCTGACAATAAAATAGCCCTCGCCACAATAATAATTTCTTATTTCAAAATCCGTAACATCTTCAAGAAGATAAATCGTATATGTAACGTACTGTTTACTTCTTTGCATCCTTACCTCATCTGCAAAAAGCTTATACATCCTTGCTGATGCAGCAGTAGCCGTGCTGTAGTTATGCTCTTTATTTGTCTCATAATTGATAGTGATATTATATGTTCCTTTCCTAAGTGCAATTTCACCAGATGAACAAAAAACTTCATCTTCTATATTGGAAAATGTTTCATCTATATACCATCCCTCTCTTTCACCAGCAGTGACATTACCACTTAATTTGTGAAATGGAATATTAATAGAAATCAGTTGGTGATCATTTAACTTCGCATATAAAATGATTAGTATTAGTTGGACAAGAATCACCACATATAAACTACTCTTTTTTATCATAACTATCTCCTATAGAATTTTGAATCATTTATGTATCATTGCCACCTTGTCATATTATTATCTTCTCAACTTTCTGTACTTTTCATTTTACATCGCAGCAATTGATCCAACTGTTCTCATTCCAATATCTATTACAAACTCAGACACTTCAACACAACACTACATATCAGATCAACATCTTCCAAACTCAGATCCGCATACATAGGGAGTGTCAGAACTCTTTTCGATATCGACAAAGCAATCGGCGTATCCTTAGCGTCAAAAATCCCTTCATAACATTGATACGTATTTGTCAATGGATAAAAATATTTCCGCGCACCAATCCCATTGTCAGCCAAGGCATCAAATATATCATCGCGCGAACACCCAACTATTGTTTCATCTACCACTATAGGGAAATACGCATAATTACTTTTTACCCCAGCTGGTACTACATTTAATTGAACGCCGTTTATTTGCCCCAGCCATTCCCTATATCTCCGATCAATTCTACTCCTTTTCCCAATCTCATCATCGAGATGCCTTAAATTGCATATCCCCATCGCAGCGGCAAATTCATTCATTTTTGCATTGCCGCCTATAAACTCCACAGACTCAGCTCCCATGATTCCAAAGTTCTTCCACTGATTTAAAAGCGATTTCAACATAGGATCCTTAAAACATACTGCTCCACCCTCTATCGTATTAAACACCTTTGTCGCATGAAAACTGTACATAGCTGCGTCTCCAAAAGAAGCACTGCTAACCCCTTCCTTTTCTACTGCAAACGCGTGCGCAGCATCATATATAATCTTTAATCCATATTTGTCTGATATTTTTTGTATTTCGTCCACGTTACACAGGTTACCATAAACATGAACAGGGATAATGGCGCACGTTTTATCTGTGATCAGCCTTTCTAGTTTGGTGGAATCGATCGTAAAATCAACTGGATTGATATCGCAAAAAACTGGTTTTAATCCTTTTCGTACAATGGCATGTGTTGTGGACGCAAAAGTAAAAGGTGTGGTAATGACCTCAACCTTATATTCACCCTTTGCATTCTTCTCTCTGCCAAGTCCCAGTGCCTCAATGATACATTCCAGTGCCAGATGCCCATTCACAAATAGTGCAATATTTTCTTGACTAATCCCCAGATAATCAGCCAGATCCTTTTCAAGCTGTTTATGCTTTACCCCCATATTAGTAAGCCAGTGCGTATCCCACATTTCTTTTATTTCTTCCATATATTCGTCAAGTCCTGGCATTGATGAACGTGTTACTAATATTCTCTTATCCAAATTCGCTCAATCCTCTTTTATTTGCAGACTTTATTTCATGCTCTCTTTTATGAACTTTCTCTGTGAATCAAAGTATGCAGTTTATATTTTAATATCGTTTTATTATATTCAACTGTAGTAATAATACCATGGTTTCTTTGCAATTTCAACAGTTCAAGCCACGCTGTCGTCGTACTGCTCATCCCGCCCTGCTCAAAATTTGTTATTAATTTATACACTGGCTGAAATACCACATTTTCGTTGTCAAACATTCTTAACATAAAATCATAATCTGCAACGCTTTTATATGCAGTATCATACATACCCAGATCAGAATAAACCTGTTTTGTCACAAAACAAGTCGGATGAGAAATCATGCCATTTTTTAGATCCTTGTGCGTCCGTATCTCAATAGCATACTCCTCTCCGTTCCTCAATGTCCGCAAAAATCCATACAAAATCTGATACTTATCTTTCCCCAAAGCATTTACCATACTCTCGACCGCATCCAGTTCATAATAATCATCGCTGTTCAGAATCCCGATTAAATCTCCCGACGCCATTTCTATTCCTTTATTCATAGCAGCGTAAATCCCCTCATCTGGTTCTGAAACCCATTTTATACGATTACCAAACTGGTTTTGATATTCCTTTATAATGTCTACAGTATGGTCTGTGGAAGCACCATCAATGATAATATATTCGATGTTCTTATATGTTTGAAACAGCACGCTTTCTATCGTGCGTTTAATCGTTTTCTCACTATTAAATGACACCGTAATTATTGATACCCATATACCATAGTTTCCTTTTTGCCCCATATAGATTATATCCTCTTATATTTATGTTTTTATGATCACTCATACTGTCCGAGCTTAAAAAAATACTGATTCTCGAACCCACCTTTAATCCTAACGGCTCCTAAGGTTCCCCCAATTACCGGAGCAATCAGTGCATCACATCTTGCCAGCAAATAAATTTCTCTCAAATACTCTTGCATTGCCTGTCTTTTTTTACCTATCATTGTCTCACCATCAAATACACGATTCAACCACTGACCATTTGCACTTCCTATTCTCGTCGAAGTCTCGCAAAACATCATTTTTTCTTGATAATGTTTATATAATTCTTTAAACATATTCTCATCCTCAGTAGCGACAAAAACTTTTTCATAGCCTCCCCATTCATCTTGAACTTCCTGAATTTTTTCCACTATTTGATTTACATTGGGCGGAATCGTATGAAATTTAGGCTTAGTTTCTACAAAATCCGTTCCTCTGCACTTTACCCCCAATACCCTATATGATGCCATGTTCAATCGTTCATATTCCCGCTTTACATATTCCTTTGTTTCCTCGTTCAATCTTACATATTTCTTGATTATTTCATGACTCCCTTTTATATTATCATAGGAATGTACTTCCCCAAGAGAAGTAATCCATTCGCAGCCTCCCATAATTACATTCTTGCTTCTGTATACTTCATCGATAGATATTCCAGTAGGGTTTTCAAAAAAATACTCCCAGACGCTCTCCTTGCCGACCAAATTGTCCTCCGATATATAGTTATTGGGATAATATTTCCAATCTACAACTGGCTCTGCATTCATACAGATTGCCTTTTTCATATAATCAACAACATAATTGTATAAACCAAAAAATCCCAAATCATCTTTGGGACAACGGATTACATAAAAAAGCCTGTCTCCATTCTGATTACCAAATGATGCATGGCATTCATGACAAATATTATGAAAAAGCACTTGTCTGATCCGTCTGCAAAAAACATTATTTTTATTTATAATTGTTCTGGAAATCAGGAAATTATATATGTTTATTATAATTGCATTGAGTCTCTTCATTACTCCCCTTCTCCAAATACATATTCAAGTACAAACCAATTTAAAGTTTTACTATCCTTATATCTTTCTGCGCCATTATACCACTTTCTTCTTTCAGTACACTCTCATCTACCTTCTCGCCTCTCAACCATGATATGATTGCTCTCGGCAAATCAACTCCCGCAACATGGCTAAAAGGATATCCTCCGCCAAATCTGGCATTCATCTCCAACACTATGACAGTTCCTTCCCGAGATACAAATACATCAACATCCAGATTCGCAACATGATGCAGCATATTCGCCAATTTACTCCCAATACTTTTTAACCCGTCATCATACACCGTCACAGCACAATCCGTTTCACCCGAACGCATTGCGCATTTCTTCTTGACGATCGTTGTAATGTATTGTCCTGTTAAATCATTTATTATATCTAAACCATATTCCTGTCCATTGATTGCTTCCTGTATTAAGACGCAATTTTCAAATTCAGTCATAGACTCATACTTTAAATACGAATTAGCAACTTTCCGCTTCACATATTCATAAAAAATCTCCAACTCGGCAATACTTTCAACTTCATATATACCTATAGACCCCATCCCCCATCGTGGTTTCAGAATCAGTGGAAAATAAATTCGCCTATACTCGATATCCTGTATTGCATCATGTAACGATATATAAGTTTTCGGAACATTAATATCGTGTTCCTTTAAATAACAACATGTCTTCCATTTGTCGTTACAAACTTCTATAACTGACAAATCAGAAACAATCACCTGAGTACCAATCTCCAAAAACAAATTCTTGTTTTTTGCCAAAACAGGTAAGTCTATATCAAACAACGATATAATTGCCGAAATACCATTCCGCTTGCAATATTCCAACAAAAATGGAATATACTCCTTGTCATAAATTAATGGGGTAACAACTGTCTGGTCTGCCACAAGAAATGCCGGTGACTTTACATCGCTGTTTGCTACATGTACCAATCCTTCCCCATTCAGAGCCGTTTTAAAATATTCGACCAGATAGCTCCTTCTTCCAACAGATGTAAACAATATATTTAACCCCATACCCCTACCACCTTATCATAGAATTTGATCAACTGTTTTTCAAAATTTCATTATATATTTCAATATACCTTCTGCTAATAATATCAATAGAAAATTTGTCTGAAGCATCCTGTGCTATCTGATTCGCATTATAATTTTTATATGCTTTATACATCTGTGTCATGCCATCAAAAATCGAATCCACACTTCCTTTCTCTACCAAAATACCATTATTAGAATTGACAATAGATTCAACTCCACCACTTTTAGTGGCAACTATTGGCTTACCTAACAAAGCAGCTTCCGCAACCGCGCATCCAAATGACTCAAAAATACTTGCCGAAACAACAAAATCCAATTCCTTCTCAATCGAAAACAATTTATCTTTGTTGCAGCTTCCATAAAAGATACAATTATCTTCCAGATTCAGATGCCTTGCCATATCTATATACTCGTCGAGAAATCCTCCGCCACCCATAATGTGCAAAAACACGTTATATCCTTCATCTATCATTTTACGCAGAGCTGGCAAAACAAAATGCACACCTTTTATTTCCCTGCTATAAAATCCAGCTACCATGCCGACATTGATATATCCTTCTTTACGATACCCTCTATACGCTCCGCTTACAATAATCTCCGGAATTCCATTATATATCGTATGAAAAGTAAACTGTGGAAATATTTTTTTCAAATTATCTCTCAAGTAATCAGAAACACACGCATTATACCGACTATGGCGATACGCAAATCTTGCATAATAGTAATGTGGAAAACTAACCACTCCCGACGCATCTGTAGATGAGTGTTCTGTTATCATCACTGGTATACGAAACAATTCTCCAAGGATAGCTGCAAATCTTCCTGCTTCTGTCGCCACGTTTCCATGGATTATATCAGGATGAAACTCTTTCACAATTTTCCTCATGGCCTGAAACATAAAGTATCTGTTGCGCACTTTATTCTTCAAGCAGTATTTTGACCTATATACTACAATTCCATTTTCTTCTCTTTTCTTGAATCCTTCGTGAATAAAACGATCGTATGGATAATATATGGCACAATTACAATATTTGTTTAAGTCGACTGCTTGTTGAAAATGAAACCCGCCTCCTTTTTCTTCTCCTGCAAACTCATCAAACCAACTAACCATCATCAATATATTCATAATATTCCCCTAACGTTTCATGGCCTTCTTGATGAATAGACTCATGCGCTTCCTTCCTACGATCAATGATACCCAATAAGTTATCCTGGTTATTAACAATTCCTTGAATGGTATTGAAAAAAAGCGACAAAGCTCTTTATTAATACTATCTTTCCTTTGGTTTTCGGTAAAAACAAGAGTGCAATGATTCTCTGTATCAATGCACTGTCCAGAAAAATCATATTCTCTATACACATTCCCCAAATCTCTATTACTTTTGTGATCCTGAACCCCACAGTTGACTCCCGAACCATCATAACCATTATTTCTTACTTTACTTATGCATGGAAATATCACTTTGTAGTCATTAAAGAAAGCATACAATCCCCACGCAAGATCTACCGGGCGAATTGAATCTTCATAGATCAAATCGGAAGTATATTCCACCATTCCTTTTACAAAATTACAATATTGGTTTGGGCTAACTTTTCTCAATCTCCTCATCATACCAACATTATGATACATTTTCGTAAAAGTTTCCATATTAACATCACTTGTTAATATATCATCCATTTCCCGTGAAATACCATAACCCGATGCAGAAAAATATGTTGAAATTTTTACAACTGACGAATCATTATCCATAGAAATTGGATACATATAACCACAAACAGCCATGATCTTCTTATCTGATTTGTAGTGATCCATACACATATTTATAAACTCTAAAAAATTAGGTGAAAATACATTATCATCTTCCGTGAATATATAACTGTCATGCTGTTCGAACATAACTTTTTTAATTGATTCAAAATTTTTTGTTGGCCCCAGATTGGTTTTGTGTTTTATAACATGCACACATTTAAACCCCTCTATTCCTCCTTGCAAATACGCATCTATTTTTCTGTAGCCTGACCAATGTTCTTCCTTTGCCGGATAATCCAGTCCAATATATAATTCCGTATCTCTGGCAAATGAATTATTTCTCAATGACTCTATACATCTCATCAAATGCTCATATCTACACAATGTAGTGATCAAAATAGGTATCATATGTTTGCACTCCTGTATTACTGAACAATATATTTCACATTGCAAATATAGTCAGTCTACTTGGCATACTTTCCATATACCTTAAATAAAATTGATATTCAGAATTTATTTCCTTTAATAGTTTAGGTATTTCAAACAGATCTGACTTTTTAAGTCCTATCACCACTACCAGCCTTGGTCGCAATTTTTGAATTATTGCTTGACCTCCTTCAATTATCTCGTAATTTCCCGCTGATAGGTTTATTTTAATCAGAGAAATATTTTTGTTCCATAAAATATTATCCAATGATACAACGTTAATTTTCAAGCCTTTAGTTGTGCTGTTGATCATTTTCCCAGATTGTTCATCATCTTTTTCAAAAAACAGAGTTGTATCTTTATTCCACACACCAAACTGATATAAATTCACTGATGCCATGTCTTGCATTTTTACATTTTCTTCTAACTCTCTATAAAATTTTTCATCTGGTTCAAAAGCATAAATTGTATCATATTTTCCATTCACTGCTTTATAAAACATTTTTATGGTATCGCCTGTATAAGCTCCGATATCAACATAATTTTCATGATCATTCAACTTTAAAACATCGTTGTCAAAAAAATCTATTGGTTCTTCAAAAACATCAAGTAAATACTGAATATTTGAATTAATTCTGGTATTTAAATAAGATTCAAATACCTTCTTGGAATAATCCTCTTCAAACAGGTTATATGCCTCAACAAATTCTTCTTGATGATCATAAAAATACTGCTCACTTATGTCATCATGAGATTTAAACGGATTCAAAATATAATACACGCAATTAACTATTGAATATGATTGGATCTCTTTCATCTTATGATACTGTGCATGACCCATTATCACATTAATTTTCTCTTTTTTTTCTATTATATCTTTTAAGTTTTCTACCCTATACCCCTTAAAGTCATGTCGTTCAATAGCATCCACATCAATAAATACTCCTGTTAGTTTTATGCCATTTTCAGACAACATCTGATAAACTTCATGCGCCACATTACCTATCCCCCATAAATATAAAGGAAAAGTTTCTTTCTTCAATCTTTTGAACACATTACGATCATTATTTATTATATCTCTTTCTATTTTTAACCCACTCATTTAATGATACTCTCCCTAGAAAATTTATCCAGAAAAACATTCCTTAGACAATATACGCATCACATATCCGCACTAACTTCTTTAAGCGAATATTCCATTTTACGTCTTCTATATTTTGACACAATTTTGTTCATCAAAAGCTTAACCACGTAATGATATAAGTCTCCTCAATTTAATTAATCTACTATAATTCGTCTTATATATTTTAACATACTTCTTCCAAAATATGTTCGATACAAAAAACTATTATAAATCATACACAGAAGTAAATTTTCTTTGTATACTGCACAATACTCCACTCCAGCAGTC
>ERZ808054.1211-NODE-1211-length-16096-cov-3.994007_pt1 | contig 16096 bp, 8 predicted proteins | sample MGYA00380201_ERZ808054 | MGnify/ENA primary metagenome ERZ808054 (study PRJEB31490, sample SAMN06133419) | mouse gut metagenome | isolation source: Z5_2 | host: mice | place: China: Chengdu | collected 2015-05 ... | reverse complement strand
GTACATTCTATTCCCTCCTAATTGTCCCTGCCGCCGTAATATCTGTGGAATGCCACCAACGCTTCCATGTACCGGTGAAATAACAGGTATTGTTTCCTGCTGCCGTTTATACCCTTTAACAATTCCATAACCCCCGCTTCTTCCACCAAATCCTTCACTGCCGGTTCCCTTCCCGCCTCATACAAAAACCTCACGCGCAGGTATTCAATCCTGGAACAAATTTCCCCATCCAGCGTCTCCTCCTGCCGGTTTATTATCACGTTATAAATATCGGCGGCCATAGCCAAAAGGTTGCGCAGCTTTGAAGTAGTCACCATCGGAACCGTGCGTCCGTTCCTGTCCTTTTTGTCTTTTAGCTTTATAATCACCTGTTCCGCCGTATCCACATAGTTTTGCTCATTCACCCGCATCTTCCGTTTCCTCCTTCTCCCTCGTCAGGTAAGCATACAGACTGATTGCCGTTTTTAACTGCCGGCAGTCCTCTCCGCTTTTCATCCACCGGTACATCTTCGAAGAAAACTCCGCATAAGCCCCTTTCTGTTCCGGTGCGGCATCTTTCCCCGGCTCAAGGCGGGACAGAAGATACACAAATCTGGCAAAATTTATTTTCTCGTCCCGGTTGCGGAGCAGTTCCAATAGACGGTACAGGAGATTCTGTCCCCTCTCCTCGGAAATTCCGAAAAACCGGGAAACTGCCCGGAATTTCTCCCCCAACACATATTGCTCCAATTCCTGCCAGCCGTAGGTACCGTCGCTGACTGTTTTCCTCCCGCCGGTTCCGTCTTCCACCGTGTGGTACTGCCCGTCTTCCAACAGAGTCACCGCATTTTTACCGGGCAGGGCCTTGGACGCATCCTCCATGGCAGCCACTTCCCCGGCAATGGCTCGGATGGGATATCCCGCTTCATAAATGCCGATTCCCGCGGAAACCGTCAGCGTTCCCTGGGTATATCTTGCAAACGCCCGTTTGATATCCACCGCCAGTTCCACTACGTCATTCCATGCCCCTACAATAAACACATCGTCGCCCCCCGAATAGCAGATTGACGCATTCCGGGGATATCCCGTCTTTCCGTTTATACCGTAAGAACCCTCCGCCAATATATGGTTGATATGGAATTTAAAAAATAAGGAAAGCTGGCGTGAAAGGGTCGCCGTCCTCGACAGGGTCACATACCGGTTTTGGTTTTCCGTGTTCTCAAAGCCGGACACAAAGGCATGTCCCAAATTGTCCACATCCGCGCGCAATACGCCAATCCGCCCGATTCCGTCCGCCTCATCCGCAAATTCCCGGAAAGTCTTACCCGACGTATAGTCACCGACCCACAGTTTCGTTGTCATATGCCTGCCGGTATACATCTTGTTTTTCCCGTATGCCCGTATGAAACGGCCGTCCTCCCGCATTTTCCTCTCCAGCGATTCCCTGCTGTCCGCCGTCAGGTAATACCCTCCGGGAAGCGGAAGCGCATCCCCGCCCTGTTCCTGCGTAACCGTAAAAAAATCATCATACAGAATGTTTTTGGAAAACCGTTCGATTGCCCTGCACACCGGACACAGCCCGTTATCATCCACTTCCGAAATCTTCCGGCATACTTTGCACTCCCTCGTATCCGTTTCGTAAGCCGCTGCATTCAGCCTGCGGATATCATCCGCCGAATACCTGTGGTTCTTTCTTCTAGATATCTCATCTCCAATCTGCCGGAACAAATGCGCATAACTCCCCTGCGGTATATTTTTCAAATCATCCGCACTGCATAATGCGCTGCCCCATGCCACATACAGTGAAATCTGGAACGTCTCCGTCAGCCAGCGGTTCAGCCTGCACATATAATCCCCTGCCGTCCTTTTTGCCTGTTCCGTACCCGGCAGCAGGATATAACAGTGCCCGCCGCCCGAATAGACCAGGTTCGCCCTCGACAGATGCAGTTCCTCCAACAAACCGTCAATGATATGCTCCATCATGATTTCCAAATAAAAAGAGCGGGCGCGCAGGGTTTTTAACGCATTTTCACCGGAAATCGTGTATATAAAATCCTGGATTCCCGATATATCCATGGAAAACAGAAGGAAAACTTTCTCGCCGTAAAAATCCGCCCCTTTTTCAAACAGCTTTTTTCTGTAATCGGTCACACCCTTTTCCTGCAGGTATCCGAAAATACATCCTGCCGCAGCGGCAGTCAGCTTCATATGGTCATATAAGGAAATATCCGCCATCTCCCCCCTTGCCGTGGAAGACGGCACATAAGAAAGCTCCGCTTCCAATACTTCCAGCAGGGAATTCACATATTCTCCCGTCCAATCAAGCCCTTTCAGGTTTTCCGCCAAATGCTCCTTTATTTTCGCATAAAACCGTCCGTCAAATTTTCTCCCCTCCGCCCCCGGATTATTGATTCCTTCTTCCGGATTCAATGTTTTCGGCTCATAATACATTTCTTCCCTGTTCCCGTTTAAAATATTGAATACGCTCTGCAAAGGCATGGACATTTCAAAGCCTGTATCCTCCGAATCTTTTTTCCTCCGGTCTGCCGCCGCTGCAATGTTGTCCGCCATATATATGATATACGCCAAAGAATCCCTGTCGATACCGGCACTGCGCAGTGCATCCGCATGATGATACCTGACACTGTCCAGTACATCCCGGTCTTCCATATGTACCTCATCCTTCAGAAATTCGTAACCGATTTGGCTGTGTTTTTTCCGTTCCCCGCCCTGACGGTATATCACCTTGCCGATGTCATGGAGCATCCCCCCCAATATTATCTTAACCTCCCTGTCAGTCATCTTTCCTTCTCCCTTCCCTTAGAGCAGCTTAGAGCAATTTTCAAACACGCTCCAGCTTCAATCCTCCCATCCCCATCGCCGTCTTAATACCCAGTCCCGCATACTCGCCAAACCTTGCCAATAATCTGGCATATCTCGCCATGGTCTGTGTCCCCCCGACCTTAACGGTGATTTCCCCTTTAAAAGAAGGAATTTTCACACCCTCCAAAGGAAAAAACGTGCTGTGCAGACGGTACCGCACCACGCTGCTATGCGCCACCAACTGTTCCAGCGTCTCCCCGTCATACATCTCCATTTCCGCCGAAGCAGCGCTGTACTTATTCATAAGGCTTTGGTAAATATACCGCATATCCGGGAAAATCTGATACCTGCCATTGCTTTTAAACGCCGTTGGCGTCAGAAATTCCAGATTCAGGATTCCGCTGCACGGACCGGAATAAAATTCTTCCAGCAATTCCTGCTTACCGGTTGTTTTCAGTTCCTTGGCGCATATCCCTATCTCCCAGCCCTTTTTCTCTATTACAAAATGAGTGAACGTTCCATCCAATAACGGGGGAATAATTTCCTGATAAGCCTCCTGCGTAAAAGTCTTTACGACCCACTCTTTCCGCTCTTTGGCCAATAGATACTGACTGTACGGTTTTAGCCCCTGCTCATGCAGTTTTTCCGCATAAGCAGGAGCTAACCGCTGCATTAAGACACCTTGCATATTTGATGACTGACAATACCCGAAATCCGTTCCTCCGGTTTCGAGTTTCATCCGCAGTTCCGCTAACATATGGCAAAATTCCTCTTTTCCTTTGTTTTTCCGCCACCCGCACCTACATCCGGTCCGGCGCCGAAAATCCCAGCACGCCAATACAGGTTTCCAGCACATCCCGCGTCAGCGCCAGCAGGGCAATCCAACCCCTTTTTTTCGCTTGGTCCTCCTCGGTCAGAATCTTCGTCTCATGGTAAAAACGGTTAAACGCGTTGGCAAGGTCATAAATATAGGAGCATACTTTATGGGGTGCGGTTTCCGCATAAGCGCCCTCCATCATGGCGTTAAAGCCCGCAAGCTGCAACATCAGGCTCTTTTCCGATTCGCCGGACGCAGGCTGCAGCGCCGCTTCTTCCGCTTTTTCCCCTGTCTTTTCATACTTGCCAAGGATGGATTTCATGCGGGCGATGGTATATAAAATATACGGTCCCGTATCCCCTTCCGAAGACGTAAAGCGGTCGATGTCAAAAATATAATCCTTGGATGCCTGGTTGGACAAATCCCCGTATTTCACCGCCGACAGCGCCACAGTCTTCGCCGTTTCCCCTGCTTCCCCTTCCGGCATGGTACGGTTTTCCTGGCTCATAATCTTGCGGTACATCTCCCCGTTGATTTCCTCCAACAGCAATTCCAAGCGCATCACGCCGCCCGCCCTTGTCTTAAAGGGCTTGCCGTCCTTCCCATTCATCGTACCGAAACCTAAGAACTTTAACTCCGTTTCCGGCCGCACCAGTCCCGTCTTCCTTGCGCAGCGGAACACCTGTTCAAAATACAGTTCCTGCCGCTTGTCCACCACGTAAATGATTTCGTCGGGATTGATTTTGTCCATACGGTCCATAATGGTGGCAAGGTCCGTAGTGTTGTACAGGGAAGCGCCGTCCGATTTTAAAATCATGCAGGGCGGCACTTCTTTCGTGTCCGTTTCTTCCTTTACGTCCACCACCAAAGCGCCCTCGCTCAGATAAGCGTAACCGCCCTTTTTCATCTCCTCCACCATCGCCGGAATCAAATCATGGACATCCGATTCCCCTTTCCATAAATCGAATTCCACGTTCAGGTTCTTATAATTCTTCTTAAGGTCTGCCACCGACACATCCATGATATGGTTCCAAAGGGCGCGGTACCCCCTTACGCCGCTCTGGAGTTTGAATGTGGCGTCCATTGCCTTTTCCTTGTATGCGGCGTCCTCCTTGGACTTCGCGCTCGCCGTGGGATAAATCTCCTCTAACTCCGATATGGTAAAAGGCGCCTCCGCCGGATATTCCCCTTCATAATTTTCCTCAAAATAAAGAAGATCCGGCTGCCGTTCCCGCAGTTCCGTAATGATTAACCCCATCTGAAGCCCCCAGTCTCCCAAATGGATATCCCCGGTTACCTCATGCCCCGCATAACGGGCAATGCGCTTTACGCTCTCCCCGATAATCGCGGAACGCAGATGCCCCACGTGCAGCGGTTTCGCCACATTGGGACCGCCGTAATCGATTACAATCTTTTTAGGACGTTCCGGCATTTCCAACCCGAATTTTTCCGCCCGTACCATGCGCTCCAAATAGTCCCTTACAAACGCGGGATTCAGTTTTAAATTCAAAAAGCCCGGATTCACCGCCGCCGCTTCCGCAAATACTTTGCTGTCCCCCAGCGCGTTTACCACGTCCTGTGCAATCGCCATCGGCGCTTTCTTATACTGCTTTGCCCCCGCCATGGCGCCGTTACACTGGTATTCGCACAAATCCGGACGGTTGGACGGCGTCACCTTTCCCAATCCTCCGTCATATCCTGCTGCCGTAAACGCCTGCTTCATCTCCTCCGATACCAAATCCAAAAGTTTTTCCATAAATTCTCCTTTCTCGTAACTATCCAGCCTTCGGCTTCCTGGAGCCCTGGAATACACACACCCGCAGTAGTCCTGGCGGTACAGCCCGAACTGCCCGGACAGCTCCACGGAACGTTTATAGCCGTCCTTTTTCTTAAAATCCGAAGGCAGGAAAGCCACCCCGTATTTTCCTGCCAGTTCTTCCCCGATTTCATTTAACTTCCCCGCGTTCTTAAGCGGGCTGATGGTCAGCGTCGTGGTAAAAAAACCGTAGCCCCCCTGTGCCGCAAGCTGCGCCGTCTTCTCCAGCCGCAGACGGTAACAGGCAAAGCACCGCTGCCCGCCTTCCGGACAGTCCTCCAGCCCCTTTGCCGCCGCGAAAAAACACGCGGGTTCATAATCCCCCTCGATGACCTGAATCCTCCGTGCCGCAGCCGTGGAATGCATCCCTTCCAGGCAATGCGTCTCCACCTGGCGGTTGTATTCCCCTATCAGGCGTTTCTGTTCTTCCACCCTTTTGCGGTATTCCGCATCCTCCGTAATATTCGGATTATAGTAAAATACGGTCAGGTCAAAATATTCCCTCAGATATTCCATGACATAACTGCTGCACGGGGCGCAGCAACTGTGCAGCAGGACACTCCTGTTGGATGTGTGCCCGGCATCCAGCCCCGTTATGAGCCGTTCCAGCTCTTTCGCATAATTCCTGTTATTGCTTCCCACGCCGTTTTCCTTCCCTTTTTCATCCGCTGCCGCTTTCCTTCAATCTGCCCCATTTGACAGCCCATATCCCATTATCCTGCGGAATTCTTTCGCCCACTCCTTCGTGTTGAAGAAAATAATGCATCCCTGGTAGCCGTCGGAAGACACCCAAAGACGTTTTTCTGCCTGCTCCGTTTCCAACACGCCATTCATAAAATCCACCACACGCATGTCCATCCAATCGTAATATGCCTCTGCCCGGAATTCATAGGGATTTCCGTTGCATTTAAAACGCAGAACCTGTACGCCGCTTCCCGACTCCATATCCACGCCGCTTAAATCCTCCTCAATATCCGTAATGGACACTTCCCCGTCCATCAGCGGCAGGATTCCCTTCATGAAATTCGTGTACATGTTGCCAACGTCAAAGACCTCCACGTCAAACATATACACCTGTTTTGAACCGGGCGTCCATTCCCAGCTTTCGTAATCCAGCTTCCCGCCGCCGATATGTTGGAAAATACAGGCATCGATAGCGGCTTCCGTATTTTCTCCCCCATCGAAAAAACCATAAGAAGCATCTTTCCATTCCGCTTTTATCGTTTCTTCCATGGATTCGTCCGCTTCCGTAATTCCAAGGCTTCTTATTTTCTCCATCCTGGCACTGAGTAATTCCACCATCTGTTCTTTCCCCATCCTGATTCCGGCTCCCATATCCGCCCCTGTCCCCATCCCGCCCTGCGGCAGAAAAACACAAAGCAGGCACAGCAACGCCGCCAACAAGACTCCTTTCACATAATCCAATGCTCCGTCTCCCGTTTATTCTGTTTATTATAATGAAGCGATATCCACCAGCGTCAGTTTCCCCTCCCCGCCCACATGTTCCAGACTGGTCAGCAGGGCTTTCGCGGTATCCAGCGACGTTAAACAGTTCACGCCCGTTTCGATTGCCGTCCGGCGGATGAGGAAACCGTCCCTGGACTTATCGCGTCCCTGTGTGGGCGTGTCGATTACCAAATCTATTTTATGGCCTAAAATCAAATCCATCACCGTCGGCGACTCCTGCCTGATCTTATTTACCTTACGGGCGCGGACACCGGCCTCCTTTAAGGCATTTGCCGTACTTCTCGTGGCATAGATGGTGTATCCCAGTTTCTCAAAGCGCCTGCCGATTTCAATGGCTTCCCCTTTGTCCGCATCCTTTACGGTGATAATCATCTGACGGAACTTCGGCAGGTTCACGCCTGCCCCAAGGAATGCCTTGTACAGCGCCTCATGAAAGGTTTTGGAAATGCCCAGACATTCACCCGTGGACTTCATTTCCGGTCCTAAACTGATTTCCGCCCCACGTATTTTCTCAAAGGAAAATACCGGCATCTTAACGGCAACATATCCGGCTTCCTTTTGCAGCCCCGGCTCATACCCAAGCTCCCGGATGGATTTGCCGATAATGACTTCCGTCGCCAAATCCACTATGGGAATCCCCGTCACCTTACTGATATAAGGTACCGTACGGGACGAACGGGGATTGACCTCGATAACGTAAACGTCCTCTCCCACCGCAATGAACTGGATGTTAATCAACCCTATGACATGCAGCGCCTTCGCCAGCCTTGCCGTATAATCCGCAATGGTTTCCTTCACTTTCCCGCTGATAGTCTGCGCCGGATACACCGAAATACTGTCGCCGGAATGAACACCCGCCCGTTCAATATGCTCCATAATACCCGGGATCAGGATATCCGTGCCGTCACAGACCGCATCCACTTCGATTTCCTTTCCCTGCAGATACTTATCCACCAAAATCGGATGATCCTGCGCAATCCGATTGATAATTTCCATAAATTCTTCCACTTCCCCGTCGGAAATGGCAATCTGCATCCCCTGGCCGCCCAGCACATAAGACGGACGCACTAACACCGGATAGCCCAAACGGTTCGCCACCGCCTTCGCTTCCTCCGCCGTATAAACCGTACCGCCCGAAGGTCTCGGAATCCCACACTGCTCCAAAATGGCGTCGAACCGCTCCCTGTCTTCCGCCGCGTCCACGTTTTCCGCACTGGTGCCGAGAATGGGCACGCCCATCTTCATCAGGCTTTCCGTCAGCTTAATCGCGGTCTGTCCGCCAAACTGTACCACCGCCCCGTCCGGTTTTTCGATGTTGACGATGTTCTCCACGTCCTCCGGCGTCAATGGCTCAAAATAAAGTTTATCTGCAATATCAAAATCCGTACTTACCGTCTCCGGGTTGTTATTGACGATAATGGTTTCATAACCCGCTTTGGCAAACGCCCAGGTGGCATGTACGGAACAATAGTCAAACTCAATCCCCTGTCCGATACGGATGGGACCGGAACCGAGCACCAGCACCTTTTTGGGCGGATGCGTCTCCAACGCCTCGCTTTCACTGCCGAAACAGGAATAATAATAGGGCGTATTTGCCTCAAATTCCGCCGCGCAGGTATCCACCATCTTAAACGCCGCCGTAATGCCGTTTTCATAACGCATCGTACGAATCTCCCCTTGTGTCTTTCCGGTGAGCCTGCCGATGACCTGGTCCGGGTATTCCATACGTTTCGCTTCTTTTAACAGTTCCACGGTAAGCGGTCCTGCCTGTAATGCCTGTTCCATTTCCACCAATACCGCAATCTTATCGATGAACCAGCGGTCAATCATGGTGATTTCATGGATGCTTTCCATATCCATGCCTTTGCGCAGGGCTTCCGCAATGACATAAATTCTTTGGTCGTCCACTTTTTTCATCCGCTCTGCCAGTTCTTCCACGGACAGTTTGGAAAAATCATAACTTAACAGGCAGTCCACATGCTGTTCCAGGGAGCGGATTGCCTTCATGAGCGCCCCTTCAAAATTCGTACAGATGCTCATAACTTCGCCGGTAGCTTTCATCTGTGTGGTAAGTGTACGTTTTGCCGTAATAAATTTATCGAAAGGGAGTCTCGGAATCTTCACCACGCAGTAATCCAGCGCCGGTTCAAAGCTGGCATAGGTTTTGCCCGTAATGGCATTTTTAATTTCATCCAGCGTATATCCCAGCGCAATCTTTGCCGCCACCTTTGCAATCGGGTATCCCGTTGCCTTGGATGCCAGGGCGGAAGAACGGCTGACACGGGGATTGACTTCTATGACGCAGTATTCAAAGCTGTCGGGATGCAGCGCAAACTGTACGTTGCACCCTCCCGTAATCTCCAGTTCATTGATAATGTTCAGGGCGGAACTGCGCAGCATCTGGTATTCCTTATCCATCAGCGTCTGGGACGGCGCCACGACGATGCTGTCGCCGGTATGCACGCCCACGGGGTCGATATTTTCCATGTTGCAGACGGTAATGCAGTTTCCCGCACTGTCGCGCATCACTTCGTACTCGATCTCCTTCCAGCCGGCAATACAGCGTTCCACCAATACCTGCCCCACACGGGAAAGGCGCAGCCCGTTTTCCAGTATCTCCTCCAGTTCCGTTTGGTTATGGGCGATGCCGCCGCCGGAACCGCCCAGGGTGTATGCGGGACGCAGCACCACCGGATAACCGATTTTTGCCGCAAACGCCACACCGTCCGGTATGTTTTCCACCACAAGGGAAGCCGCGCACGGTTCGCCGATTTTCTCCATCGTTTCCTTAAATTCCAGCCGGTCTTCCGCCTTTTTTATGGTTTTCGCCGTCGTACCGAGCAATGTCACGTTATGCTTTTCCAAGAAACCGGATTCATCCAGTTCCATGCCAAGGTTTAGTCCCGCCTGTCCCCCCAGCGTGGGAAGTACGCTGTCCGGTTTCTCCTTTTCAATAATCTGCTCCAGCACCTTTGCCGTCAAAGGCTCGATATATACTTTATCCGCAATATCCCTGTCCGTCATAATGGTGGCAGGATTGGAATTCACCAGCACCACTTCGATTCCTTCCTCTTTCAGGGAGCGGCACGCCTGTGTGCCCGCATAGTCAAACTCCGCCGCCTGCCCGATAACGATGGGACCGGAGCCGATAACCAGTACTTTTTTAACGTTCGGATTCTTTGGCATTGCTTACCTCATTTCTGCGCTGCTTGTTTGCGCCCCTAATTTCTTATCCGTTCCTGCTTTCCTTCTTCCGTCCTAATTCTTTCCCCTGCGGTTCATACTGTCAATAAACCGGTCAAACAGGTAGGCGGAATCCTGGGGACCCGGACATGCCTCCGGATGGAACTGCACCGTAAAAATATCTTTCCCCGTATAGGAAAGCCCTTCGTTGGTTCCGTCGTTCACGTTGCAGAATGCCGGCACCGCCACACGGGGGTCCAGCCGGTCCGTATCCACCACATAGCCATGGTTTTGGGAAGATATATACACCTTTCCGGTTGCCAGGTCCTTCACCGGATGGTTGCCCCCTCGGTGTCCGTATTTCATCTTATGGGTATCCGCCCCCGTGGCAAGCGCCATCAATTGATGCCCCAGACAAATGGCAAATATGGGGACATCCGTTTCATACAGTTTTCTTATTTCCTCAATAACGGAACCGCACTCCTTCGGGTCGCCGGGACCGTTGCTTAACATAATGCCGTCCGGCGCATCCGCAAGGATTTCCCCCGCCGGGGTAAGTGCCGGATACACTGTCACGCTGCAGCCCCTTTTCCTCAGGGAATCCGCAATGTTGTCCTTCGCCCCAAGGTCCAAAAGCGCCACCCGCAGCCCTGTGCCGTTTTGCCCGTCCCCGTCCGCATTTGCTTCCAGCCGGTATTTGTGCGTGCATGTCACTTTCTCCACCACATGACCGGTGGTATATGCCTTCAGGCGGGGAAGCACCTCCTCCGGCCGGTAAGCGGCATCCGTCGTAATCATACCGTTCATCGTACCCTTTTCCCGGAGAATCTTGGTCAGCGCCCGCGTATCGATACCGGCAATGCCGGGTACGCCATACTCCTCCAGAAATTCCTGTATCGTCAGGTCGGTACGGAAATTGCTTGCCGTCCTCGACAGCTCTCTTACGATAAAACCGTCCACCCACGGTCTGCGCGATTCCATGTCCTCCCTGCATACCCCGTAATTACCGATTAAGGGATATGTCATACAGACAGCCTGTCCCGCATAGGAAGGGTCCGTCAGCACTTCCGGGTACCCTGCCATGGACGTGTTAAACACGATTTCGCTGATGACTTCCCTGTCGGCGCCGATATGCGTTCCCGTAAAAACGGTACCGTCCTCCAAAATTAAAAATGCCTGCATTTTCCTCACCGCCATCCTCTCTCTATTTTAATCCAAATTGGTTTATTATACCACAATCCGTCGGCAGGCTTCAATATCTGCGGAGCAAGTTCTTAAAAAATCACCCAATAAGCCGTATCCCCCAAAATGACAATCTGTTCCTCCGCATCAAACCAGTCCCAGTTCTTCCCTTCAAAATAAGTCCGGAATACTTCCCCGTCCATGGGAACTTTTTCAAATTTCCTTCCGCTCACCGCGTTTACCAGCGTATTCGTCACGATACCCAAAGCGCGTTCGTTAATCTGGTCCGTCTTATAAGATACGTTAAGATAACCGCGCGGACAGTCCGTATCGTTTGCCACCGCCAGCTTTTCCACCCGTATTCCCGTCTGCGCTTCGTATTTTTCCACCTGTCTGCAGAACATCGCCACATAAGTCTTGTCCAGGGTATTGCTGGTCATATGGTTTGTCACGATGATATGGCAGAACATGACCTGTACCGCAAGATAACCGCAGCATACGTAACACATCACCGCCTTTCCCCGCTCCCCCGTACAGCGCAGGGCGACCAGCAGCAGCATGGACTGCATGACGTAAAACACCCAAACCAGGCGCGGATACGTCATACAGCTAATCTGCGCCATGGGCAGTACGTAAATCATCATCGTCAGGGCCGCTGACAACAAAAGAAAATAAAGCGCCGCCATCCCGTTTTTTTCCTTTAAGAACTTCCGCAATACCATTCCACAGGCAAAAAGAAGGAGGAGCAACGGCAGCCACACCTTTGGCAGAAGCCCCCTGCAGTCCGTCAACAGGCTGACGAAGTTCTCCGCACATATTCCGATTTTCCCTGCAATGTCACCAATCCCGGCACCCTTCTCCGCTTTTTCCAAAACCCCTGTTTCCACCAGCACGGATATACTCATCATATCCAACACCCCGGCGCCAAATGTGATACAGCCGCAAACCAATTCCTGTATGACCGTCCGGAGCGTTATCCGGTAATGGTTGTGCAGGAATATCCACACGGACAGTATCATTGCCGCATACACCACCCCGACCTGGTATTCCATGGCGGAACAGAGGAACAGGAAAAAGGCAGCTATATAATTCCCTTTCGTGAAAAGCCAAATCCCCACGGATGCAAACAGGTAAGCCAGCCCGAACATCAACGCACATTCCCCGAACATCAAAGACTCGGAAAACAACACATTGCAGAACATCAGCGCAGTAATTGTATAATACGCAGCCTTCCCGTAAAGGGTGCCGCAGCTTATTTCCCCCCGGAAACTCCACTGCACCAGCCATACGGACACGGCAAGCAGAAATACCGCCGCAAATACCGTTAACCCGGTATGGTCCGCCGTCGTCCGTCCGAATTGGTAGAGTATATAATCCATCAGAGCGGAAAGATACCTTCCCCCTTCGCATCTTCCGATGATATCCGTTTCCGGGCGCATCAAATGAAATAACGTATCACAATTAAAACTCCGTTGGAACATACCGCTCCATGTAAGAAACAAAATCAGGTAATCCACAAAGAATGCATGGAACCATTCCTTCTTCCCTTCCAAATTTTTCATTCCCACCTTATTATTCCTTCCTTAAAAACACACCAAAACGTGTCAGAAAAATTCCTGCCGGTCCTTTTCCTGACACGCTCCCTGTTATTCCGTAAAATAATGGACACCGGATTCAAATATCTTCAAATCCTGTTCCCCGTAAATATTCCTTGCCACAGAACGGCCGCGGCGTTCCACATGCGCCATCTTCCCGAAACACCTTCCGTCTTTTGAAGTAATTCCCTCGATGGCCGCATAAGATCCGTTTACGTTCCATTCTTCGTCCATGGATACCCTGCCGTCCGCATCCGCGTACTGGGTTGCCACCTGTCCGTCCGCAAACAGCCGGTCCACCCATTCCTTCGGCGCCACAAAGCGCCCTTCCCCGTGAGATGCAGGCGTCACATAAGTTCTTCCCACTTCGGCTTCCCTTAACCACGGCGATTTGTCCGAAACCACCCTGGTATACACCATCTTCGAAATATGGCGGTTAATCGTATTAAATGTCAGCGTCGGGGAATCCCCGTTCTGTCCCGTGATTTCCCCGTGGGGTACCAGCCCCAGTTTAATTAACGCCTGGAAACCGTTGCAGATGCCAAGTGCCAGTCCGTCCCTTTCGTCCAACAGCCGCATCACCGCTTCCTTCATCTTCGCGTTCTGGAATGCGGTGGCAAAGAACTTCGCGCTCCCATCCGGCTCATCCCCTGCGGAAAACCCGCCGGGGAACATGATAATCTGTGCCCCGTCAATGGCTTTTTCAAATACTTCCACCGAATCCCTGATGTCTTCTGCCGTCCGGTTCTTAAATACTTTTGTCACCACTTTCGCACCGGCACGCTCAAATGCCATTGCACTGTCATATTCACAGTTCGTTCCCGGAAATACGGGAATGAATACCGTCGGACGCGCTACCTTATGTTTGCAGACATACACTTCCGGTGTCCGGTACAGCGGGGATTCCACCGGCGTGGTATCGGTTGCCGCCCTGGTGGGGAATACTTTCTCCAACTTGGAAGTCCACGCCGCCAGCGCTTCCTCCATCGGCAGGAACATGTCTTTATACGCAAAGCCGGCGTTTTCTCCGACTCCATTTGTAACTTCGCCGATGATGCGGTAATTTTCGATTCCGTCAAGCCCGTCCGTTCCTTCCAGTACCGCCAGTTGGTCCGCCGGAATCTCCGCCACGATATCGCCGATGCCGTTTTCAAACAGGTCTTTTGCCGGAAGTTCCTCCGACAGTTTCACGCCCAGTTTGTTCCCGAATGCCATCTTACTCACCGCCGCCGCGATTCCTTTGGCATCGAGGGCATATGCCGACTTGATGACGCCTTTCTTCATAAGCTGCGTAATCCGTCCGTACAGCTCCAAAACGCTTTCATAAACGGGTACGTCATATTCGTCTTTCGCAAACCAGAACTGCACCAGTTTATTTCCCGCCTCTTTTAACTCCGGCGTCACGATATCCTTTTCCTTCGCCACGTCCACGGCAAAGGAAACCAGCGTGGGCGGTACGTCGATATCGTTAAACGTCCCTGACATACTGTCCTTTCCGCCGATGGATGCAAGACCATAGCCAATCTGTGCGTCATAAGCGCCCAGCAGCGCCGCAAAAGGCTGGCTCCAGCGCTCCGGCTCCGATGTCATTCTGCGGAAATATTCCTGGAACGTAAACCGGATGTTTTTACAGTCGCCGCCGTTTGCCACAATCTTTGCCATGGATTCCGTTACGGCATATATCGCGCCGTGATAAGGGCTCCATGCGGACAAGTAGGGATCAAATCCATACCCCATCATGGTCACGGTATCGGTTCTGCCTTTTAAGACCGGCAGCTTTGCCACCATCGCCTGTGTCTCGGTGAGCTGGTACTTCCCCCCGTAAGGCATCAGCACGGAAGCCGCGCCGATGGAAGAATCGAACATTTCCACCAGCCCCTTTTGGGAGCAAACGTTCAAATCGCTTAACAGAGCCAGCCATGCCGCCTTCACGTCGTCTTGCTCCAGCGCGTCTTCCACGGCCTTCACTGCCGTCTTACGGAAATAATTGTCCTTTTCCTCCGGGATATCCACTTTTACCTTTGTTTCCTGGTGCGCACCGTTCGTATCCAAAAATGCCCGGCTGATATTCACGATTTCTTTTCCGCGCCATTTTAATACAAGTCTCGGTTCCTCCGTTACCACCGCAACGGCAACCGCTTCCAAGTTTTCTTCCGCCGCATAACCCAGGAAAGCGTCCACATCCTTCGGGGCAACCACAACCGCCATCCTTTCCTGGGATTCCGAGATTGCCAGTTCCGTCCCGTCCAGTCCGGCATATTTTTTCGGCACTTTATCCAAATCCACGGTCAGCCCGGCTGCCAGCTCGCCGATTGCCACCGATACGCCGCCCGCACCGAAATCGTTGCATTTCTTAATGAGCAGGCTGACTTCTTCCCTGCGGAACAGCCTTTGGATTTTACGCTCCGTGGGAGCGTTTCCCTTCTGTACTTCCGCGCCGCATGTTTCGATGGAACTCTCCGTATGCACCTTGGATGAGCCGGTTGCGCCGCCGCAGCCGTCCCTTCCGGTCCTTCCCCCCAAAAGAATGATGATGTCGCCGGGATCGGAGTTTTCACGAATCACGTTCCTTCTGGGCGCCGCGCCCATCACCGCGCCGATTTCCATTCTTTTTGCCACATAATCCGGGTGGTATATTTCCTTCACATATCCCGTGGCAAGCCCAATCTGGTTGCCATAGGAAGAATATCCGCCCGCCGCGCCGCGCACCAGCTTCTTTTGGGACAATTTTCCTTTTAACGTGTCCGCCACCGGAACCGTGGGATCCGCCGCACCGGTCACGCGCATCGCCTGGTACACATAACCGCGCCCGGAAAGGGGATCCCGGATGGCGCCTCCAAGACAGGTGGCTGCACCGCCGAATGGCTCGATTTCCGTAGGATGGTTATGGGTTTCATTTTTGAAAAATACCAGCCATTCTTCCGTCACCGGTCCCTCGCCGTAATCCATTTCCACCGGAACGATAACAGAACATGCGTTAATTTCATCGGATTCCTCCATATCCTGCAGCTTCCCGTCTTTTTTCAGTTTGCGCATCGCCATCAGCGCCAAGTCCATCAGACAGACAAACTTATCCTCCCTGCCCTGAAAGATTTCCTCCCTCGTATCGAGATAGCTCTGGTAGGTCGTCTCGATGGGGGAACGGTAAAAACCCTCCCCGAATTCCACGTCTTTAAGCTCCGTGGAAAACGTGGTATGGCGGCAATGATCGGACCAGTAAGTGTCCAATACCCT
>ERZ808054.1210-NODE-1210-length-16106-cov-5.308566_pt1 | contig 16106 bp, 12 predicted proteins | sample MGYA00380201_ERZ808054 | MGnify/ENA primary metagenome ERZ808054 (study PRJEB31490, sample SAMN06133419) | mouse gut metagenome | isolation source: Z5_2 | host: mice | place: China: Chengdu | collected 2015-05 ... | reverse complement strand
ACGCCGATTGACGACAACGCGGCATAAGAAGATTTAGACAAGTCAGATGTAAAGATTAATTCTTTAACAGTTCCTTAGTACGGTATAACCATACTGCTGATAAACTGCCGGTGCAACAATTTACACAGAATGTTGCATGACAGCAAGAGGAGTAAAGATTCATTTGCGGAGCAGATTCCGCAGGGAGTTTTACCGGACACTAAAACAAAGCGGGCAGTGTCAGAAGCAAGGATGCACATGAATGGATTCATGGTCAACACAAAAACAAGGAGGTTTTACGATGCTTAGATTGTCAGTGAACAAGAACGAGTACTTAATGGTAGGTCAGGATGTCAGGATCACGTTTCTGGGAGGGAATGAGAACACACTCAAATTGATGGTGGACGCTCCCAAGGAGATCAATGTGGCGAGAGGAAAGGCGATCGAGAAGAGAGCCGCCGAAAAACAGCTTGCGGGAGCTGACAAGTGTCTTGCGTAAAGACTGATAGGAATGGTCGGCAGCAAAGGTGATAACCATAGGTGCCCGGAAGGGACAGATACCAATCCGGGCATCTGTGGATCGCACATACAGGATCAGATATCACATCACGATCCAAGACAACTAAATATGGAGATCATAAAAACAAGCAACGAATGATCATCAGATCAAAGATGGGCAACGGACTGCCCGGCACATTTATTACACGGAGGTAATTATAATGGTAGTACAGCACAATCTCAGAGCAATGAATTCTAACAGGATGTTGGGAATCACACAGGGCACATTATCCAAATCAGCAGAAAAGCTTTCATCGGGCTACAAGGTGAACAGGGCAGCCGATGACGCAGCAGGTCTTGCAATTTCCGAAAAAATGAGAAAACAGATCCGGGGTCTCTCACAGGCATCATTAAATGCAGAGGACGGTATCAGCGCGGTGCAGACAGCAGAGGGCGCGCTGACAGAAGTTCATGATATGCTGCAGAGAATGAATGAGCTTTCTGTGAAGGCTTCCAACGGTACCAATGCACTCTCTGACCGCCAGACGATCCAGGACGAGGTCGACCAGCTCCTCACGGAGATCGACAGGGTGGCGGAGACGACGAAGTTCAATGAGATGTATCTCCTGAAAGGTGACAAGGACACTGTTAAAAAGTACATCAATGCCAAGGATGCAGGTCTTGACGGCGTGTTGGCAGAGGGAGCTACAAAGGCCACCTTTACAATGAATGCGCTGAAGGTTGGCGATACGGTGCAGATCGCCGGGAAGACGTATACGATCGGCGAGTATGACAGCACAGCTACAGACACAACAGACGGCAATTACGCACGCATTAAGGCTTCCATTCAGGCGGCAAAGGCAGGCGAACAGATTACGCTGGATGGAGTGCAGTATACGGTAGTTGGAGAGACGGGCAGCACTGATACAAGCAAAGAGAACGCAGATAAGAATGAATTGAATGTCGATACGATCGCTGCCAAGATACGCGAAGGCAGCCATGCGATTTATAAGGGTGTGGATTACTATGCGATGCAGGACAGAGTGGATCCCAAAGATGCGACGCGGGTAAACGGTAATGCTAACGGCATCGATGACAATCATACAAACGTGATAACAGCACATAAGGCATATCAGATGATACAGCAGGAGTTGATCCTTGCCAACAATATCGGCACAGATGTGAAGGCGGCAGAGGTGCAGACAGCTAATATCAGACCCATTAAGTCGGATGGTACAGCTGGAACAGCCGTTGCAGGGACTGTTTTTGATCAGATCGCGAGTGCAACGACAGAAGATATCAATAAACTTGCCTATGATGCGGCCAATAGCCCGAAACTTAGTTATATCATCGAAAAGGGGCAGGTAAACGTCAAGGAAGATCTGAACTTTAGTCTCCATGTAGGTGCAGATGCGGACATGACCAACAAGATCGGTGTGGGTATCAAGGCACTTGATACGGCAGGACTCGGCATCAGGGGCCTGAATGTAAAAGATACGTCAGGGGCGGCAGCTACCTACGCGATCGACTCCATCGCGGATGCGATCGCTACAGTGTCATCACAGCGCTCACTGCTGGGGGCAGTCCAGAACAGATTAGAGCACACGATCAACAACCTTGACAATATAGTGGAAAATACGACATCGGCAGAGAGCCAGATCCGTGATACGGATATGGCGACGGAGATGGTGAGATATTCAAATGCGAACATCCTCTCTCAGGCAGGCCAGTCCATGCTCTCACAGTCTAACCAGGCAAACCAGGGGGTACTCAGCCTGTTGGGATAGACTGTAAGCCAGGGTGATGACCATGGGTATCCGGGGAAACGGCGCCATAACCGGAAAACCGTGATGATTCATATAGGATCAGGAGACTTGTTTCCCGATCCAAAGACAATTAAATATTGAAAGAAAGTAACAAACAACTATGGACGTGGGCAATGGATCTGCCCGCAGCAAGTGGTGGAATCGCAGTTGATGAAGCCGCACAGATTACACGGAGGTAATATTATGGTAGTACAGCACAATCTTAGAGCAATGAACGCAAACAGAATGTTAGGGATCACACAGGGAACACTCTCCAAGTCAGCAGAGAAGTTGTCATCGGGCTACAAGGTGAACAGGGCGGCGGACGACGCAGCAGGACTCTCTATATCTGAGAAGATGAGAAAACAGATCCGTGGCCTTTCGCAGGCATCGCTGAACGCGGAGGACGGTATCAGTGCAGTGCAGACAGCCGAAGGTGCACTGACAGAAGTGCATGATATGCTGCAGCGTATGAATGAGCTTGCGACGAAGGCATCAAACGGAACAAACGCACTATCTGACCGCCAGACGATCCAGGATGAGGTAGATCAGCTGTTGACAGAGATCGACAGAGTTGCAGAGACAACCAAGTTCAATGAGACTTATCTGTTAAAGGGTGACAAAGATACTGTCAAAAAGTACATCAATGCAAAGGATGCAGGCCTGGATGGGACATTGGCAGAAGGCGCTACAAAGGCAACCTTTACTATGAATACCTTAAAGGTCGGTGATACCGTCCAGATAGCAGGAAAGACGTATACGATCGGTGAGTATAATAAGGATGCATCGGCGACGGATACGCAGGCGGGTAAGTATGCACGGATCACAGCCTCTCTTTCAGTCGCCAAGAAAGGTGAGCAGATTACGCTTGATGGGGTACAGTATACGGTAATTGCCGAAAAAAATCAGCCGGGAACAGAAAATACGGATAAAAACGAACTGACGATAGATAATATCATCAAAAAGGTTGGCGAGGGCAGTCATGCGATCTATAAGGGTGTAGATTACTATGCAATGCAGGACAGGACAAAAGCTGACGGCACAGCACAGGTAAACGGTATTGATGACAATAACGCGAATGTTATCACTGCCCATAAAGCATACCAGATGATTCAGCAGGAACTGGTTCTTGCCAATAATATTGGTACAGATACGACGCAGGCGGAGGTGAAAACAGCAAATATTAAGCCGATCAAAGCGGATGGAACAGCCGGCACGGCTGTTACGGCTGGAACTTTTGATACGATAGCAGCTGCAACTACAGAGGATATCAACAAACTGGCTTATGACGCGGATAGCAGGCAACTGAGTTTCCTGATCAATAAAGGTCAGGTAAATGTCAAGGAAGATTTGAATTTCAGTCTTCATGTAGGCGCGGATGCAGATATGACCAACAAGATCGGTGTGGGGATCAAGGCACTTGACACGGCAGGACTCGGTGTTAAGGGATTGAATGTAAAAGATACGACAGGTGCGGCAGCGACATATGCGATCGATTCCATTGCAGATGCGATCGCAACTGTGTCTTCACAACGCTCTCTCCTCGGTGCAGTTCAGAACAGATTAGAGCACACGATCAACAACCTGGATAACGTAGTAGAGAATACAACAGCAGCAGAGAGCCAGATCCGCGATACGGATATGGCGACAGAGATGGTAAAATATTCGAATGCAAACATTCTCTCCCAGGCAGGTCAGTCCATGCTCGCACAGGGAAATCAGTCGAATCAGGGCGTGCTCAGTCTCCTGGGGTGATCGACTGCTGATCATGTACAGTGAGAGAGCCTGGGCAGATGACCAGGCGGGGAAAAGGTTTTTGCCCGTTCGTGCACAGGACCACCGCTTTTGCGGTGGTCTTTTTGCTGTTCACGATTTCGCGAATAAGTTTTCCCGTTTTTCAGATACTATAAAGGAGTTGTGGGAATGTGACTGATACAGACCGCGCCGGGATGTGTCAGCTATATTTCCGCAGAACCTGATAATTTATTTTTGGAACGGAGGAAATTATGATTTTAACAGAAAAAGAAATCGCGACAGTCAAAGACCTGCAGACACAGGAGCAGGCGTGCATCGAGAAGTATCAGCGCTATTCCGGTGAGGCAAAGGACATGGTTCTGAAGGATCTGTTCAAGACGCTGCAGGGCAAGGAGCAGGAGCACTATGATTCCCTGCAGCAGGTGCTTGGCGGCAAAGTGCCGTCCTGCAACTGCAACGATTCGGACGGCAGGAACTACAGCCCCAAGGCGACCTACGACAAGATGAGCGATTCCGCGGACAAGAAGACGGACAATTTCCTGGCGACAGACTGCATCGCGTCAGAGAAGCTCGTGTCCTCGGAGTACAATACCAATGTATTCTGCTTCAAGGATTCCAACATGCGCAGGCTTCTTGCGGACATCCAGATCGAGGAACAGAATCACGCGGAGATGCTGTACAAGTACAAGACTGTAAACGGAATGTCATAGCAGGATCACAAGGACTGCCAAAAAGATGCAGGACCACCGCGCATGCGGTGGTCTTTTTGTGAACACGCACACCCGGTACAGACAGTCAGAAATCAGACATGCGGACTGCATAAAAAGGGCAGTGCAGGGGTACTATAATTGAGACCGTGTGGGGAGACTGGCTTGCCAGTCTGCGGCTGAATATGACATCGGGAGATCTACATAGGGTGCGCTCTGGCAGCATCAGGATCACAGGGAGCATCCGACGGGGAAGGCGGGGAATGAAGATGGATTTTTTGGCGCGGAGCGACTATCAGAGGGTGATATTATATATTCTGACATCGGTGTCAGTTTTGCTGGCTTTAAAATATTTGCTGCCGTATTTTCTGCCGCTGCTGGTGGCGCTGTTGATCGTGGTGCCGCTGCAGCGTTTCTGCCAGCGGCGTGAAACTGCTTTCAGGGCGGAGCGGCGGGATGGAGCCAGAAACAGATCCGGGCAGAAGGGATTTATGGCTGGCGGGATCCTGTTCGGCATTATCCTGATCGTGGCACTGATCATCGTGGGGCTTGGCACTTTCCTGGTCAGCAAGGCGAGAACGTTCGTGCAGAATGCGGATTTCTGGACGGACAGCATCGCGCAGCTGATCGCGGGGCTCAGCGCCGGGATCGAGGACTTTTTCCAGCTGCAGAGGGGGACTGTCGAAGACTGGATCACACAGAGGACTGCGGAGCTTGGACAATGCCTCACAAGATCCGGCGACGGGCTGATCACGGGGAGCCTGCGATATCTGTCTGTGGCGGGGCGCGCAGGGACTTTTGTCGTGGTCAGCTTTATCTGCGTCGTCCTGTTTGCGCGCGAGATCGAGGGCTGGCAGCAGGGGCTCTTGAGCCTCGCGGCGATCGAGCCTGCGATCGACCACATCCTGTCCATCATCCTGCGCATCGGCAAGAAGCTTGGAAATATGGTCAAGACCTATATGAAGACACAGACGATCATCCTGCTGTGCATCAGCATCACCGCGACGATCGGCCTGTATCTGGGGGGCACGTCGGAGGGATGGTTCTACGGAGTGCTTGCCGGATTTATGGATTTCCTGCCGTTTATCGGAACAGGGATCGTGCTCATACCGATCGGCGTGATGGGTTTTCTAAAGGGCAATATCGTCAGCGGGGTGATCATCATCATCACGTACTTTATGTGTGTGATCATCCGGGAATTTCTGGAGCCGAGGCTGTTGGGAAACGGGCTGAAATTCTCGCCGGTGGCGATATTGATCGCTGTGTATGCGGGGGTGATCTACTACGGGATCGGAGGTGTCATCTTAGGACCGGTGACGCTGTTGATCCTGGTGGAGCTGGGGCGGGAGATCTTTATGCCAAAAGATCACTGAGCGCTGTCCGGTCGGGGAGCAGGCAGTGTTGTGAGCTGCCTGCGCGGGCATGGGCGGAGTGCCAGCTATTTCCGTGAAAGCGGTTGACAGTGAAAATATAAAGTGTATACTCGTATTGAGAGGCTATCATATTTCGGATAGGCTCTGTGAAAGGGAACTACTAAGGAGGTGTTATGTGCCATGCAGAAGAGCAGTGATGGCAAGGCGATAACAATATATGACATAGCCAGGGAAGCGGGCGTATCTCCGGCGACCGTGTCAAGAGTGCTCACCAGAAGCGCGAAAGTGCGCCCCGAAAAGCAGGAAAAAGTGGAGGCGCTGATCGCGAAGTACAATTTTAAACCAAACGTGCTGGCGAAAGGACTTGCAGATACCAGAACGAAAACGATCGGGGTGCTGGCTGCGGATGTCAGAAATCCGTATTATGCCTCCCTTTTTGTTGCCTGTGAGCAGGCGGCAAAGGAAGCGGGTTACACGGTCATGCTCTACAATTCACTGGGGAAGACAGAAAATGAAGTGGAGCTTTTGGGCAAGCTGCAGCAGCAGAAGGTGGACGCGATCATCCAGCTGGGCGGCAGGGTGGACGATCTGTCCTCCAGCATCGAGTATGTGGAGCTCATCAACGACGTCATGTCGACGATCCCCGTGATCGTCACCGGGAAACTCGACGGGACGCGGTGCCATGTGGTCCGCATTGACAGCATGAAGGCCATGGAGCTTCTGATGGGACATCTTCTGGGGATGGGACATCGAAAGATCTCCCTGGTCGGCGGCAGGCAGGATGTGCTCGCCACTTTTGAAAAATCACAGATGTACAAGCAGATACTCAGGGAGAATAAGATACCGTATGATCCGGAACTGGTCATGGACGACGGAGGCCGCTACGACTTTGAGACAGGTTACAGACAGATGAATGGGCTGCTGGCAAGCCGCAGGGACATGACGGCTGTGATCGCCGTCAACGATTTTACGGCGATAGGGATCATGAGAAGCCTGAATGAACATGGCATCCGCATACCGCAGGACATGTCCGTGGTGAGTTATGACAATACATATATGGCTGAGATGGCGATGCCGCGTCTGACAAGCATCGACTATAATTATGAGGAGTACGGAAGAAAGCTGATCGACACCTCGATCGCCCTGATCGAGGGGCGGAAAAGGGATGCGCTGCGCATGGTGATGCCGAGTCTCGTGGTGCGGGAGAGCAGCGGACCGGCGCCGAAACGCTGAGCAGTGCAGCAGATCGTTACCTGTTCGATATGAATGCGATTTCACGATAAAGAGTGCAAATAAGATGAAAAAGTCTTATTTTCGCTCTTTTTTTGTTCAGGAGTCAAAAGTGACCAAAAGCTAAAATATACAATGTGCACAAAAACATATCTCAAACAATGTGAAAACTATAGAATACGTCTCTGGACACACAAAAACATATTGACTTTTGGGAATATAAGTTATATTATTTACTTATGAAATCGGTTTCGGATAGTCAATTTAAAAATGAGGGAGGTAATACAATGGGGAATACAAAAACCAGGGTGAAGAGCAACTATAATGCGAGTCTCACCTTCTTTCAGAAAGTAAAGAAATACAGAGTCCTGCTTCTGATGTGTCTTCCCGCCGTTCTGTTTTTCCTGGCATTCAGCTATGCGCCGATGCCCGGTATCTGGGTAGCATTCGTAAAGTACAACTACAGGGACGGAATTTTTGGCAGTAAATTTATCGGTCTGGACAACTTTGAGTTCCTTGCAACCTCTGGAAAGCTGTTAAGCCTGACGAAAAATACGATCCTGTACAATCTTGCATTTATCATACTTGGCAATTTCCTGGCAGTGTTTGTGGCGATCCTTCTGAACGAAATGCGCAGCAAGTGGTTCAAGAAGGTTTCCCAGACGATCATGTTCCTGCCGTACTTTATATCACAGGTTTTAGTAGGTATCCTGGTGTTTAACCTGCTCAACTATGACACCGGTTTCGTGAACGGTATTCTGACAAGTCTCGGTCTGGAGCGGTGGCAGCCGTACTCCGATCCCAATGTCTGGCCGCCGATCATGATCATCGTATATCTGTGGCAGCAGACCGGTTATAACTCGGTCGTGTACTTTGCGGCGATCATGGGTATTGACGGGGAGATGATGGAGGCTGCGAAGGTGGACGGTGCCAACGGATTCCAGCGGATCCGGTACATAATCCTGCCAAGCTTAAAGCCGACGATCGTGATCCTGCTCCTGTTCGCACTCGGCGGTATCGTGAAGGGCAACTTCGGATTGTTCTACAATATCGTAGGCACGAACCCGATCCTCTACAACACGACGGATATCATTGAGACATACGTGTACCGCGCGACGATGACGGATTTCAATTTCTCCACGGCGTCGGCAGTGGGACTGTATCAGTCCGTGATCGGATTCATCATTGTCATGGCGGTGAACTATATCGTTAAGAAAATAGAACCGGATTATTCACTGTTCTAGGAGAGGAGGAGCAACATGGCAAAAAAAGAAGATAAAGACCTTATGGAATCAGGCGCCAAGGTGAAACTTGGCACATCGGATAAAATTATCAGGGGATTTGGATATGTGTTCCTGACACTCTACTCGGTCTGCTGTATCATACCGTTTATCATCATTGTCAGCACATCCTTTACCAGTGAGTCGGTGATCAGGGCGGAGGGCGTGCAGTTCCTGCCAAAGGACATCACGCTGACGGCGTATGACATGGTCACAAAGAGCGGCGGTATTTGGTGGTCTTACCTGGTGACGATCTTATTGACAGTGATCGGAACGGGCGTCGGACTGTCGATCATCGCGATGACGGGCTATGCACTCCAGAGAAAGGATTTTCCGTTCCGCAACGGGATATCGTTCTTCATCTATTTCACAAGCTTGTTCCAGGCAGGACTTGCACCGTACTATCTGCTGATGACACAGACGTATCATCTCAAGGACAATTATCTGGCGGTATTGCTGCCGCTGCTGATGTCACCGTGGCTGATCATACTGATGAAGAATTTCGTCAAGTCGATCCCGCATGAGATCACGGAGTCGGGCAAGATCGACGGCGCAGGGGATATGAGGATCTTCGTTTCTCTTATCCTGCCGATGTTAAAGCCGGCACTTGCGACGATCGGGCTGTTTCTCGCACTGGGTTACTGGAACGAGTGGTATCAGTCATCACTGTTCCTGAGCTCAAGGGTTGCGGTGAAGCCGCTGCAGTTCACGCTGTATGAGATCGTGAACAAGACGGACGCGCTCAAGAACTCCGTAGCAGGTCAGTTCATCAACCTGGCAGATATCCCGCAGGAGAGTGTGAAGATGGCAAACGCCGTGCTCGCGACAGGACCGATCGTGATGCTGTACCCGTTTGTGCAGAAGTACTTTATCAGCGGTATTACCGTTGGTGCTGTTAAAGGTTAGCATGAAGAGATTTTCTAAGGCTTCGTGCGGGAAGAACGCAAAGGACAGCGTTTTTCTGGGCGTATCAAGATATATATTTCAGGCTGTGGCTCCGCGCAGGCGGAGATAGGCAATATAATTAACAGGAGGAAAAATAATGAAAAAGAAAGTATTGGCGTTACTATTGACGACCACGATGATCGCTGGGCTGACAACAGGCTGCGGCGGCAAAAATGAAGACACAAATTCTGGCACAAATGACACACCGGCGGCAAATACATCTGCTTCCAATGACAGCGCACCTGCTGACAACACGTCGACAGACGACGCTTCCGGCAGCGATGCGGCAGCTACATCCGATGATCCCTGGGCAAACGTGGACACTTCGGAGCATGTAGTCATTACATACATGACAACCGGTGAGACACCGACCGGTACGAAAGAAAAATATGACGAGATGATGGCAGAGCTGAACAAGATCCTGACAGAGAAGTGCAACGCAGAGCTGCAGACATACTTCATCAGCTGGACAGATTATCTCTCAAACTACAACCTGACCCTGGCACAGATGGACGGCACGGTAGATCTCGTCGGAACGGCTTCCGACTGGCTCGATGCGTGGCCCAATTCCAAGAACGGCGCGTTCCTGGAGCTGTCGGAGGATATGTTAAAGACGTATGCACCAAAGACCTATGCGAGTGTTCCGGCGGAGAACTGGGAGCTCTGCAAGTATGACGGTGAGATCTATCTGATTCCTGAGGACAATTATGCGCAGTGGACGAACCATGGATTTATCTATCGTCTCGACTGGGCAAAGGCAGCAGGGCTTGCTGACGGCGTCAAGAGCTGGGAGGATCTGACAACTTACTTCAAATATGTGAAGGAGACCTATCCTGACATCATCCCATGGGATGCTGACGGTACACAGTATGCACAGATGGCAGGCGGCTGGATCGCTTCCCACTCGGATTATGTACCTATTGACGGTATCAACTCAGCAGCTATGTGGGGCGGCACAAGGGAGGATCTCTATACAGTGTACTCTCCGTTTGTGACGGACACGGATTCCCTCGTGGAGTTCGCAAAGATGATGAAGGAGTGGGATGAGATCGGTGTATGGCAGACGGACGTTCTGAACAATACGACATCGACAAACCGCGATGATTACAGGATCGGCAAGGTTGCAGCAGAGCAGCATCACACACAGACATGGACGGATCTGGTAAGCCACACGCCGGCAAACACGATCTATGCTGATGACCCGAATGCTGAGACAGGCATGTTCTACTTTGGTCAGGAGACAGGAAATGTGACAGCGCTCTCGATCACACACGGCGCTATGGCGGTCTCCGCAGGCAGCAAGAACCCGGAGAGAGCACTGATGGTATACGATCTGCTGAGAAACGATCCGGACTGCTACAAGCTGTTCTGCTATGGTATCGAGGGTGTTTCCTATGAAGTGACAGCTGACGGTCTGAGAACGACACCGGAAGGTTACAACCAGGATACAGACAACATCAACGGAACAACGAACTTCTGGTGGGGACGCAACGACGATCTCGAGATCCTTGACGCATCACGCGACTGGGATAAGATCAATGCACTGTATGACGAGTACGACAAGATCAAGATCGAATATCCGTACGGTCAGTTTGTGGCAGAGGTTGACAACATCCGTTCACAGATCTCCAACATCAACGAGATCACGACGAACTACATGAAGCAGATCGCATTTGGCAAGTACTCAGGAACGGCGGAGGATATCGTTGCAGAGTATCAGTCAGCGCTGAAGGCAGCAGGTATCGACGAGGTTACAGCAGAGTTACAGAGACAGTTTGACGCGCTTTACAAATAAGGATCTGCATGGACGGTTAAGAAGTTTGAGAGGGTATGACTACTGTCGTACCCTCTTTTTTCCTCCAATAGGATCTCGGAGTCTCTGACTTACAGCTCACTTGTCAACAAAAGCGGAGAAAATAGCATATTGACGATGATTTTTGAAAGTGATATTATTTAGCCAGATAAAATAATTTCTGGAATGTATATAAATATGGGAGAAGGTGTACTATGGGACAATTTGAGATCAGGGACAATTTTTATTTAGACGGCAAACCATTTCGTGTGATATCGGGAAGCATCCACTACTTCCGCGTGGTGCCGGAGTACTGGCGTGACCGTCTGGAAAAATTAAAGGCGATGGGCTGCAATACAGTGGAGACTTACATTGCGTGGAATGTCCACGAGCCCAGGAAGGGTGTGTTTGATTTTGACGGAGGGCATGACCTTGTGAAGTTTGTGCGGACAGCGCAGGAGCTGGGGCTGTATGTGATACTGCGCCCCTCTCCGTATATCTGTGCAGAGTGGGAGTTTGGCGGTCTTCCCGCGTGGCTGCTGCAGGAGGACGGGATGCGTCTTCGGGCGTGTCACGACTCGTTTTTGAGGCATGTCAGGGAGTATTACGACAGACTGTTCCCGCTGATCACACCGCTGCAGATCACGCAGGGCGGTCCGGTGATCATGATGCAGGTCGAGAACGAGTACGGGTATTACGGTGATGATACCCGCTATATGGAGACGATGCGCGATCTGATGCTGGAGCGCGGCGTGACAGTGCCGCTCATCACCTCGGACGGTCCGTTTGAGGAATCGCTCTCGTGCGGCTGTATCGACGGGATCCACCCGACCGGAAATTTTGGATCCCGCACAAAGGAGCGTTTCGCGGTGCTCGCGCCGTATGCAAAGGGCGGTCCGCTGATGTGCGCGGAGTTCTGGGTGGGCTGGTTTGACCACTGGGGAAACGGCGGCCATATGCACGGCAACCCGGAGAGCCCGCAGGATCTGGACGATATGCTGGATATGGGACATGTCAATATCTATATGTTTGAGGGCGGCACGAACTTCGGGTTTATGAACGGCTCGAATTACTACGACGAGCTGACACCGGACGTGACCTCGTATGATTATGACGCGCTGCTCACGGAGGCGGGCGATCTCACCGAGAAATATCACAAGTTCCAGAAAGTGATCAGCAAATATGCGCCAATCCCGAAGGTGGAGTTTACAACGGAAATAAAGAAAAAGGCATACGGAAAACTGACAGCCGTGTCACAGACGGGACTGCTGCAGAATCTGGAGAACCTGTCGGAGCCGATCGTGGATAACTTTCCGGTCTGCATGGAGAAATGTGGACAAAGTTACGGCTACATACTCTACCACTCGACTTTAAAGCACGAGCAGAATATCGAGCGCATCCGCCTGTGGGGGGCAAATGACCGCGCGAATATTTTTGTGGACGGCAGGCGCGTCGTGAACCTGTATGACAGGGAGCTTGACGGGGAGTATGATGTGCTCGTCGGAGCAGTGAAAAAAGCGCAGGATGTGAATGCGGCGCCTGCCGATGAGGAGGCAAAGCCTCAGAATGAGCCAGTGACCTTTGCAAAGGATGCGCCGATCGATATCCTCATGGAAAATATGGGGCGCGTCAATTTCGGTCCGCTAATGGAGCGCCAGCGAAAGGGGATCGCGGAGTGCGTCCAGATCAACGGGCATATCCATTACAACTGGACGATGTACCCGTTGCCGCTCGACAACATTGACAGGCTCGATTTTGACAGGGACTGCACAGAGGGACTCCCGGCATTCTACAGGTTTGAGCTGGAGGTGGACGAGGCGTGCGATACGTTCCTCGAGCTTGACGGCTGGGGAAAAGGCTGCGTGTTCTTAAACAGATTCAATCTCGGCAGGTACTGGGAGATCGGACCGCAGAAGCGCCTGTATATACCGGCGCCGCTCTTGAAGCCCGGGAAGAATGAGATCGTTGTCTTCGAGACCGAAGGAAAGTCGACGGGCGTGATCGAGTTGAAGGATGAGCCGGATATCGGGTAGGATGTGAAATAAATAAAAAAGGAAGCGTTCTTTGCTTCCTTTTTTATTGCTTATTGTTGCCATTGATTTAAGGTCTGACGGTCAGCGTCCGGATCATGTCCCCGCGCACGGTCACTGTCAGTGGAGCTGCAGTGGAGGTGTTCTCGCTGCCTGCGACATAGACCATCAGCTGTCCTCTGTAAGCCCTTCGGTAATTGGCGGTGTACTCCGTCACGTCGGCGAGGTCGCCGTTCTCGATGCCAAGCAGTGTTCCGTTGTCGACATGCACGTGAAGCAGTGTGGAGTCATGGTACACGCGCCTGCCGTTGCTGTCGAGCATGGTGATCTCAAGCTGATGGACAGGATTGCAGCAGCGGGCGGCTCCCGCGATGATATCGCGCGCTTCCTGGGGCAGCGTGTATTCCTGTATATCCATCTGACATGCCGCCATGACAGTGTACAGGCTGTGACTGACACTTGTGTCATTTTCTGAGCCTTTTGCGGTCAGAGTGCCCGGCTCAAATTTCACGGTTGTGAGGATGCAGTCTCTGTCCGCCTCTTTTTTGTAAATACCAAGACTCCTGTCGTTCAGGAACAGCTCGACGGAGGTTAGGTTCGTGTAGCACTTGACAGTGACCATTTCTCCGGCGCAGTAATTCCAGCTCTCGGTCGATGCGGCAAATTCACAGGCGTAGGCGTCCGCTGCGGTCTCACCCCAGGAAGTGACACAGCTGTCAGTTTCCCGCACAGTGGTCAGGTGGATCATGGGCTCATCTGACCAGAAGCTCTGTCTGCGGTAGTAGCCTGGCTTTTCAAATCCGGCGAGCGTGAGCAGTCCCGCGCCGGATCCATGGATCGGCCAGCCGTGTGCCTCGCCGAGATAGTCGATGCCTGTCCACAAAAACTGACCGGAGATATAGTCGTTGTCCGTCACCGCGCGCCATTCGTGAAAGCCGTGTCCGTTCTCGCTGCCGAGAAACGGCTTGTCGGGAAAGGCAAGATGGTGTTCCGCATACAGATTTTCCCTGTAATTGTAGCCTGCGACGTCGACTGCATCGATGAAGCCAAGTTTCGCGGAGAGTTCCGGAAAAGCGGCGGCAAGCGTCACGGGATGCGTGGTGTCCGCCGTCTTTGCGATATCACAGAGATGCTTTGCCAGCACGGCGAGGCGCTCGGCGTTGGGGCGGGCGGGATTGTACATGCGCTCCGCCTCCGGCTTGTTGGCGTCGTTGTTGCCGGTAACGCAGTTGCCGGGCATGGACACGAAACTCGGGTGGCAGTAGGGATCGTTGGGGTAGTCGATCTCGTTGCCGATGCTCCAGAGGATCACGCTCGGGTGATTGCGGTCGCGCAGGATCATGTCTGTGAGATCGCGCTCGTGCCACGCGGGAAAGGCAGTGTAGTAGCCCTGATTTTTGGGCGGATATACATTGTGTCCCTGCCACCACTTGTTTTTCGGACCTTCCCACTCGTCAAACGCCTCGTCTATCACGAAGAAGCCGAGGACATCGCACAGCGTGTACAGCTCGGGCGTGTGCGGATTGTGGCTCATGCGGATCGCGTTGCATCCCATCTTCTTGAGTTTTGCGAGTCTGCGCCACCACACCTCGCAGGGGACAGCGGCACCGAGACAGCCCGCGTCGTGGTGCAGGCAGACGCCCTTGAACAGATAGGGCTTCCCGTTGAGGAAAAAGCCTCTGTCGGGATGAAAGCGGAAGCTTCGGATGCCGACCTGCATCTCATGTACCTGGTAGGATTTCTGGTAGGAGATATACGTTTTCACCGTGTACAGGTTCGGGGCTTCCGGCGACCAGAGTTTGGGTGCCTGTATGGTTCCGGTATTTGTGACCCGCATGGAGGCGTGCGCCAGGATGGTTGTCTGCGATACGGCTTCGCCCACCAGCTTTCCGGTATCGTCAAAGATGACATTGGTGACAGTGATCATGCTGCTCTTGCCTGTGGCGTTGACCAGATCGTTGACGATCTCGTAGTCGGCGCTGTTGTCGTCGGCTCTCGTCGTGTGGAAGAAAATGCCGTTGTCTGCGGGATAGATGTTCTCCGAGACGGAGAGCGTGACGCCGCCTGTGATGCCGGAGCCTGTAAACCAGCGCGAGTCGGAGATCTCCCGCCTGTCGACATACACGCTGATGATATTGTCGGCATCAAAACGGAAACAGTCTGTCACGTCATATCCGAAGGAGATGTAGCCGTTTGGACGCTCGCCGAGGTAGGTGGAGTTGCACCATACGCGGCTGTTCTTGTAGATACTGTCAAAGTGGATGCGGATCTGCTTCCCCCGCCACGCCGCGTCGGGGGTGACGCGGATGCGATACCAGCCAATGCCGCCCGCAAGATATCCGGTGCCGCTGGAGTACTCTTTTGAGAAGGGCATATGTACGGACCAGTCGTGGGGGAGCGCTACGGACTCCCAGTCATCGTCCTCATACCACGCCTGCCACGCATCGGGCACGTCGCCCAGGTGAAAGCGGGCATGGTTCAGCGGTATCGTCAGTGTGTCATTGATTGTTTCCATAAGTATCACGACTCCTTTCGGTAAAGAACTTTTTATCCTTTTATGGCTGATTATAGCACAATCAGGGATGTATTTCTATAAGATTTGCAGCGTGGAGCAGCAGGGCAAAAATTTATTGTCTGCCGGACATGGGGATTTGCAGATAATCAATCAGGGCAGTTTCCAAAAGCCGGGAATAGTTTACCTTTTGTTCTTCT
>ERZ808054.1209-NODE-1209-length-16124-cov-5.038200_pt1 | contig 16124 bp, 19 predicted proteins | sample MGYA00380201_ERZ808054 | MGnify/ENA primary metagenome ERZ808054 (study PRJEB31490, sample SAMN06133419) | mouse gut metagenome | isolation source: Z5_2 | host: mice | place: China: Chengdu | collected 2015-05 ... | reverse complement strand
GCGAGGCTTTTTGATATGCATAATCGGAGAAATAGACAAGTCAAGATGCGTCAGTTATTTTTCTACAGTTCCTTATCGCATTCACCGTTCGTTCTGCGATCGATATCGTCCTTTTCCCGCGCTGTTATCCCACATAATACCCCTGCCCTTTTTTGGTGTGTATCAAGTCCTCGCCGCACTCGTACTTGAGTTTTGTGCGCAGCCTGCTGATGATCGTGGTCAGCGCCGCGTCCGTGACATACTCGTCCGTGTTCCACAGTTCCATCATCAGCTCATCGCGCGTCACGACGTCCGGTCTGTTCTCGACGAGGCGCGCAAAGAGACGCCGCTCCGATTTTGTGAGTTCGATTTCCGTCTGCCCGTCAGACGCAGGCGGATCCTCTGCGCAGCCGCACTGTTTTGTGTAGTACAAACTCTGCGCGGCACAGTCAAAACACAGTCCCGCCGCGAGATAAATGCGCTCCCGCACCTTGTACTCGTAAGTCCTCCGCAGCATCGCCTCGATTTTGGCGCGCAAAAGTTCCATGCGGAGCGGTTTCTCCACATAGTCATCACCGCCCTGCGCGATCGCCATGATCTTGTCCCTGTCATCGTCCCGGCTGCTGATGTAGATCACGGGAACCTTGGAGATCTGTCTGATCTGGCTGCACCAGTAAAACCCATCGTGAAAAGGCAGGTTGATGTCCATCAGGACAAGCTGCGGCCTGATCGCCGCAAACTCCTGCAGTATATCGTCAAACCGCTCTGCCACAGCCGCCTCATACTGCCACCTTTCGAGAGCCAGGCTGATCTCCCTTGCAAGCGACGCGTCGTCCTCGATAATCATGATCGTTAACTTTGTATCCATCCTGACCACTGACTCCATTCCTCCAGCATAAAGAACTGTTCTGAAATTACTTGTGACAAGTAATTGTCATGAGTAATTTCTTAACAGTTCCTAAATGTGGCTGCGCCCTCACAGCAGCATCCTGCAAAAGCTGCAGCCGCCATTTTCTACCGTTCCTGATGAATCCATTATACATCCTTGATGCCGACATGAAAACAAAAATCAGCAATATTACATAAATGTAAGGAACTGCCCAGAAACAGTTCCTTATCTGAACTTCACCGCAGTCCCGTACGCCATGACCTCCGCCGCACCCTGCATGACTGCTGCCGATGCGTACCGGATATTCACCACTGCGTCCGCGCCAAGCTTCTCCGCCTCCTCGACCATGCGCTTGGTGGCGAGCGCTCTCGCCTCGTTCATCATCTCCGTGTACCCCTTGAGCTCACCGCCCACCAGCGTCTTGAAGCCCTGCGTGATGTCCTTCCCGACATTTTTTGACTGGATCGTGCTGCCCTTGACGAGCCCTAACATCTCCAGTTCCTTTCCGCTAATGTAATCAGTATTGACTAAGATCATCTTCTTCTCCTCCTTTAATCTCTTTGATCCTGCTTATCAAAACACCTGTCATCACCACAGCCAATGCAAGAGGTATCACAACCATCAATACCTTGATCAGAGTGGGAATGCCGGGTATCTTCACAAAAAATACTGCGATTCCGATATAATACAACGTTATGACCAGCGCAACCACGATCGGTGCGATCATCTTTTTCCAATGGTTCATACCCACGCCCCCTTTCGCCTGGAGCTTCCTATATGTCAATCTCCAGCGGTTTGTCTATTTCGTCCGAGACATACTTCCCGTTTTTCTTCCGCTGCCGCACGCACTCCGTCAGGAGATACTCGATCTGTCCGTTGACAGACCGGAAGTCGTCCTCCGCCCACGCTGCGACCGCGTCGTACAGCTTTGCGGAAAGTCTGAGCGGCACCTGTTTTTTGCCCGAATCACCCATAGTATCATTCCTTTAATAAAAATCTTTAATAAAGACTTCCTGAGTTCACGATCGGCTGCGCATCGCGGTTTCCGCAGAGCACTACCAGCAGATTGGACACCATCGCAGCCTTGCGCTCCTCGTCGAGCTCCACAGTGTGGTTCTCGCTGAGGCGGTCCAGCGCCATCTCGACCATGCCGACCGCACCGTCCACGATCATCTTCCTTGCGTCAATGATAGCAGATGCCTGCTGCCTCTGCAGCATCACCGCGGCGATCTCCGGCGCATACGCGAGGTACGTGATCCGCGCCTCCACCACTTCAATGCCCGCGTCCGCTACCCGTTTCTGGATCTCGTCACGGATCTTCCCAGCCACGATCTCGCTTGAACCGCGCAGGCTTCCCTCATCCGCAACGCCGTCTCCTGTCGTGTCGACATTGGGCGCGACATCATACGGATAGATCCGCACGATATCCCTGAGTGCACTGTCGCACTGCAGCGACAGGAATTCCTTGTAATTGTCCACGTTAAATACCGCTTTTGCCGTGTCCACGACCTTCCATGTGACTGCGATCCCGATCTCGATCGGATTTCCGAGACAGTCATTGATCTTCTGCTTGTTGTTGTTCAGGGTCATGATCTTTAGGGAGATCTTGTTGCTCCCCGCCTCCATGCCCGCGCTCATCGCATTGTTGGTGATCGCAAGGACAGAAGCAGGCGCGTTCACGTCACCGCTCTGGCTCAGTTTCGTCTTTGCCGCTGGGTTGACACTGGTACAGAACGGATTGACAAAATAGAAACCGTCCTCCTTCAATGTCCCCACATATCTGCCGAACAATGTGAGCACCAGCGCCTCCTGCGGTTTCAGCACTTTGAGCCCGCAGCAGAGTATAAACGCCGTGAGCACCAGCACGATCCCCGCGACGAGCAGCGCGATCCCTGCTGCCAGCTTCAATGCTTTGCTGTTTCCCGCGATCAGGATCGATCCGAAGACAATGCCCGCGACCGACACCACAAACAGCAGCAGAATGCCCACCAATGCCGCCATACCGTTCTTTTTCTTTGATAGCACCTTCTCTTTCATATGTATCACTCCTTTGAAAGTTCCTTTCATATACACTTGATTTCTTTTGATATCATTATGATATCATATCGAAATTATTTTGTCAATACCAAAAGATGCATAATCGAGAAGGGGAATGACCTTCTCCCGCGCCGGGCACCCGTCAGCTTTTGCTGACATTCTTCCTCTGGTTGCCCGTGCGCATAAAAAAATCGAGCAGGGGAATGACCTTCTCCCCTACTCGCGCTTATTCCTTTTATCATTCCCTGCAAACCGCATACTTTGCAAGCACACTGAAAATCTTTTCCATATCAAAAGGCTTTGTCAGATGATCGTTCATCCCCGCCTCCCTTGTCTGCCTGATGTCTTCCTCGAAATCATTCGCAGTCAGCGCCAGGATCGGGATCGTCCCTGCGTCGGACCGCTGCATCGCGCGGATCTGCTTCGTAGCTGACACGCCATCCAGCACCGGCATGTGCATGTCCATCAGGATCACGTCAAATGTTCCCGGCGGATTGCCGCAGAACAAGTCGACCGCCACCTGTCCGTCCGCCGCTTCCGTGACGATCAATCCCCTCTCCTTTAAGACTTCCTGTACGATATCCCGGTTCAGCTCATTGTCCTCGACGATCAACACTTTCATCCCGACAAGCACATCCGTCTCGTCTCCCCGGGTATTCATTTCATTTTCTGATTGCTGTAATCCTTTTTCCATATATGCGCCTCATCCAATCCTTTTACTTTGACATGCTGCGTCCGCAGCCGCTCTCCATGCGCCCCTGTGCACTGTCAGGAGACTGACCGTTCTGCCATCTGATCTGTTCCTCCTCGATGGTCGGATACCGCACCAGCGCCCTGCCCTCCAGATCCTCGGCGTACATATCTACCGCGGTGATCTGGTGGTTGTCATAGGTGGTATAATAGTAGATCCCCCTGCCGGCATTACAGCACGATGTATAGATCGTCATCTCATATCCCCCATCGTCCAGCTCACAGCAGCCGCGCTGCTGGTCCACGGAACCCAGTATATGGAAAAACTGGCTGACATCCGCCATTTCTCCCTCTGCGCTGACAGCGTTCATCTTGACAAACGCAGCCCTGACAAACCGGGACTGCGAGGACAGATCCCCCGGAAGCCCGATCGCGCCCATCCCGCGGCAGTACTGGCTCAGCTCCAGCCCCGGGGCAAATGTATTTTGCGGCGCTTTCGCCGAGAGATGCATATAGTTATTCAATGCAAACATCTGTTTATCAAACGGTGGATTGTTGGTCAGCACCCCCACCGGATTGTCATAAATCTTTATGCCCTCCGCTACCGACTCCACCGTAACCGACTCCGCACTGTCCGCGATCAGCCAGTGCAGCTGTGCCGGCGGCAGCTGGTCGCTGAATGCGGCGTTTGTGATGTTGATCCTTGCCAGCAGCTCCCGCGCCTGTCTCACCGTGGCACACTGGCTCAGGATCCACGGGATCAGCTCATACTGTGCGATATTGTCCTTTCCTTCCTCACAGTCTCTGTAGACAGCGCTTCCCACGAAATTCAGACCTGCCATCCCCAGACCTTTCTCATTGACCGCATCATAATACAGCGGATAATCCGCTGTCACATACGCCATGCCGATCATCGCAAAGTGCGGACCAGCCGCCTTCTCTTCCGCAAAATGGAACGGATAGTTCCTGGGCGTCACTGTCACCTCATCCCCGTACGAGAAATCATTGTCCAGAGTGCGCCCGAAATAAAAGTCCGCCGTCCTGTAGGCTGCTGCTGTGCACATAAATTGCCCTCCCCGCTGGAAACTGCGGCTGTCCGGCACTCTCACCGCACGGCGCGCCTCTGCCGCCATGCCGTCCCCAGACAGCCCTCTATATTACATTATACTTGTTTTTCGCCATAATATCAATGAGGAGGACAGAAATTTTATGCGCTGGCGTAGCAGTTCAGCCTTCGGCTTCCTGTTACAGGCATCAAGCCATGCAAAAACCGCTTCGCGGTTGGCTTGATGCATCCAGGCCGCTATGCTTTCTCACGGACTTCGCAGCGTAGTGCGAAGTCCCGGGCTGAACTGTTACGCGCTGGCTTTCATCGCGCTGTCTGTCATGACAAGAATGTCGTCGACCTTCACGCCGAGCACTGCCGCCAGCACCACCAGATTGTCGATCGTGGGCAGCGCCGTCCCGTGCTGCCACTTGTACAGCGCCTGCGGTGTGGAGAATCCAAAGATCTCCTGCAGCTGCCGCACAGACAGCCCTGCCTGTATCCTCAGTTCCGTGATATGCTGCCCCGTCTTAACCATGTCTATGGTCGGTATCGTAACCATTTTTATTTCCTCCTGTTCCGGCACTTGACCAGAACAGGAGTTTTTCATTCTAGTCAGACGCCTTAAAATTATAGATCGGTTTCATGATATCGATGACATCCACTGATTCCCTGATGACATCGATGATATCCGCCAGGGACTTATACGCCATCGGCGCCTCATCGAGAGTCGCCGCGTTGACACAGGTCGTGTAAATACCCTCCATTGTTTTTCTGTAGTCGTCCAGCGACAGATTTTCCTTTGCCCTGGTGCGCGACATCAGGCGCCCTGCCCCGTGCGGCGCGGAATAGTTCCACTCCGGATTGCCCCTGCCGACCGCAAGCACGCTCCCGTCCCTCATGTTGATCGGGATCAGCACTTTCTCGCCCTTGTGGGCTGCGATCGCACCCTTTCGCAGGATCATCTCCTCTGTGTCAATATAATTGTGAATGGTATGAAATGCATCCGAGCCTGTCATACCTGTTCGCTCCAGGATCACCTCTGCCATCTTCTCCCGGTTTCGTCTCGCAAACTGCTGGCAGATCTCCACATCGTGCAGATAATCCTCGAGATAGGTCCCGTAGAGATAGCACAGATCCTCCGGAATCAGGCAGTCGCGGTGCTCCCACTTGAGATCCTTCAATGCCGCCTGGATCTCATTTCTGCGTCCCGCCGCCTTGTACGCTGTGATCAGCGCCTCCCTTTGCTTAAAATACTCCTCCTTGCCGCTGTGCAGTTCGACCGCGAGGTGCTGGTAGATATCTGCCACCTGCTTTCCGAGATTCCTGCTGCCGGAGTGGATCACAAGGTACTTCGTCCCGTCCTGTGCCATATCCACCTCGATAAAATGATTTCCGCCGCCCAGCGTTCCGATGCTGCGCTCCAGACGCTTCGCATCTTTCAGACTCCGGTAGCAGCGCAGCTGCAGCAGATCAAACCGCTCCTGTCTCCCCTCCCACACATTCTTGCCCGAAGGGACAAAGTGTGCCGCCGCGTCCATTTTCTCAAAATCAATATCCCCTCTGCCAAGGTTCACCGTGTACATACCGCATCCGATATCCACGCCGACCACATTCGGCACCGCCTTATCCGTGATCGTCATCGTCGTTCCGATCGTGCAGCCCTTGCCCGCATGGACATCCGGCATGATACGGATCCGGCTCCCCTGCGTGCACTCGTAATCGCACATCCTGCGGATCTGCTCGACCGCCTCGTCCTCCACGACCTTCGCGTAGCACAGCGCCGTGTTCACTTTTCCCTTAATCTCCAATACGTCGTTCTCCAACATCGTTCCCACATCCTTTCTATCGTTTTATTTTACTGTTTTATAACTGCTTATTTTAACTGCTTTTTACTGTATATTTTTTGTATATTTCATCCTGCATGTGCATTGTACACAATCGGGCAAAAAACAGACCTTCTCCCCCCGCTCATGTACACGTCCCTGATAACCGGCATACATCCTCCAAGTACCTGTGCGCACAAAGAAAAACCGCCTACCTTGTAAAAACCCTCCATACAAGATAAGCGGTGACAACCACAAATATGATATTTCATGCCCTTGCTGCCGCATGACTCAGCACGCGGATCCCACATCAGAACATTCCAACCAGCGATCTCTTCTCTTATATGAAAGCTTTTTCGGGTACATCAAACATAGACTCTGTTTTGCATCCAGCGCCTGTTCAAATCCTGTACTATTTGAATATCTGTTTAAATCAATCGCAAATGTCCTGTTCATCGTTGTTCCCTCTCCGGCGTCTCATGTATTGAAAAATGCGCCTTCTTTTATTTATGATATAACTATACCACAAGTCAAATGATCTGTCATTATACTTGTGGTATAAAGTTGATAATTTTATCTGTTTTCGTCTGTATCTGTGATAATCTCTTTCAATGCTTGATTTTACGGGGATTGTATAACGTCAGCTGTGTTAACTGCGTTTATCATGTTTCGTCTGTAATCGACACTATTCCGTTCAAATTCAGGGTAAAAATTGGGGTAGAATTGGGGTACGAAAAAGGGCGGCTTTTCGCGCTGCCATGCCCTTATAATACAATTTTTAAATTGTCCATTTCTCTCTGTTTCGTGTTCGACAAAACATGACTGTAGAGGTCCATTGTCATCGCAAGACTGTTATGTCCTAAGATTGTCTTTAACGTCTGTGGATTTCCTCCCTGCTCTATATAACGTGTCGCAAAGTTATCCCTCAAAGCGTGCGCTGTAAAATGCCCTATCGGCTTGCCTCGCTCTTAGTCTGGCAAGTGCATCACTGATCGCCCTGTTTACTGCATGATTATGTACCATGCCGCCGTATACTGTCATAAACACCCTGCTCTCTATCTGAATAATGAGAGGAAAGCGGAAGCCTGTTCAAACGTCAGGTCATTAATTCCACAACTTGCAATCTTTAATGTTTCGTCAATAAAAAGTACTGTTTCCGCAAAATACTATTCTTTCTGCTCCATCTTCTCCGCTTTGGGGGAATGTTCTGCAAAGCAGGGGAATATCTTTATTGACTCTGTGGGAATATCAAACACTCTCCCTGAATCTTTTACGCCCTGCTGGTATGCATCATTGGAACATTTTGTAAATACATCTAAAAACATCTTGTAAGTTTCTCTTTGCATCTCTCTCCTATACTCGCGCTTCTGCCATGCCCTAATCATTGCCGCTGTCAGGCAAAAACCGCTATACGATGCTCGCTTTCCTATTTCGTAAGCTTCATTTACCGCGTTTATGAAAAGCTGTAAAAATTCCTTGTCAGAAATCTTATCAAATTCCGGCTCTTTCTGAAAGCGCTCTATTGATAATGGATACTGCATTTGTCAATGTCTCCTTTCCTCATCTCTCTTCCAAGATTTTCTTTACCGCATCATTGTATATCTCAACACCCTTTAAAAATCCGCTTAAATACGCATGACGGACAAGCCACACTATTTTTTCAATATGCGTGCATTCTCTTGTTTCTTCACTGCCGACATCAATCAGATCATTGATAAATTTAATAGTAGTTTCAGCGTCCATATCAGTAGCCTCACACTGAATCAGATCCTGTATCTCCTTCTCTGTAAGCGGTCGAATGCCACTATGTTTCTGTCTGCATTTCTTTTAAATCCTTTCTTTACAGAGGGCAGCAGAGCGTGTTACAATACCTGCATACCCATTTTTCAATGTTGTTGGGTTACTTGCCCCTATCAGGGTGCCAGCTTTGATAAGAGCGTTTTCTTTATACTGCAATATTAATCAGCGCACCGTAGGTTTCCTTGTATCCCTAACCGCCGATAACCTTCGCATCTGCGTAAAGCTTCATGCCGTTATCAAGGACCACCGCCACACTCTGGGCGATACCCTTTGGCAGATAACCGATATGTGCATATCCAATCCTCTTTATGCCTACCACTGCAGCCACGGCATATTTATCGAATGTGTTTGCTCTGTCACGCCTAAGGTATGTAGTAAGTTCTTCCGGTTTTCTTCCTGCTATGAATTGCAATAATTTTTGTCTGTTACTGAAAGTCACGCCTGCCACCTTTACCGTGATGCCCTCTTTAACTCTTGCCCAGGCTGTTTTAAATGCCTTTGAGAGTATATACTCCAGCTTGCGAAGCTGGTTCGCCATTGTTGCCACCGCCTTTCTTGTCTTTGTGATTTGCTTCATATCCTGCACCCCTTTCCTTTGTGCTAAGTCTATCACAGCCTTAGCACCCTAATAAATCCATCAGCAAACCTCACATAATTAGTACCCTAATTTTGTTTATTCTTCCTATAGTCCCCTATTGTAAAATGTGTTATAATTTTGGTACGGTGGAGAAGGTGGATCCATTAAAAGCCGCTCCACTCAAAATCTAAAATGAAAGAAGGTATCGTTCATGGCATATAATGAAAAGCAAAAAGAATATACAATGAACTATATGAAAGAAAAACTGGACGAAATAAAGTTCAGAGTGCCCAAAGGTCAAAAAGATGTTATCCGGGAACACGCTAAAAAGCAAGGCGAAAAGCTTACTCCCTTTATCGTGCGAGCAATCAACGAAACTATGAACCGTGACAACCAAATGCAGGAATAACCAAAACAAAAACCAAATACAATAACCATGAAAGGAAGTGCAAACTATGAGCAACCGTGAACTAGCCAAACAACTAATAGACCAGATACCCGAAAGCAAGATGTATTATATCGTCTCATACTTGCAAGGAGCAGCAGTTCCAGAGGAAAAGCCAAACGCGGAAACAATAGCCGCTATTGAGGAATTGGAGAACGGCGGCGGCACTCTCTTTACCGGCAGTACAGAGGCTTTATTTGCTGAATTGATGGAGGAATAACAAATGCTTGATGTTAGATACTCCACAAAGTTCAAGAAAGATTTTAAGCTATGCGTAAAGCGTGGGTATAAAATGCCCCTGCTCCAACAGGCTATTGATACATTGCGAATACCCGCCCCACTCCCGGAAAAGAATAAAGACCATAATCTGACCGGGACTTATGCAGGGTATAGGGAATGTCACATTGCCTCGGACTGGCTGCTCATATATAAGCAAGTCGGAAAAGAATTGAGGCTAGACCGAACCGGCACACACGCCGATTTGTTCGGACTGTAAACTCCGCAGGGCGCAAGGCACTTTTGATAGACTCCGGCTGTCAGAAGTATTTTTGCGTTACTTTTGGTTACTTTTGGAAAAGTATTAAAACAGAGGATCGCTGCTCCATTCCTCATTCATGAGGAGCAAAGTTCACTGACAACCAAATGGCTGTGACCGGCAGCAGAGCACGGCGAGAAATATCTCCCTGTCTGCAAGAATCCCTCTGTAAGGTTCTATATGCCCCGCAGCGGGCTTGTAACTACCTTGATGACAGAAACCGTCAAAATTCAAATATGGGGCTTGTGGTGAGTCTCACAAGGTGTCTCCATTTCAGGGATACGTTATTAGATTCTCCGATTTCAAATCTGCTCCCGGAAAATTCCGGGTACCGGACAAATGCATGTCTGATTCCCATTCTGGAAAAGGATACGGGTACGTTGCCACTTGCGGCAAGATAGAGGAGTGTCCGAATCGGACATACCTATTCCCCCGGAAAATCGTGGCTATGCTCTGCAAGGTTCCATTTCAAATCGAACCTCTAAAAGACGAAATTCGTTGTTTAGCGGTTCTGCCTTGTTTGGGTAATAGATATTCAGGAGAGCGCCTGATAAGAGCATGAGAGGGCAGACAGCTTTTTCGATCACATTGCAACAAACGTGTGTTTATCTCTTGAATCCTGCTGCCAAGTATGCTATATTAAACATAGAAAAAGGGAAAGCCATAGAAGCGGCTCTACCCACAAACAGTTATTACTTAACGCTTATAGCGTCAGCCGTCACTATTGCAGTAGTGGCGGCTATTTCTTTTTTCCCTTGTAAATCTGATAGATCAAATTCGCAAGGGCGACAACGAGTATACCGATCTGGATCAAATCCTGATATGTAACATACATTGCATCGCCCTCCTTTCTTTCGTCTGGAGGGCTACTTGAACCCTCCGAAAAAAAATAAGAGGGGCAAAGCCGCCTTTGGCTCTATGGTTTCCCATGAATAAAGTATAGCACACATCTCTTTTTCAGACAATGCAGAACACAATCATATTCTCCACGTTGCCAGTGATTTCCGGCTGGTCACTCAAAATAGTGTTTTGACAACAAAAAAGAATCATCCTGATCTTTTTCATCATGATGATTCTCTTTCGGTCTCTATGTCATTCAGACACTTATATCAATCGCAGTATTGCATCCTGTCATCAAATCCTCTGTGACAACCGAGCCATTAGAAACTTTAAATAGATAACACTCTGTCTCACTTCACAAACTGCTTGAGCACGGATATGAAGATGTCCATATCGAGCGGCTTGGAGATGTGCGCGTTCATGCCGTTCTTCAATGCCGCCTCCTTATCCTCCTCCAGCGCATTGGCTGTCATGGCGATGATCGGCAGATCCTTGACATCCTTTCTCGGCATACTCCGGATCGTTCTGGTCGCCTCGTAGCCGTTCATGATCGGCATCTGCACATCCATCAGGACCGCATCATAATAGTATTCCTCCGACTGTTCCACCATCGCGACGGCATCTGTTCCATCCGGCGCCGACTCGACGACGAATCCAGCCTCCTCCAGGATCACCTCCGCGATCTCACGGTTCAATTCAATGTCCTCGACCAGCAGGACGCGCTTTCCGCCAAAATCCTCCAAAGTCCATACCGCTGCCTCGTCCTCTTTGTCCGACATATTGTTCGCGGCGAGCAGCGCCGACTTTAGATCGGACATGAAGAGCGGTTTCGCACAGAATGCGGTGACACCTGCCGACTTGGCCTCCTCCTCAATGTCAGACCAGTCGTACGCCGTCAGGATAATGATCGGCGCATCGCTGCCGGCGACACTGCGGATCCTTCTCGCTGTCTCCACACCGCTGAGTTCCGGCATCTGCCAGTCTATGATGTAGGTGTGGTATGCGTCCCCTTCCTCGTACGCCATCTGGGCGCGGTATGCGGCTTCCCTTCCCGAAGTCGTCCACTCAGACCGCAGTCCGATCTTCTTGAGCATCTTGCTCACACTGTCGCACACGTGGAAATCATCGTCCACGACAAGCGACCGGAGTCCGTGCAGCTCCTTGATCTGCTCCGCATTCTTCTCGATATCCTGCAGCTTCAAGCCCAGCTCCACAGTGAATGTACTTCCCTTTCCGATCTCGCTCTCCACGGTGATCGTGCCGTTCATCATCTCAACAATGTTCCTCGTGATCGCCATGCCAAGCCCTGTCCCCTGGATGCCGGACTGCGTGACCGTCGACTCGCGCTCAAACGGCTCAAAGATATGCTCCACAAACTCCTGCGACATGCCGATGCCGTTGTCCTTGATGATAAAGATATAATCCCCGTACCCGTGGCGGAACGTCGTCTTCTGCATGATGCGGAATGTGACGGTTCCCCCCGCCGGCGTATATTTCACGGCGTTGCTCAGCAGGTTGATGAACACCTGGTTCAACTTCAGCGAGTCCGCGATGACATCCTCATTGACGATCTCAAACGTATCGATAAAAAGCTCCAACTGTTTTGCCTTCACCTGCGGCTGGATAATGTTGACCAGGTTGTGCATCAGCTCGGAAATATTGCATTCCTGTTCCTTGATCTGCACCTTGCCGCTCTCGATCCTGCTCATGTCAAGGATATCGTTGATCAGGCTGAGCAGATGGTTGCTCGACGAGAGCACTTTCTGCAGGCAGTCTTTCACCTGGTCTTTGTTGTCTATATGGCTGGCAGCGATCGTCGCAAAACCGATGATCGCATTCATCGGCGTGCGGATATCGTGCGACATGTTGGAGAGGAATGTCGTCTTTGCCCTGTTTGCGTGCTGTGCCTGCATCAGCGCATCCTGCAACGCCTGCGTCTGCTCTTTCTGCTTTCTGACACTCTCTGTGATCTCCTTCATCACGACCATCACTATGATATCCTGCGTCTCATCGTCCCTGGTCATGAGAAAGGACTGGCGGATGCAGATCTCCTGGTCAAGGCTGTCCCGGCACCAGTACTCCACACTCACTTCCGACTCGCCCTGCTCAAAGCAGCTCTCGAGATACACCGCATTTACAACCTTATTGTACTCATCCAGTGAATCGCGCAAAACAACCTGTTCCCAGCGCCTGAACCACTCGGATATACCGCAGGGAGCACTCAGTCCGACCCTCTGCAGCAGCGATACCTGCTCGCCGCCCAGCTCGCGCAGGATATCCCGCTCGACACGGTCCCGCGTCAGATTGAACTCAAAGGTACAGATGGCACTGGATGTGATCGCGATCTGATACTGTCGTTCCTTGCGGTTTGCGATAGCTATTTTTGCCTGGATATGCAGCTCCTTCTCCTTCACTTCCGTGATATTTTGTCTGATCAGCAAAAGCTTTTCTGCCTTTCCCTCTCTTCGCTCCAGGCAGACAATGTTGATGTGCTCCCACTCCGACCGCCCATTCTGTATCACATGGCACTCAAAACGCGCATCATTGTGCTCCGCAAGCGATTCGATCAGGGCTTCCTTATCCAGATACTCCGCCAGCTCCGCGCGCTCGCGCTCGTCTATCAGCGCCGAACACAGATGATCCACCAGCTCCTGGTACACGCCTTTGAGCGCAAAACCGCCATCCTCGGGTGTCGTCCCTGCCAGATACTGATAGGTGCCCGCCGCAAAGTCAACCATGGCAAACCGCGAAAACAGGGTGGTGACGCCATTGATAATATAACCCATCTCCCGGTTCTCGTTCTCCAGCCTTTTCTTCTCTTTTCCCGCGCGGATCAGAAGGATGATGATGTAGATGACAAACAATCCGATCAGCATCACTTCGAGCTGGATGCCCACGATGTTCTCATCCCTTATCATGCGCTGTGTGACATTCTTCGGAAATGTCTGCACGAGGACAAAATCATTGTCCGGAAGATGCATGACGCAGATATTATCGGTCTTGCTGCCGGAAGCGCAGACAAAAGTCCCCTCCCCGCCGTGCTCAAAGATCCCATTCACCTCGCTTGCCGTACCGCTGTCGATCACCCCGTCCTTCACCAGTGTGCTGATCAGATCCTCCTCATATACATTGCCATTGGAACTTGCGATCGCCTTTCCGTTTGGCATACACAAGTACACGTCCGCCGTCTCGCCAAAATAGGTGGTCGCCAGCATATCCTTGAGGTACTCCTCCGCCAGGTAGGAACCCCTGAGCACACCAATGACTTCCCCCTTGTATCGCAGCGGCGCATAGAAACTCACCATCGTCTCATTAAAAAAATAGGAGTCCAGTATCACGGCAATGCCGTTCTCGCCGCGCATGCCGTTCTTATAAAAATCGCGGTCAGAAGCATCCGAAGTCCGTCCATCGGAGGTGTGGTTCGTGCCTGCGTCATCTGTGAACAGCACCGCGTCAAACAGGGCGTTATGCTCGATCTCCTTCAGCGTCTGCTCACTGATGGCAGGTTCCTTCAGCCCCTCACTGACAAAGTGTGCATATGTATTGATCAACTCCAGGGCATTGTTCATCTTCTCGTTGATCCGCGTCATTGTCTGACGCGCCGAGTCCGACGCGTAATTTTTGTTGCGCTCCTCTATCTGTACGCTGTTCTTTGTGGTATACCACTGGAACAGACCAATCATCGCAGCCAAAAGCAAAACGACGCCAATCACTTCCTGTATCGATCTTTTCCTCTTTTTCATTAAGAATCTCCCCTCCGTACCTGCGAATCTTCCCCCGTCACGAACTTCTTTGCCGTCAGTTGATATCATTTGTTTAGAATATTATACTACCAGTATTTTCATGCGTCAATCATTCTCGTGACCTTGTTACGATTCTTACACGGCAAAATATGACAGCGATCCGCATATTCCCTGTACGAAAAAACATCCTGCACTGCGGTTTCACAAAAAAGGCGCATGAAATGAAACGATCCCATTTCATACGCCCTCCGATCACTGTATTTCGTTGATCTTCTTTCTCACTATTTCATGCGCAGAACCAGGTGCTGCGGCAGACCGTTGACCATAAATGGCTGATAATCACCCCGGATCAACGGTTCTATATAGTTGACAAACTCGTCCGTCACATAGTTCCCCTCTTTGTTCACCCAGTTTCTCGGCACCAGCTTCTCATTGTTTGCGATGCGGTGCACGTCATAGATGCCGGCAGCACTCATGTACGGGTCATCCGACACGCGGTCGATGACTACCATCTTGCCTGTGTCGCCCTCGTCCGCCGCCTTGACCGCGGCGCCTCCCACCATAAACGCCTCGTCCACATCGACGCGCGATGCCATGTGGGACGCACTTCTCTGCAGTGTGGAGAACTCGATACTGCGCGTCTTGCAGCCGATCTCCGCGCCCAGGAACCCAGCCAGATACGCGGCAGTTCCCTGCAGCTGCTTGTGCCCGAACGCATCCACATAGTCGGCTCCGCCTGACAGTTCGCATACATACCTGCCGTCAGCAAGCTTGATCCCCTCGGACACTGCTATGACGACAGACTCCTTCTTTTTTAACAGCTCCTGCACTTTTTTCAGGAATTTGTCAATGTCGAACGGGACTTCCGGGAGATAGATCAGATCAGGACCCTCGCACTCCTCCGTCCTCGCAAGCGCCGTCGCCCCTGTAAGCCAGCCCGCGTTGCGCCCCATCACCTCGATGACCGTGATCATATCCTTGTGGTATGTAAGCCCCAGGGCATCGCGGATCACCTCTTTTGTGGATGCTGCGATATACTTTGCCGCACTTCCGAAACCGGGTGTATGATCGGTGAGCGCGAGGTCATTGTCGATCGTCTTTGGCACGCCCAAAAACTTCTGTGAGTGGCCTTTTATGATCGCATAGTCGGAAAGTTTCTTGATCGTGTCCATGGAGTCGTTTCCGCCAATGTAGATGAACGTCTCAATGTCCAGCTTATCCAGTATCTGAAAGATCTTCTCGTATATTTCCAGATTTTCGTGGATCTCCGGCAGCTTGTAGCGGCAGGAACCCAAAAATGCCGACGGTGTGCGCTTCAAGAGCTCGATATCCATGTCGGAATGGATCTGCGTGGACAGATCCACATACTGCTCATCCAAAAATCCCTGGATGCCGTGCAGCATACCATACACCTTGTGGAATCCTCTCTCCTTTGCCGTCTTGTACACGCCAGCAAGACTGGAATTGATCACAGATGTCGGACCGCCCGACTGTCCTACTATAATGTTGCGTTTCTTCTCCATTTCTTTCTACCTCCTGTTTTACTCTTGCTATATTTATATGCTATATATTATATGAACCACATTACATGGACCACACTGCAAAACAACCCCGATCCATGCACGCCCTGACCTTGTTGCACTAGAGCGTGTTTGATAAATCATTCCCGCCATCTATACGCCCCACTTTGCGTGATATTTGCACCGCATTCAGTCGAC
>ERZ808054.1207-NODE-1207-length-16136-cov-4.169438_pt1 | contig 16136 bp, 15 predicted proteins | sample MGYA00380201_ERZ808054 | MGnify/ENA primary metagenome ERZ808054 (study PRJEB31490, sample SAMN06133419) | mouse gut metagenome | isolation source: Z5_2 | host: mice | place: China: Chengdu | collected 2015-05 ... | reverse complement strand
TATGAGATTGAGTGAAAATGGTATTTAGGGAGGAGTGTTGTAGATGTATGATATGTCAACAGCATTTAATAAATTTTATAGAAAAAAAGTTGTTTTACCAGCAACAGTACAAAATGATTTAAGGGATAAGAAAAAACTTAATATCAAGCGATTAAAAGATGGATTATTAGAATATAACCAGGAGAAAGGCACTGATTATAAAATTAGTGAGGAGCGTGTGCAGGGGAGTATGGCAATGCACACGATTGTTCAAAATGATGAAAAAGATTATGATATTGATGTGGCAATCGTATTTGAAAAGGATAATTTGAATGGACTTGGGCCAATGGCAACAAGAAACATGGTTGCAGACGCCTTAAAAAGGAAAACCAAACAGTTTAATGCGGAGCCGGAAGTAAAAACAAGCTGTGTTCGTATTAAATATGAAGAAGGGTATCATATTGATTTTGCTGTTTATAGAAGGTATAAAGAAAATGAGGAAGATGCAGAGTATAAGTATGAACATGCTGGAGTAGAATGGTCAGAGCGAGGAATTAGAGCACTTGAAGATTGGTTTGGAAATGAGATAAAAGAAAAAGGAAAAGATTTAAGAAAGGTAATTCGCTTCTCTAAAATGTTTTGCAAATCACATGAATCATGGGTAAATATGCCAAGTGGATTGATCCAAACCGTATTATGTGATGAGCAGTTGACTGATGATGTAAGAATAGATGAACTGTTTTACAGTACAATGAAACAGATTAGCTCTAGACTAGAAAATAGTGTGGAGGTTAATGCTCCGGTTGATAATGATAGACCGTTAGTTACTAGAGATAGTGATCGAACGAAGATGACAAATTGGAAAAATAGATTGTCTAAAAAGCTAGAAGAATTGAATGTTTTGTTTGATAATGAATGTACATATTCTCAAGCTATTGCGGCATGGGGAACGTTTTTTAATCATAGTTATTGGGATGAATTAGCAAATGCAAGTATAAGTGAGAGTTTTAGTATATGTAAATCAGTAACGTTTTTAGATACTGAAGAATATATAGATGAAATGTATGATATAGATGAGAGGTACGATGTTATTATAGATTGTAAAGTAAAAGGAAATGGTTTTACATTGATGCCTATTGTTGAATTTCTTAATAAATATGCTTTTAGATTCGGAAAATTTATTCCACATCACTTCTCTGTGACAGCTAAGATTGCTTATACTACAGCACCATCATATGATAAAGTTTTATGGAAAGTTAGGAATGTTGGTGAAGAAGCTGAAAAGAGAAATGATATACGAGGGCAAATTTTAGACAGAGGTTCCGCGATTACTGAGAATACTTTATTTGAAGGCGATCACTATATAGAATGCTATTTGATAAAGAATAATGTTTGTATTGCAATAGGACATGTACAGGTTCCGATTGGAATTTCATAAAAGTGGAGATAGTAGGAGGTATGAGATAATTGAAGGCTAAAATACTAAAATGTGTCGCCTTATTAGTTTTATCAATAGCGGCAATAGCGGTAATAGTGTTTTTTGAAATAAAAAATTTACCTGTTGGAAGTTCATTAGGTGGATTAGTAGCAGGAATAACATTGGCACCTCTTTGGGCAAGTATAGTCGATTTTACAGATAACACAAGCTGGAAGGCTTCTCAAAGAAAACTTCAACGGGGGAAAATTATTGATAAAAATACAGAAGTGAGAATTTCATTTGCGTATTTATTTAGAATTAAAGCTAATGGAAAATACTTTTTAGTAAAGAATGAACGTGGAACAGGCAAATATCAACCTGTGGGCGGTGTATATAAAGTACATTCGGGAGAAGCGAATTATTTAAGACAAAATTTTCTTGCTGAGGATGATAATAAGATTCCGGTAGATGAATCGTCAAAAGGAGATTATAGACTTCGATTTAAAAATCGGTATTTACGAAAATTTGTACGAAGATTCGATGAAACATCTGATAGAGAAATGATAACGGATTTGACCCGTGAATTTAAAGAAGAAATATTTAATACAAGGATTTTAGCACAGGAAACCTTTGGGACATTAACTTATACTTATTGTGGGCGTCATATGACAGATTTTAGGTATGGGGAACATTTTCAGTGTTATGAGTTGCTTTTGGCAGATGTTGTCCAAGTTGAATTGACTGAGGCGCAGGAGGAACAATTTATAACATTGATGGGAAAAGCGTCAGACAAATATATATTTGCGTCTGATGAAGAAATAAAATCTTTGGGAGTAAAAGCAGGTAGTAATGAGTTGGCAGAAAAGATAGGAGATCATACAAAAAAGATATTGATAGAAAATGCGAATTCTCTTATCAGGTCAAGGAAAGAAAGGTATCAGCAGAAGACATATACATGTTCATTTTAATATTTTTGCATAACCGATTGATTTTCAAAAGATGGAGAATTATAAAAGGTATCTGTTTCCCCAATAATGTCGGTTTACATAAATTTTCAAATATTGTGACGCAAGCGATTATTTTTCGAGTAGAGAATGAGTTTTTTAATGCATAATGATGAGGTTGCCGCGTTTATTTCGTATTGCATAATCAAGTTGATAATTGGCATGATATATTAAGGAGAGACCATAAATATAGATTTAGCATATCGGCACTTAATTAAAAAAATACCGATATGCTAATGGAGATGATTTTATGATCAATGAAAGTGGAGTATCCTTTTTAAAGAATAAGGAACCCTTTGGCAGAAAAGAGATTTTCCAGGTTTTAGAAGAACAATATAAAGGACTGAGCCAGGCGTCTTATAAATTGAAAATGCAACGTTTGCTTGAATCGGGGCAAATTGCGAGAGCCGGAAGAAATTTATACTGTATTCCAGATAACCAGATGCCGGTATATTGTTATGGATATTCAGAACTTGCAATAAAAATTCAGGAAATGATCAATGAAAAACACCCTTTTTTAGAATATCGGATTTTTGAACTGATACAGATGAATGAATTTTTAAATCACCAGATTGCACATAATACGGTCTTTGTGTTTGTTGAAGCAGATTTGGGTGATTTTGTGTTTGAAACATTGAAAGAAAAATTTCCGGGAAAGATTTTATAATATCCTTCTGTAAAGGAGTATCACTTATATTGGCAGGATAATCTTATCATTGTAGGAAAGCTGTTGACAGAAGCGCCAAAAGGAAAGAAGGCGGCATGGCATACCAGTCTTGAAAAAATGCTCGTTGATATGACTGCAGAAAAAGTGATAAAGACAACCTTCAATGAGGCAGAATACCCGGATGTACTGGAACAGGCGTTTCGAAAGTATATTATTGATGAAAGCCAGATGTTCCGTTATGCAAAGCGACGACATGTAAAAGATGATATTTTGAAGATCATTCATAGCCAGACAACAATAAAACTCAGAACGGAGAAATAAATTTATGCTCACGAAAGAAAACTTTAGTGAATCTCATATCCGGATGTTACAGAAACAAAGCAAAAAAGATCCTGCGCTTTTAGAAAGGGCAGTATTTGCGTTTGGCTTGTTAGAGGCAATCAGGTGGGTAGAAATGCCGTTTATTTTTAAAGGAGGCACCTGTCTGATTCTTTTGTTAAAGTTTCCTATGAGACTGTCTACGGATATAGATATTATTGTTGCGCCGGATACTGATGTGACACATATATTTCTAAAGCATCAACGATATTTCCATTTAAACAATGTGAGGAACAGGTTCGTATTGGTAGAAACAGCATTGAAAAGACTCTCTCTTCGGAAGAGTATCCTTTATATGTACAGGGGATATGTGATCTGCGGGGACATATTTATGCAGAGAACTATTCTCCGGAAACGGCAGTGGGACGTGCTGCCAAAGTCATGTATATGGCCGCATGCCTGCTAAAGAGACAGCCTTATGAAGATCGAAGATCCTATGGAATTTTCCACGCAAAAGTTTTATACAGTAGATATGAAAAAATTAAAATATTTGCGTAAAGTCAATTTAGAAGCATATGGATATGCAATTAAGGCAGAACATTTGATGAACTCATAATAATGGATAGAATGTGGACACATTAGTTGAATGGTATTATAATTAAACAATAAATATTGAAAAACTATAGGAGAATATACAGATGATAATAATTGAAGTTCAGCAGTCAGACAAAGAGATTATAGATGATATAGTTACATCTTTTCCGAATGATGGAATAATAAAAGCTGATTCTTTAAGTAGCAATGACATTATTCAAATATTGATTCCGCTGGTTTCGATTACGGCTCCTATTTTTGCTCAGATATGGCAAAAATGTAGTGATAATCAACGTGTAACTGTCAAATATGATGGTGTTGAGATTTCTGCAAAGAACGCTGAGCAGGCAATGGAATTGTTGGAAAAAATAAAAGCTTATAAAGCCAATAAAGAGAATAATGGAAATAGTTAATGTATAATTTTAAACAAATATGCCGTAAGCCATATTCAAAGGAACCCGAATTCCTTCTTGATATCTTTTCGGCAGTCGGTAATGGAATACTGGATATTCCTTTTGAAATAAAACAGATAAAGTCTGCGTCAATCTTTCCAGAAGTAATAACTGACTTTAATAAATATGTAATATACTGGGATATGCAATATTGGGAGTTTTTTGATTCTTTTCTTTTAGAATTATCATATCTCTTGGAAAATAACGTATATTTTGATGATTTTATAAATCGTGTTTGTTCAATATGTTTCGACTATTTATCCCTAAAGTTAGTACATATTCCAGCATTGGCATATTGTATACAGGTTAATAGGGAAAGACGGTTCGGAACCGAAACAGCATATCAGCCTGTAAACAATTTGGGTGAGTACCAGTTAATTGGCAGTGTTTATGAAAAGAATATATTCTTAACTAGAATGTTGGTATTTAATCATGAATTGTTTCATTTATATTATCAATTAGCTCCTGATAAAAAGCTTATGGATTACAATATGCTTCATAAATTAGCGGACTTATATATGAATGGGGATTGGACTGATTTTATAACAGACAGTGAAGAGGATGAGATTCTTTTTGAAAGTTTACAAAAACTTCAAAATGCTAGTTTGGATAAATTGATGGAAGAAGCTGCTTGTGATTATAGAGCGCTTATTGAAACAGTATCAATACACAATCAAATTGACGTTGAAGCGAAAGGAAATATGAATCATCATATTCGGGAAATTCATGATGCATTCCATATCAATCAAACTTTTTTAAGCAGTTTATGTAACATATCCACATGTTGGGAGTCTGTATTTAAAGCTTATATTTCCGGAGGTAGTACTGAAGAAGTATTAAAGATTATCCAACCATTTTTGGATAAGACGACTCAGATGTCAACTGTAAGAAGTATAATAATACCAGATTTTCTTGATAGACTTATCATGGAAAAACATGGTATTTCATCATATGTTAATATATTAGGAAATTCTTTTGTAAAATCTGCATTTCAAAAAATAACGGATAAAATGTTAGATGTAAATTTTATGGTTTATGCGTTTGAAGAAACATTAAGAGTGATGCAACTACCACATTATAATCCATTTGAATTGAAAGATATTGTACTTAGTAATGCGGGTTATCAATAAGAAGAAATGCTATTGGTTATATTCAAAAACGAGATTTAGTTAAGATAAAAGTAACCATGTAGAAATTAGAGTGTAGACAGCTCCTTCTCTCCGAAAAAAGTAAATTCACAGTAGCTAAACCTGTTTGCATACTTTAAACTAGCGGATATCAAGAGGAACTCAGTAACAAAAATGGGAAAAAGCATCTTTTCATTGACTGATTCCATATCTTGTGCTACACTTCCCTTGTAATTGATTTTTGTGCGAATCCTTTTAGGGAGATACAGTCGGAAACGCCTGTATGCGGCATCGGTTCCGCATTGCACACGCTGTTAAGTTTGTATGAATGTGCCAGCAGTATCACTACGCCCTGTAAGTGACATACCGCTGGTTTTTATTTTGGAAAATTTATAATCTCTGTTCAGAGCAGGAATGACGCTGGTTCACAGAAAACTGTGGACACCGGAAATACCAGTGAGGTCATTCCTGCTTTTTTGCTGCCTGAAAGCCGGAGGGCTTATTAAGGATAGAAAGTATTAACGAGGAAGAAAGGAAGGTGAAGAACGGTTGCAGAAAGTAAGATGGCTGGATCAGGACTGTAACAAATGCGGCAGGCAGTTAAACAGCTGGGATGCCCGGTTATCAAAGACTCTGGCATATAAATATCCCTGCTGTGAATCCTGTATCGCCGGGGAATATGATATGTCAGCGGAGAGACTGCGGGACCGTATGGAAGATTATTTTGGGATGCGCCCCTGCCAGGGCCTGTAAGGAGGAATTAAGATGAAAGAAGATTATAAGGAATATAACCTGTTGACCAAACGGCTGCTGGAGGAAGGGTATTCGGCGGAGCATCATCCGGATTATGTGCGGGTTGACGTTCCCATGTGGCAGGAGAAAACTCTTGATAATTATTATGGAGGGTTTACCTATGAACGTTGGTGGATCTTTGAACAGACTTTCAGAACACCCTGCGGCCTGCAGTGCAAAGGGCTCCAGTGCCACAGCAACATGAGCTATATGGGGATTGAGTGGACCTTTGAAAACGATATGGCTACCATTCGCTGCCCCTATGAAAAGAAAGAATGCAAGATGAAACATGAATATCTTCAGGAGAATAGGGTACTCAGGTATGAGTGTGAGGTTCATATGAAGGAAGAGGAATACTGCTATGAAGGAAGTGTGGAGCATATCCTGAAGCTGCATGATGATGAGATACGGAGACAGGAGATCAGCTTTGGACTGCAGAGGAACGGGCGTGTCTGTCAGGAGCATATGAGGTTCAACCGGGATACACTGGAATGGGAGATGAACTATGACCCTTATCACTGCGGATTAAGGGGATGTACAGGGATGTGCCCGATCCTTGGGCATGAACTGGATAAGAAAAGAGGGAATGTATTTTATGATGTAAAGATATCCTATCTCAGAAATGACCTGAACGGTACGCTGTTTGAGGGGCAGGTGGATACGCAGATCATCAAGGGGAAAAAGCTCTTTGACCATCCGGTGAGCATGGATATCTGTAAGATATGCACCAAGCTCTGCCAGGACAGGATAAAGGACAAAATGCGTACCCATTATTTTACGCAGCTGTTTTTCTCTGAATATCACGGCAGGTATTTTTCCTTTGAGATCCAGAACGTCCGTGCTGAGCAGAGGGAGAGCCGGGATCTGATGCAGGACCTGGAGGATATCCGAAACGGAATCCAGATCATTCACGCTTCCGATGCGGAAAAGCGCAATAAGGAAAACAAAAAGGAAAGACGGCAGAAACTGCGGGAGTCTGCAATCAGGCGTCTGGAAAAGAAACTCCTGGAAAACGGGTATGAGAGCCTGGAGAAATTCAGAGCAGACCGGCGCCATGCGGATAAATGGCTGGGAGAGGAACGGATTGCGGAACTGGAACAGATGCGCCTGGAAAAAGAAAAAGAGAGGAAGGAGCAGCCGGTACAATTAAGCCTGTTTGATATGGAGCCTCTATAAACTACAGGAAGGATTGTTTGGAACTGCAATCCTATTTTTCTTTCCAGTATTTTTCATTCGATCACTTATACCATTTCAGTTGTGAAATTCCATAGACAATGATATAATTTCCTATATTTCTGTTTACCAGAGAGGATTCAGTTGTTGCTTTTCAAATTAGGTACAGGCAAGGTGTTTGGGAGGTATCATGAAAGGATTTAACCGGAAAAATCAGTTATTGTCCCTTTGCGGTCTGAATTGTGGACTTTGCCCCATGTTTTTGAACAAAAACTGCCCCGGCTGCGGTGGAGGTGAAGGAAATCAGTCATGCAGGATCGCAAGGTGCAGTATGGAGCATGGAGGAGTAGAATACTGCTGTCAATGCAAGGAGTACCCATGTGAAAAATATGAACATATTGACGATTTTGATTCCTTTATTACACATCGCAACCGAAGGGATGATCTGGAAAAGGTCCGGCAGTTTGGGGTTGAAGCCTATAATACAGAGCAGATGGAAAAGATAAAAATACTGGATCTCCTATTGTCTGGCTATAATGACGGCCGTAAAAAGACCCTTTTTTGCGTTGCGGTAAACCTTTTGAATCTGCAGGAGCTTAGGGAGGCGCTCAGGGAAATCGGGAGAAGACCGGATATGGAAACTCTCACGCTCAAAGAGAAAAGCGCTTTTGCCGCAGGGATGCTTTCGGAGATTGCATCCCGTAGAGAGATTGACCTAAAGCTGCATAGGAAAAAGTGACAAACCGAGTATGGAGGAGATATCTGTGAAAATGGATGCTTCCGTGGAGAATTTAACGAACCTTCTGGATAGTTAATGCATGATGGACGAATAAACAAATCGGATTGATGGAGGGACATACTGTGAAGAAGAAAATAGGGATAGGCATTGCAATTTTAGGAATTATTATATTGTGCATTTCGTTAAATTTATTTGTAATAGGAGAACCGATTGATGGAGAGCAATTAGCATATAATATCATGCAAAATAACTCAACTTTAGAGTTGCAAGTATCTGCAAAAGAACCTGCGGTTGCCCTTAGAGGATGGAAATTTGAACAAGAGGGAAATAATGTGTTTATAAGTGCAAAAAAAGTACTTGTATCTTTTCTGTTTTCAAGCGGTCAATACCAAACATCCATCGATATAGACGGGATAGAAAACGTTTATTTGGGTGGTCAAATGATATGGAACAGTAAATAAATTCATATTTAAGGAGGAATACTTATGGAGCGTTTTAAAAAGATTTATCAGCAGGGAAAGATTGATGTGGTTGAAATTTGGGTTGATACACAAACTGGTGTAAACTATGTTTTTCACAGAAATGGAAATGCGGCAGGATTTACCCCTTTGCTTGACAAAGATGGAAAGCCAGTAGTAAGTCAATAGTACCTATAAGTTCCAGTTTATAAAATTGAACAAACTGGAATTTTATTGGAGGTGAGATAATGAAGATAGAGATAGGTAAAGATTTCCCGCAGTATTTTAAGCCATCATATCCAGAAGAATTTGAATTATTTTCACATTTTGAAACAACAGCAGGCATACCAACTGTTTTATTTGCAATTACCACATGGAAAGAAAATGGGAAACCGAATGTTTGCTTTCACTCCTGGAGCTGCTTTCATGGAGATAAGACAGCCTTCTTTGCTGTTATGGGAAACCTATACCAACATACACATACCTATGCCAATATCCAAAGGGAGAACTGTTTTTGTATCAATTTTCTTCCGATAAGCTGCTACGATCAACTGATAGATACGATTAACCACAATGACCTTGACACAGATGAATTTGCAGCAGGAAACTTTACACTTTCCAATGCGAAAACGGTTCATGCACCAGTCATTCAAGAGGCATTTATCAATATGGAATGTACTTTGAAAGAGATACAGGATTTAAGCGGCGCGGGAATTACCGCTATGGTTATCGGACAGGTACAGCATATTTCTGTTGATGAAAAATATGCACAGGGATATAAACAACGATATGGTAAGGAAGGCTTTATGATGTTGATACCGGCTCCGCAAGACCTTGTCACGGGCGAGCCAAATCAATCCGCGATTGCCACGGTAAATATCGAAAAATATGACTGATAACTTCCTGACTTTTAGAAGGACAAGAACTTATGAAAATGCCGAAAGAAAATATTGACACAAGTATGTTTGCTCCATGTGGAATGAATTGTCTTGTTTGCTATAAACATTGCTATCACAAAAAGCCATGTGCAGGCTGCTTAAATAGTGATAAAGGGAAACCGGAGCATTGCCGCAAATGCAAAATCAAAGAGTGTATCAAGATCAAAGAACTGTCCTATTGCTTTGAATGTTCCGAATATCCATGTAAACAGATAAAAAATCTTGAAAAAAGCTATAACAAGCGGTATCAGGCAAGCCTCATGGCAAACAGCGAAGCTGTCCGTCAACATGGTTTGGAAATATTTATGGAAGAACAGAGAGAGAAATATACCTGCCTAAAATGCGGCGGAATCATTTCAATCCATGATAGAGAATGCAGTGAGTGTCAAGAAAAAATGAAATAAGGAAATCCGAATAGGATGAAGTATTGCCAAGCATACAACAGGGATTCGATAGTTGTCTGCTGAGAGTCTCGTTTAGCAAAGATTAGGATTTATCTTACATTAGGAGGTTCTATGAAAGGATTTAACCGACCAAATCAATTATTCGCTCTATGTGGGTTGAATTGCGGGCTTTGCCCCATGTTCTTGAATAAAAACTGCCCCGGCTGCGGAGGCGGTGAAGGAAATCAGTCGTGTAAAATTGCAAGGTGCAGTATGGAACATAATGGGATAGAGTATTGCTTTCAATGCAATGAATACCCCTGCGAAAAATACGAGAAGATAGACAAATTTGATTCTTTTATTTCACATCGAAACCAGAAGAGCGATTTAGAGAAGGCCCGGCAGATTGGGATTGAAGCTTACAATGCAGAGCAGGAAGAAAAGGTAGAAATACTGGGCACTCTTCTTGCAGGATATAATGATGGCCGTAAAAAGACGCTCTTTTGTGCAGCGGTCAACCTTTTGGATCTGCAAGAGCTGCAAGAGGTGCTCAAAAAAATTGAGTGTAATTCTGACATGGAAACACTGACAATCAAAGAGAAAAGTGTTTTTGTGGAAAGCCTTCTTCGAGCCGCAGCATCAAAAAAGAACATCGATCTGAAACTCCGCAAGAAAAAATGAAACCGCAAAACGAAGATAGAAACTATAATAAGATAACTACTGTTGGAAATAATAGGTGAAAATGTGAAAAAGAAACCGTTTCCCATTGGGATTGAATTCTACAAGAAGATGATAGATAAGCCATATTATTATGTGGATAAGACATTGTTGATTCGGGATTTGCTGGATAAAGGCGGAGAGGTGAACCTGTTTACCCGCCCCCGGCGGTTTGGCAAGACGCTGACGTTGACGATGTTAAAGGCATTTTTTGAGTGCGAGCTGGACCGGGACGGGAATATCGTGGACAACAGACGGTATTTTGAGGGCATGAAAATCTGGCAGGCAGGGGAGAAATACCGCAGGGAGCAGGGACAGTACCCCGTTATTTTCCTTTCGCTCAAATCTGCCAAGCAGCCTGATTATGGCATGGCATACCATGTGCTTAGGGAGACAATCGTGTATGAGTTTGAGCGGCACAGCTATGTACTGAAAGGAGAAGAACTGACGGATGCCCAGAAGGAAAAGTATAAGAAAATGTTGGCTCGTGAAGGTGATGCTGGTGATTATGCGACATCTCTGCAATTTTTGTCTAAATGTCTGGCAGCCTGGCATGGGAAAAATGTGGTTATCCTGCTGGACGAGTATGATGTGCCATTGGAAAACGCCCATTTTCAGGGGTTCTATCCGCAGATGATAGGGTTTCTGCGCTCCTTCTTTGAATCCGCTATGAAGACGAATGAATGTCTGGAATTTGCTGTGGTGACCGGTTGCCTGAGGATCAGCAAGGAGAGCATTTTCACAGGATTAAATAATCTCAAGGTGGTTTCTGTGCTGACAAAAGATTATGCGGAATATTTTGGGTTTACAGAGGATGAAGTGCTGGAAATGCTGCGATATTATGAGATTGAGCAGAAGATGGAGGAAGCGAGAACGTGGTATGACGGTTATCGGTTTGGCGATACCGAAGTCTACAATCCCTGGAGCATTATTAATTATGTGGAAACTGCGGTCTCAGATATCAATGCGTTTCCCAGGCCCTATTGGTCTAACACCTCCTCTAACAGTATTGTCAGGGAGCTCGTTGAGACGGCAGATACGATTGTCAGGCAGGATGTGGAGCGTCTGGCGGACGGCGGGATCATTGAGGTGGAGGTTCATGAGGATATCACTTATGACGCCATCCATCAGTCGCAGAATAACTTATGGAATTTCCTGTTTTTTACCGGATATCTGAAGAAAATATCGGAACGGTTTGAGGGACAGAATGTTTACTTGAAGATGGCCATACCCAACGACGAGGTACTGTATGTGTATCGCCGGACTGTGATGGAATGGTTTGAGCAGCAAGTGAAGCAGAAAGACTTCACTGTATTTTACCGGGCGTTGGCAGAGAAAGACTGTCCGGTGATTGAGCGGGAGCTGAACCGTCAGCTCTTAGAGACAATCAGCTTCTATGATTATGCTGAGAGCTATTATCATGGATTTTTTGCCGGGCTGCTGCGGGGACATCATGAATGCGCGGTGCGTTCCAACCGGGAGAGTGGCAATGGCAGGCCGGATCTGGTAATCTATACGCTTTCTGTCCGGGGAATGGCAATTATTATAGAGATTAAGGTGGCAAAGAAGTTTGAGGAGATGGAAGCAGGATGTGATGCTGCGCTCGCCCAGATTGAGGAACAGAATTATCAGCAGGAATGGTATGAGATAGGTTATCGGAATATCATAAAATATGGCGTTTGTTTTTACCGCAAGGAATGCATGGTAAAAGTAAATGCATAATGATAGCGGCACTGGGCAAACAGGCACGGGAAAAGAACTTTCTTCATATATATAATTAGTAGCTATCGTGAACATCATCAGTTTTGGATAGCTGCTAAATAGAAAAGACAAATCGCAGCACATATTTTTATACAGAAACATGGAGTTTTATATTTCGCGGATAAGGCATTCTGGCGGAATTTACAATTTGAAATGGGAAAGATACCTGCAATCCGGTGCTGCTTTGCATATAAGAGACTGCTTGCAGTCTCTCTACATAGATATTTGCCGGATGTGGATAATTGCTGTAAATGGCTGGCAGAAAGATTATGGATAATACGAGGGAATAGTATGTCAGAGAAGCGCAATGTAACGTATATGCTCCGTTGCAGTGACGGAACGCTGTACACAGGGTGGACAAACAATATAGAGAAACGCTTAGAGGCACATAACGCTGGCAAGGGAGGCAAATATACCCGTGTGCGCACGCCGGTGGAGCTTGTGTATCTTGAGGAACATGAGTCGAAACAGCAGGCCATGAGCCGTGAAATTCAGATCAAACGCCTCACGCGCAGGGAGAAGGAAGCGCTGCTTACAAAGAAAAAATCAAAAAGCCATCGGCGCGAAGCTGAAAGCCACAGTAAAAAATAAATATAGTATAGATAGGGCTATCCATTTCGCTTGCAGAGATATGGCTTTGCTGCGGAATGGATAGTTTTGTTGATATAGAATACGAAATTCTTGACAGGAGGGAAATGGGAATGGTATTCTTTTAGTAAGTAAAATTTACTAAAAATTAGCTATTATTTTGTTGTTTTTAGTAGGAGAAGGAGGGTAAATAATGTACAAAAAATGGCAACAGAAATGCTTTGCCTGGCTGCTTGCCGGAGCTATGGCGATATCTGGCGTTCCGTCTGTCTCACTGGCTGCCGAGGCGGCAGAGACGATAGAGCCTGAGGGGGCGAAGCTGCAAGGGGGCAAGGAACAGGAAGCTGTGCAGACGCAAGCGAGAACGGCAGACAATAACATGGGAGGCTACCTGTGGCTCAATTTTGGCACAGAGGGCGGATATGAGAAGATTTTCTACGGCTACAGCGAGGACGGAATGACCTGGAAGAAGCTCAACAAGGTCAACGGCACTTCCCGCTCAGTTTTAGTAAACAATGCCAAGGGAAGCGACCTCGGCGTCCGTGACCCGCATCTCATTCGGTCGGTAGACGGGAGCAAGTATTGGATTCTGGGTACGGATCTTCATGCAGAAGGCGGCGGCGAAGGCGGAAGCGGCTGGGATCAGCTCAACGCCAGTCAGAACCTGGTAATCTGGGAGTCCACAGATTTAGTGAATTGGAGTGAACCGCGTCTCGTTTATGCTGGATTTGACAATGCTGGATGCGTGTGGGCGCCGGAGGCAATTTATGATGATACCACGCAGGATTATGTAGTTTACTGGTCTGCCCGCGATAAGTCTAAGGCGGATACAGAAGATAATGCGCTGCGTGTCTATGTGTGCCGCACCAAAGATTTTGTAACTTTTACGGAACCTAAGGTATGGCTCAGCGAGGATGCAGTTTCAGGAGATGAGGTTAATATTATTGATACGACGATTGTCAAAGGGGAAGACGGCAAATATTATCGTTTTTCTACCTCTGACTGGAAGACGGTCGTAGATGTGAGCGATACCTTGGACACGGAAGATGTCCTTGATGTCCGTAACGGTGAAGCGCAGAGTACGCCCAACGGTTCCTGGAAACGGTTGGTAACAAGAAGCGGCAGCAGCGACGCCGGATTTGTCAGGTGTGAAGGGCTTACCGTATACCAGCTTCCAGATGGGCAATGGTGCGCGATGGGCGACGACAGCGGGTACAAAGCCTTTTTGACCGATGATTTAGCAAGCGGCAAATTTTCTTTATCTTCATCGGCCAGTTTCCCGGACGGCAAGTTCCGCCATGGTACGGTCGTGCGCCTGACGGCGGAGGAAGACGCGCGGATTCAGGAGGTGTTTGGCGACAGGGAAACAGAGCAGGAGACTTCAGCCCAGGAGCCGGTATTGGCTTATGATTTTGAAGGGGATGAAGGAAAGCGTACCATCACTGATTCTGCTTTGGGTAATAGTACCAAAGATAACGGGAAGTTGTGGGGCAATGCCGAGGTAGTCTATGATGCAGAGCGTGAAAGTAAAGTGTTGAAACTGGACGGCTCCGCTTATACATATGCGGAAATCCCCATGGGATTTTTTGACAAGCGCGATACGATGACGATTTCTATGGATGTGAGGTCGGATGCAGGCAGCGGGAATTTCTTCACGTTTGCCTATGGTAAAAGCGACCAGAAATATAATTTCATGCGCGTGCGCGGGACACAGGTGCGCGACGCATTGACAGTTACAAGCTGGGAGTCGGAAAAGGAAGTGAAAGGTGATGGCGCGTCAACCGGGCAATGGCAGAAGGTGACGCTTGTCATGGATGGCACTACGATGAAACTTTATATAGACGGCAAACTGGCGGCCACTAATGAAGATACCGGGATTCTCACCACAGACTTGGGCACAGATTTGCTGTCATATCTGGGGAAATCTTTTTATAAGGGGGATGCTTATTTCACAGGTAGATTCGACAATTTCAAGGTTTATAACCGCGCGCTTTCAGAGACGGAAATCTATGCGGAGGCAATGGAGACAGTTTCACTTGTGCGGGGCGCTTCTGTCGGCAGCGTACCCGATAACCCGCTGGAACTCAGAGGAACGGACGACCATACGGCTGTATTTTCCTGCATGGAGGGCAAAAATATTGTCTCCTATGTGCGCAAAGGCACGAATTTGTCATCTGTTCCGGTAGCGTTGTCAGTGTTTGATAACGATGTCAAGGTGACAATTAATGGGCAGGTATTTACCGGCGGTAATCTTGATTTGAGAAAAGATGTGGAACTTAAAGCATCATTTGCCGGAAGGACTCAGACATATACGGTCAAGAAGCCTAAGATAGCGCGGAACCCAGCACTCTTAGGGCAGTATGCGGATCCCGATATTGATTACTTTGATGGCAGGTTCTGGATTTATCCGACGACAGACGGTTATCCAGGCTGGAGCGGTACATTGTTCCACGCGTTCTCGTCCGTTGATATGGAAAATTGGCAGGATGAAGGAATCATCATGGAACTGGCAAACGATAATCCAGGCGTCAACGATAAGGGCGTGCAGATTGCGGCCTCTCCGTGGGCAGTGGACGGCAGCGCATGGGCTCCTACAATTGAGAAGAAAAATGATAAGTACTATTTCTATTACTGCGGTAAGAAATCAGGTGGAGAATCGGCCATCGGTGTGGCGGTTGCTGACAGCCCGGCAGGACCGTATCAGGATATGGGAGAACCGTTGATGACGGTCGATATGTGCAAAGCGGCTGGCGTAAACATGGGTCAGGCGATTGATCCCTCCATTTTTACAGATGTGGATGGAAGGTCGTACATTCTCTTCGGCAATGGAAGCGCAGCGCTGGCAGAGCTTAATGATGATATGATAAGCATCAAAGAGGGTACGCTCAAGCAGATTAATGGACTTACTGATTTCCGTGAATCCGTGATTGTAACAAATGTGGATGGGAAATATCACTGGACATGGACCTGTGATGACGCTAACAGCCCCAATTACCATGTAAATTACGGCGTCAGCGATGAACTCATCC
>ERZ808054.1206-NODE-1206-length-16155-cov-4.582224_pt1 | contig 16155 bp, 14 predicted proteins | sample MGYA00380201_ERZ808054 | MGnify/ENA primary metagenome ERZ808054 (study PRJEB31490, sample SAMN06133419) | mouse gut metagenome | isolation source: Z5_2 | host: mice | place: China: Chengdu | collected 2015-05 ... | reverse complement strand
AGCGGGTACCTGAAAGTCATCCATTATGAATTTAATACCGATTGCGGGAAAGCAGAATACGATCTGAAACTGACCAATCTGGAAGTACAGATTATGTTCAAACAAATGATCGGAAGCTGGTTCAACAGCTGCCGCAGGGTAAACAACGCATTCTTACAGGCGTTATTATCCGGCGAGACTAAGGCAATGAATACCTATATGAACAAGATTACCAAAGAAATGTTCAGTTACTTCGATACCGGAAAAAAACCTTCCGAAGAAGAACCGGAACGGTTTTATCATGGATTCGTCCTTGGTCTTATGGTGGAACTGTCTGACAGGTATATAGTCACCTCAAACCGCGAAAGCGGTTTCGGACGTTACGATGTTATGGTAGAGCCCAAGACAATATCCCAGACAGCTTCCGACGGCATTGTCATAGAATTTAAGGTTCAGGACGAGGACGAACCGGAACTGTCCGATACCGTCCAGTCGGCTCTGCGCCAAATAGAAGAAAAGGATTATCAGGCATCTCTCATTGCAAAAGGGATTCCCAAAGAGCACATCCGCAAGTACGGTTTTGCTTTTTCTGGCAAAAAAGTGCTCATTGGTGATACTATATAAAGTATAACTTGTTTCCTCTTTCCCTGAGCCACTTCTTCTGCTGCTTATAAGGAGGGCACATTTTTTCCACCAGGTTCCAGAATTCCGGGGAATGGTCCATATGGACCAGGTGACACAGCTCATGGATGATCACATAATCGCAAACATTGTCCGGGGTCATGACAAGCCGCCAGCTGAAATTCAGGTTCCTCATCCCGCTGCAGCTTCCCCACCGGGTCCTTTGATCCTTGATATGGATCTCATTGTAGGTGACTTTCAGCTTCTCCGCATAAGCCTTTGCCTTTCTTCCAATTATGTAAGCTGCCTGTTTCCGGTACCATGCCACAATGCATGCCCTCTTAAATTCATAATTTGCATCATAGGGCACCCACATCAAAAGCCTGTCGCCGATCATGGAAACCTTGCCTCTCTTTCTGGGCTCTCTGACCACGGTAAGCGTCAGGTCCTTCCCCAGGCAAGGCAGCTTGTCACCGGTTTCTAACGGAAGCCGTGATTTCACCTCTTTCAGCTTTGCATTCTGCAGGCGGATCCGTGTATCCATGATCCATTCCGCCTTTTTCTCTATGATCTCATTTATTTCTTCATCGCTTAACCATAAAGGCGCCTTGACCACCAGGTCAAAATTTTTATCAAAGGAAAGGGAGACGGTTTTCCGCTCGCCTCTGACTAATTGATATTCCATCACACAGGTTCTCCATATTTCAGTCCAAATGAACCGGTTGCTATATAATATCTGCCAAAATGGCGGCAGTCTCCGTCGATGCTGTTGATATCGCCAAACTGCTGCGCATCATTATTGATCTTTTCCCAGCTCTGCCCATCATCAAAGGAACGGAAAAATCCATAAGCTCCGTCCAGTACCCCGCAAATATAAAGGGCTTTGGCATCCTTCAAATAGGAACTTTCCGGTGAAAGAAGCCCCAGACCTGCCCTGTAAACAATATCCTTTTCCCTCGTCAGCCGCACTGCCACAGGGGCAGACGAAGCACCTGCAGGCGGAAATGTGATCTTGCATAATCCATAAATGCCTAATGCAGCGTAAAATATGCCTTCTTTTCCCCCTTCTCCCCTGATCTCCGTTTTGTTGGCACAATCGATCAGCCCAAGGCACAGCTCTTTGAGGTAAAGCGGTGCAGAAATCTGGTCAAAGCGTCTTCCTTTGTCCACACTGATAAACAAAGAAAGCCCATCGCCAAAGCCATAAAACCGGCCAGGATTGGTTCTGTCAGAAAAGATTTTGATATGCTCCTTTGCATCGGAAAGATCTTTGCCGTCCTGGTCAAATATCTGGGATTTTTCAAAGCTTTGACCGCCGTCAGTGCTTACGATAACGCCTTTCGCATACAAATCGATCCCCTCTGCCACTCCGTACACAATTGTGTTTCCGTCTGCTGAGAGCGCTGCCCATCCTGAATTCACATTGGGTCTTTCTATCTCTTCAAAACGCCCATCCAGATATGGGGAAATCCCATAGGGCAGGGGAATTCTTTCAAAATGCAGCCCATAATCCTTCGACAAGATCAATCCGCCTTTGGTTTTCCCTTTCCAGTTTCCCCTTGGCGTGACCACCACGATCTCTGGATGCACATCCGAAAAATCCGCATTGATACAGGTGATATACCGGTTCCCCTGACTGTCTGCAAAAGAATTTTCACAAGGGCTCTCAAGCTCGGTAAATGCAAATCCGCCCAGATCTCCCAGTATATCCAGTACCTTTACCGGTCCGTCTGTCGTTCCGTACACGTTTAAATGGACAGTCTCCTCCAGACCGTCACAGCAATCCTGAAAGCTTCTGTCTTCTCTCGTAAAATGACGGCTTACAAAAACGCCGGTACCGGTATTGAACCAAACCTCATCCGGGTTAAAAGGATTGATCTTCACATCGCTGAGCCAGTGGATCAACGAATGGTTTCCGTTATATTCCGGTTTCATATAAGAAGTCTTAAATTCCATATTCCCGATGGACAGATCAAATAGCGCAACCTGCCAGTTCTGTCCATAATCCCGGGATATGAATACCATATCCCCGATGCCCCGGCACAAGGTGCTTGCCGCCAAAAGCCCCGGCATAGCCGGACAGGCGGAAATACCGCCAAATCCATAATCACGGATTTTTTCCCTGTCTGCTTCATGGATTCCCTCATCGTCTGCCTCGCAGCAAGGGGTAATGTCTTCATAACCTTTGACCCGCCCCTGCACGTCAAAGGAATAGCGCAGGATTCTTCCGCCGGTCAGGTCGCCGGAATCACAACTATACCCCATATCCGTTATATAGGAATACCTTCCTGTATTCACCAGAGTACAGTAAAAATATTTACCGTCATAATCATAGCGATGGGCTACATAGCCGCTCCATTTCGAGCAGGGAAGCTCTTCCTTCTCCGGCACAACAGACGTTCTATCTGACATACTTGGAACCGGACTTTCCGGCATAGGCAGCTTCTCAAAATTTTCACCGCCGTCATAGGAAATATACAGACTGTGCCCCCGCCGCTTTCTGCTCCCTGAAGATACGCCTGCCGTTCCGACGATCAATGTCCTTCCGTCAGTTGAACACCAGACAAAGGTCATATACCTTTCCCCGCAAACATCCAGCCTTTCCCATGTAAGCCCTAAATCCCCTGTTCGCCAAAGACCGTCCTCCTGACTGGCAAAATACAGCCTGTCAGCCGCCGACCTATCCCGCACGAGACGAGCGCCGGTTCCCCTTCCGTTTCTGTTTCCATGCACATAAAAGGGGATTTTCCTGTGGATAAAGCTTTTTCCATAATCACAAGAAACGGAAAGCTTTCCCCATGGCTTTCCGTTTTCATCTTTACTGTCATTCGTTCCGCTGGCTATAAACAGCATTTCCGGTCTTTCGGGGTCTAACGCAAGAGCAATGGGATAAGTTTCACTCAGGCCAGTCATTTTGACTGATTCGGTTAACGAACCCCATCGCTGACTGTTATAGTCAAACTTGTAGCTGCCTCCGATGTCTGTCCGGATATATAAAACATCCTTTTCCAGCGGATGGAACATAAATCCGGTTACATACCCGCCCCCCGGAATGGGCAGATTTCCATAGCGATAAGCGATCTCTCTCATTTCAGTACAACTTTCCGGAAGTTCTTCTTCCCTCTCTTTACAACCACGCCTTCTCCGGCAAAAACATCCTTGCCAAAGGCAGCCTTCACATCCGTAACCTTGTCACTTCCCAGTGTCACACCGCCCTGTTCAATGGCTCTTCTTCCCTCCGAACGGCTCTGCACCAGTCCTGTCTTACATAAGACAGAAATAAGGTCAATGGTTCCTTCGGTAAAATCATCCTCGGTAATTTCCGTTGTAGGCATATCTGCCGCAACTCCGGCACTGAACAAAGCCTTCGCGCTTTCCTGTGATTTTGCCGCTTCTTCTTCCCCATGCACAAGCTTGGTCAGCTCAAATGCAAGGATCTCCTTTGCCTGATTTAACTGGCTGCCTTCCCAGGAATCCATCTCATCGATCTGCTCGATCGGAAGGAAGGTCAGCATGCGGAGACACTTCAGCACATCTGCATCCGCAACATTCCGCCAATACTGGTAAAATTCAAAGGGGGAAGTCTTGTTGGGATCCAGCCACACAGCGCCTTTTTGTGTTTTGCCCATCTTTTTCCCCTCGGAATTCAGCAAAAGGGTGATCGTCATGGCATAAGCATCCTTCCCCAGCTTCCTTCGAATCAGCTCGGTGCCGCCTAACATATTGCTCCACTGGTCGTCACCGCCAAACTGCATGTTACAGTTGTATCTTTGGAACAGTTCATAAAAATCATAGCTCTGCATCAGCATATAGTTAAATTCAAGGAAGCTTAAACCTTTCTCCATCCTCTGCTTGTAGCATTCCGCACGAAGCATGTTGTTGACAGAAAAATGGGGTCCGATCTCACGCAAAAACTCGATATAATTCAGATCCATCAGCCATTCCGCATTGTTCACCATCAGCGCTTTTCCATCGGAAAAGTCAATAAAACGGCTCATCTGCTCTTTAAAGCACTGGCAGTTGTGGTCGATGGTCTCCTTTGTCATCATACTCCTCATATCCGTTCTGCCGGAAGGATCCCCGATCATACCGGTTCCGCCCCCTAAAAGGGCAATGGGCTTATTGCCAGCCATCTGCAAACGCTTCATCAGACAAAGCGCCATGAAATGCCCTACGTGCAAAGAATCCGCAGTAGGATCAAAGCCGATATAAAAGGTTGCCTTTCCATTATTGATCAGTTCCTTGATCTCTTCCTCATCGGTAAGCTGTGCCAGAAGTCCTCTGGCCTTTAATTCATCAAAAATCGTCATTTTCAATTCCTCTCTATTGTTCTCATTTTATTCCCGCAAGCAATGGGCAAGCGCCTGCTCGCGGCGGGATCATCGATTTAGCATTAATTTGATCATCGCCTGGTTTAATCCGTCCACCGTCAGCTTATACATGGGGAAAAGCCCCTTGATCGCCGTTTCAGCTTCCCGCCAGGGCGCATGTCCCGGCGCCATTTTGGGATTCAGCCATACGATCTTTTTGTAGTGGCGTTTCACAAGCTGCAGCCAGTCCCAGCCAGCCAGTCCCCCATTGGGTCCTCTGTAATTGCCGGTGGTGGAATAAAGCTCCTCCGGCGCCATGGCAGCATCCCCCACGATGATCACCTTATAATCACTGTCCAGATTACGGAACATCCATTCCGTATCGATCCATTCCCCATTTTCACATTCCGGGGTTTTGTAAAGCTTGGAATAGATGCAGTTGTGGAAATAATAGGTTTTCACATCCTTGTAATGGTTGGACTTGTGGACCGCCTGAAACAGTTCGTTGAGCAGCGTGCTAAAGGGGATCATGGTTCCCCCCGAATCCATAAGCAAAAGCAGCTTCACTGCATTTTTCCTGGGTTTTCCCATTACGATCTGCAGACAGCCTCCGTTATTACAGGTCTTATCAATGGTCTCGTCAATATCCAGCTCTGTTTTCGGAATGTCCAGTCTGGTTGAAAATTGCCGCAGCTTTCGGAATGCAAGCTGAAACTGACGGTTATCCAGCATCCGGTCATCCCTGAAATCCCGGTACTTGCGCGCACCGATCACCTGAAACGCACTCTGGTACCCGGTCTGTCCGCCTACCCGGATGCCGCCCATATTTCCTCCCATATTTCCGAAAGAAGTCTTTCCCATGGACCCGATCCAAAAGCTTCCACCGTTGTGCTCGCTGTCCTGGTCCCTGAGACGCTCCTTGAACTTCGCTTCCACCTCGTCCTTGTCCATGTCGTGGAACAGACCATCCTGCTCATTCATGCGGAAACGGTCTTCCTCATCCACAAGCTCGATCAAGTCCGACTTGTCCAGCCATTTCATCATGTTTTTGGAAATTTCATTTTCGGAATTGATTCCCTTGAAGGTTTCCTCAAACGCCATATCGAATTTATCAAAATCAGTTTCACTTTTCACAAGAATCATTCTTGCAAGATAGTAAAACTGCGTCAGGCTGCTCTCGCAAAGCCCCTTGTCCAGAGCTTCCTGCAGGGTCAGCCATTCACTCAACGTGATATTCAGCCCCTTGGCTTTACAGGTATAAAAGAATTTTGCAAACATAATTTCTCCATACTTTCTAAAACCGCAAAATTATCTGTAAAAATCTGTTTTTCACAATCTTAATCTAACTTCTGCCTTACGATCTCCAGATCCTCATCCTTTTTCACGATCACTCCCACAAAAGGAAGGTCTGCGCGGATACGGTCTGCCGGGATCCCGCCAATCTGCAAAGCGTTGATCCAGTCGATCAGTTCCGAAGTGCTGGGTTTTTTCCTGATATCACGCAGAGCACGGATCCGGTAAAATACATCCATTGCATTTTTAAGAAGATGCTCTTCCACATCCGGATAATGGGTCCTGACGATTTCCTCCATCAATGCCTCGTCCGGAAAATCAATATAATGGAAAATACAGCGGCGCAAGAATGCATCCGGCAGTTCCTTTTCCGCATTGGACGTAATGATCACGATAGGTCTTTGTTTCGCCTTAACGGTACGCTTCGTCTCATGAATATAAAATTCCATCTGGTCCAGCTCCCAGAGAAGGTCATTGGGAAATTCCAGATCGGCCTTATCAATTTCATCGATCAAAAGGATCACCTGCTCGTCGCTTTCAAATGCTTCCCCCAGCTTCCCCAGCTTGATATAGTGGGCGATATCATCAACCCCTTCTTCTCCAAACTGACCGTCATACAGCCGCTGGATCGTATCATACATATAAAGTCCGTCCTGTGCCTTGGTGGTGGACTTGATATTCCAGATGATCAGCTCCTTTCCAAGGGATCTTGCCACTGCCTGTGCCAGCATGGTTTTGCCGGTTCCCGGCTCCCCCTTGATCAGAAGCGGCTTCTGCAATGCGATCGCTACATTTACGCTTGCCATAAGCTGCTGGGAAGCTACATATTCTTTTGTACTGGTAAATTCCTGTCTGCTCATAAAAATCCTCCATTCTTTTAGGAACCTCATGCCACGAGGCTTTACCACGGAATCTCCACACTATTCTGGTAAAGCTGCCGCAGGTCGATGTTTTCTACTTTTTTGTCCCGGAGCATCAGCTCCTTCACTGCATCCGATGCAGGCATACCCTCAAACAGGATCCGGTTTACCTGCTCCACAATAGGCATGCTCACGCCATATTTCCGGGAAAGCGCATATCCCGCCTTTGCCGAATATACGCCTTCTACCACCATTTTAACTTCCTTCATTGCCTCCTCCATGGAAGCCCCTTTTCCGATCAAAATACCTGCCCGGCGGTTTCTGGAATGCATGGACGCACAGGTAACGATCAGATCCCCGATACCGGTAAGCCCGTAAAATGTCTCTATCCTGCCTCCCATACTGATACCCAGTCTTGCAATCTCCGCAATTCCTCTGGTGATCAGCGCTGCCTTGGTATTGTCGCCATAACCCAGCCCGTCCGCCATGCCTGCCGCTAATGCAACCACGTTTTTCAGGGCGGCACCGACCTCGATCCCCAGCACATCCGAACTGATGTAAACACGGAACACCGGACTCATAAACAGATTCTGGAGATATTCTGCAGATTCTTTATTCTTTGCCCCTACCACGATGGTAGTCGGAATCCCTTTCCCAACCTCCTCCGCATGGGAAGGACCGGAAAGCACAGCCACCTCTGCCTGCGGGATTTCCTCTTCTATGATCTCTGACAAAGTCATTAAGGTATCTTTCTCAATGCCCTTTGCCACATTTACAATTTTCTGCCCCTCCGCCACAAAGGGCGCCATCTTTGCTGCCGTGCTTCTGGTGTAAGGCGAGGGCACTGCAAGCACCAGCGCATCCTTATTCTTTATTGCAGCTTCCAGATCCGTGGTAAACTCCATGCCGTCCTGCAAGATCACGCCGGGAAGCTTGTCCTTTTGTTCCCTTTCATCCTGCAGCATCCGTATTTCTTCTTCTATGACGGACCACACCGTAATATCATTTCCATTGTTGGCAAGCAGCCATGCCAGCGCCGTTCCCCAGCTTCCGGCTCCGATGATTCCTATTTTAGCCATATCAGGTTCTCCTTTCCTTAAACTCCGGATCACACTTTGTTCTTTTTGGTCAGATAGGTCTTCCGCTCTTCCCCTTTGAACAGACGCTTGATATTCTCCCTGTGCTTATAATAAGCCAAGACGGTCAAAAGGGCTGTAATGATATACATTTCATTTAAGATCCCCTGAGATGCCCCGAAAACGCCCAGCTGGCCTGCCACTACCATCTGGATCATCAGTCCGGCATAAACAAGAAGGGATCCCAGCGAAACATAATGAGTGGTAAAAAAGATGCCAAAGAACACAATGACTCCCATAATAATGAAATAAGGATGAAATGCCAGAATCAGCCCGGCAGTTGCCGCAATTCCTTTGCCACCCTTAAAATTAAGGTAAAAAGGAAAATTGTGCCCCAGGATTGCCCCAGCAGCCGCATAAAGCTTTAACAGGTAAATCTCATCCGGGTGAGAACCATCAAAAATAACGCCGCACAGGACAATGGCAAGAATGCATTTGAAAATATCTCCTGCCAGGACGATCAGCCCGGCTTTCGTCCCCAAAACCCGCAGCGTATTGGTCGTTCCCGCATTGCCGCTTCCATGCTCCCGGATATCAATCCCATGGAGCTTCCCATAAATGAATGCTGTCTGAAACATTCCAAACACATAACCGATCAAAATACATATGATACGTTCCAACTTACTTCCCCTCATTTCTTTCTCTGATGATAAATTTAAGCGGTGTCCCCTTAAACCCAAAAGCTTCCCTGATCTGGTTTTCTATATACCGGGTATAAGAAAAATGCATCAGTTCCTTTTTATTAACAAAAATGACAAATGTAGGCGGCTTTACCCCTACCTGCGTAATATAATACAAACGCAGCCTTTTCCCTTTATCTGACGGGGGCTGCTGCAGCGCCACCGCCTCGCTCATGATCTCGTTTAACACACCCGTGGAAATACGCATTGCATGGTTTTCATGGACAATGTCGATCAGGTCATACAGCTTGGAAAGCCGCTGCCCTGTCAGCGCGGAAATAAAAGTAATCTCGGCGTAAGGCATATAGGAAAGCACATTTCTGATCCTGGCTGAATACTGGTTCACCGTCTTATTATCCTTTTCAATGGCATCCCATTTGTTCACCGCAATGATCACCGCCTTGCCTCTTTCATGGGCAATTCCTGCAATCTTGGCATCCTGCTCCGTCACGCCTTCCACTGCATCGATCAAAAGGATCACCACATCGGCTCTCTCCACAGCGCCTACCGCTCTCACGATCATATACCGTTCCAGCTCTTCTTTTATTTTATTTTTACGCCGAAGACCCGCTGTGTCAATAAAAATGTAATCTTTTCCATTGTGGGTAATGGGCGTGTCCACCGCATCTCTGGTGGTTCCGGCTATATCCGATACGATCAGGCGGTTTTCACCCAGCAATTTATTGATCAGGGAAGATTTTCCTACATTCGGCTTCCCCACAATTGCCACCCTTGTAACATCTTCCTCCTCTTCGGTCTCGCCGGCTTCCCCGAAATGGGCGATCACTTCGTCAAGCAGGTCACCGATTCCCATCCGGTTAGCCGCCGAGATTGCCAAAGGCTCCCCGATCCCCAGATTATAAAACTCGTAGACATCCGCCATATATTTTTCGAAGCTGTCCACTTTGTTGACCACCAGTATCACCGGTTTATGGGAACGCCGCAGCATATCCGCAACCTTGGAATCCGCATCCACAAGCCCCTGCTTTACATCCACCATAAACAGGATCACATCCGCCGTATCAATGGCGATCTGCGCCTGTTCTCTCATCTGGGACAAGATCACATCCTTGCTGTCCGGCTCGATACCGCCTGTATCAATCAAGGTAAACTGCCTGTCAAGCCATGAAACATCAGCGTAGATCCTGTCCCTGGTGATCCCCGGCGTATCCTTGACAATAGAAATCCTGTGCCCCGCCAAAGCATTAAACAAAGTGGATTTACCCACATTTGGTCTTCCCACTACCGCCACAATCGGCTTCCCTTTTTTCATAAAATACCATGCCTTTCTGTATCTTCACTCATTTTCTATGATCGTTTGAACAAACTCATATCCGCTTGATTTTACAATATCTATTTTTACTTGTAAAGCTTTTTCCATTTCTCCAGTGGTCACATCATCCAGAAATACATCCTCGCCGCTCCGAAGCACGTTTTCAGGAAGGAGGAGTTTTTTCCCAAGCTTTTTCCCTTTTAGCTGGTTGATGATATCTCCGCCGGTCAGAAGCCCGGACACGGTGATCATTTCCCCAAAAAATTCATTGGTGATGGCATACACCTGAATCTGCAGACCAGGAACCAGCTCCATAAGCGTTTGCGCCATTTGAACGATGTAAGGGTATGCCAGCTTTCCGGTGGCAATGCTCTGCTCCTTGCAGCATTTAAATTTTTCTCCTGCCTTAACACGTTCCTTTAATTCCTGACACGCTTCCTCAAATTCATCAAGCATCAGCCGCAGCATCCCTACCCCGTTTTCCAGCTGCAAATATCCGTCATAGCTTTCTTCCCCTGGCAGATCCTGACCGGCTAAAATATACCACTCATCGCTGGCATGGACAAAATGAAGCCCGAACCTTTCCATGCATTCCTTCTGAAAACCGTGGATGACCCCAAGGACTTCCTCTGCGTCCCCTTTTTCAAAAGGCTCTAACGGATATAGTCCTTCCCGGTATTTTGACAGCCCTGCCGGAACCACTGACACACTCTCTAAAACGGGCGCGTAATCCATCATTTTCCGTATGCTGTATTCCAGCTCCGGTCCGTCATTAACGCCTTTGCATAAGACGATCTGACCATTCATGGTTATGCCTGCTTCATACAGCCTGTCCACCTTTTCCAGCGCTTTTCCGGCAAAACGGTTGTTCAGCATCATACAGCGCAGCTGCGGATTCATGGTCTGAAACGAGATATTGATGGGTGACAAATGGTACCGGATGATCCGCTCGATATCATGTTCGCTCATATTCGTAAGAGTCACATAATTTCCCTGCAAAAAAGAAAGCCTGGAATCATCATCCTTAAAATACAGCGTGTCGCGCATCCCCTTAGGCATCTGGTCGATAAAACAGAAGATACATTTATTATGGCAGGAACGATAATCATCCAGCAATCCGTTTTCAAAAACAATTCCCAGATCCTCGTCCTCATCCTTATCCACCTCTAAGATCCACTGTTCGCCATTTGGCTTTTCAATCAGAACCTCCAGATATTCATTTTCCACATAATACTGATAATCAAAAACATCCTCTATTTCTTTCTTATTAATTGCCAAAAGCCGGTCCCCTGGTTCAATCTCCAGTTCCCTGGCAATACTTCCCGGAAGGATTTCTTTGATCAGATGTCCTTTTTGCTTTTTTTTATCCATAATTTTTCCTCTCCCAATCTATTTTACAAGAAATTTCTTGACGTGTCACTAACATAATGATATAAAATAATTACTTACAGTTCAGCCAGGCGATGGCATGGCTGAAAGTCAACAACCGATTGGAGGGGTATCATGCCAAACTTATCCAAACTGGAAGCAGCTATTCCTGTCGCACCTTTAAAACTGGTCGTTTTAGAATCTGCCGCAATGCTTGGAAGCAGCGTTAACAGCCACCTTGTAGATTTTCGGAAAAATGTCAAAAACATAGCCAAAAACGATCCCGCTTTTGAGGAATATGTATCCGATAACTATATTTTAAATGCTACTTGTTGCCGTTTCGGTTCCGGTGAAGGGAAAGCTGTTCTTTCTGAATCTATCCGTGGAAAAGATTTATTTATTTTGGTAGATGTCTGCAACCATAGCATTACATACAGCATGAACGGTCATATTAACCATAAATCCCCTGATGATCATTATCAGGACCTAAAACGCATTATCGCTGCCGCCAATGGCAAGGCACACAGGGTCAATGTCATTATGCCTTTTTTATATGAAGGGCGACAGCATAAACGGACAGGCCGTGAATCTCTTGACTGCGCCTATGCAATTGAAGAATTAAGCAATATGGGAGTCAGCAACTTCATCACTTTTGATGCCCATGACCCCAGAGTCCAGAATGCGGAACCCCTGCACGGCTTCGACAACTTCACGCCTCCTTATCAGTTTATACAGGCTCTTTTGCATACAGACGACAGCCTTCTGATCGATAAAGACCATTTGATCGTGATCAGCCCTGATGAAGGCGCCCTGGACCGTGCGGTTTATTTTGCCAATGTGTTAGGCGTAAATACCGGAATGTTTTATAAACGCCGGGATTATTCCACCATTGTAAATGGGAAAAACCCCATCGTTGCCCATGAGTTTTTAGGCGACAATATTGACGGAAAAGACGTGGTCATCATTGATGATATGATCTCTTCCGGCGGCAGCATGATCGATACTGCCAAAAAGTTAAAAGAAATGAACGCAAAACGCGTGTATATCTGCTGTACCTTCGGACTTTTTACGGATGGGCTGGAACAATTTGACAAAGCCTATGAGAATTGCTATTTTGACAAGGTTGTTACTACAAACCTGACCTACCAGTTACCGGAATTAAAGTCCCGCCCTTACTATGTGGAAGCTGATATGAGCAAGTTTCTGGCATCCATTATTGATTTCATGAACCATGACTCTTCCATGTCAAATGTATATACACCTACTGACAAGATCCATGAGTTTCTTGCGAGATATAATAACAGGGAAGATGCATTTCAGATCAATGAATAAAGTTCTTATTTAGCTTGTTTAGTCAGGATGGCAAAAGGGAACTCGCATCTTATCCTAATATGAAAAATTATCAGGGATACGAATATACGCACGAATATGACTGTTCTTTTTACGTTCCAAAATACGAGAGACATTTTCAACATTTCCCTCTGCAGTTATAATGCAATCATCATAATTTTCAAGCACAATCCCAATATGATCATGATCCGTGTTGTTGAATACCCTGTCAAAAAGAACAATATCCCCAGCCGCAGGCTGAAAAGCGTTGTCATTCCCACTATGATACTCAATACGACTATCTGCCTGCGCCCACTCCTCCCAAGCTCCACAGCCTGCAAGAGAACAGGAAGCTTCTTTAGGACGAACAGGAATTTTAAATCCTGCTAATATGACACAATGATATACAAATGCCGCACACCAAAGCCCATCAGCCTCATCTACTGACCACTTGGGGAATGGGGCAACGATGTTCTGTATATTAGGCACGCAATTATTCAATTTCCCATTGTACCGTTTTTCAGCTTCTTCTCTCGCTATAACTGCCAGCTTGTTCCTGTCACACACAAATTACTTCTCCAAAAAACATTGTATTACAAACAATGCAATATCGTTCCATCCATCAGGGCAATATTATAAAAGGTTGTATAACTCATCAACAATAGGATAACAAATATCATCTAATGTATTTCCTGCAAATGGATTGGATAAATGAGCGGTTTCCAATAATTCCAGATAGGATTTGCTTCCACCTGCACTACACAGTCTTATATAGTCCGACCATGCCTGCTCATGGTTGTTTTTCATCTTAAGATAAAACTCATACGTGCTGATCTGCGCAATATTATATTGTATATAATAAAACGGTCTTTCCACAATATGCGTTTGGCGCGGCCAGCACTTTCCCAGATGGATATCTTCCAGAGATATCCTGTTCCAGGGAATGTATTTGTTTGAAATATCAGCCCACAATTTGCAAAGCTGTACCCTTGATAATTTTATGTCATACATCAGATGTTCAAATTCATCTATGGCACACCGATATGCCAGATTTTCAAGTTGCTGCATCAAATGATTTCGTATATACTCTTTTTTATGTTCCCCTACAAACAGATTCCAGGAGGATCCTCCTTAATATGTATTTCAACTTCTGCCATGCTATATTAATAATCTAATCCACACAAATGTCGTATATAGACAATTTCTTCTTGAAATTCCATGTATTCTATTTCTTTTTTTACGTCCAGCCAAGCATCACGGAATATCTGATAGGACGTAGCGTTTTGGATCTTGTTTCTATAATCACTTATTTTTTTCTTTACTTGTGAATAATCAGGTCTTGTATAATTCCATTTTGAAAATTTCATATTAACCTCCCAGCGACCAATCTGTATTTACTGCTCTTCCACCTTAGCCGCCAGCTTCTTTCCCTGTTCCGCAAGCTGTTTGCATCAATTAATAAATTCCTGACAGTTATAACTGTGCATTTTTTCTTTAAATGCTTCTTCCGTTAATTCAGCCCGAAAGGCAGCATCCATAACAGATAAAAGATTATCGTTCACAAGTTCAAACAGAATTTTCAATTTCCCCTCGAATTCTCCTTCCCGCTTTCCCTCGATTTTACCTTCGTTTTTTATCCGTTTTGCTTCGTAATCAAGTATCTTTCCACCCATAACCGATTTCACTCCTTCCCTGACATTTTCATACTTTCTTGCAATGTGTTCCAACACCTTATTAGACATATCAATCAATGTACATTTTGTGTATTCACTGATATCCCCATCATCCAGCATTTTTTCAAGCCTGCTCAGGATATCTGCATGTTCTCCTTTTAAAGCATTCAGGCTGTCAATATTTTTATTATATTCCTTAAAACGGCTTTCATGTGAAAAAATATAAAAAGGGATCAGGAACAAAAGCTTCTTTTCAAAAATATCCTCGACCCGGTAACGCTGTACTTTCATCACCGGGATCTCATAGCTGACACTTTCGTTCGGCGTGACGATCTTTATTTTCATGCTGTCCGGAGTAGAAGCATTATGCCACAAAAACAATACCGCCGAGTGCAGAAGGATCACAGTCAACACATCTCATTGGGTGAGGAAATTATCTTCTCATCCCCTGTATAGTTTTCACCGAACACTTCATTTACGACCGGAATAATCAGGCTACTACAATCATTTAATAACGTACGGAACACATCATCACATGGTGTATTGGTTAGACTTTATTTTAATAGATAAACAGATTATTTACAACATTTCAATTATAAACTTCTCATAAGTTCTTAATTAACTTGTTTTCTGGCTGCCAAAAGTACCCATTTGACAGCTATGCGCTAGCTGATTTGCATTTTTTGCTTTACATAATCTAACCAGCTATGGTATCATAATTTCAAACATATCTGGGAATCTGGAATTCTGGTATCACTTCTGTGACGCATCGCTTATTCTGAAGGAATCCCTTATATGAAATCCAAACCAGCAAAGGAGAACACTATATGACAACAAAACTGAAAAATTATTTTCCCATGATCAGGGAACGGAAGGAAGTGCTCGCAGAGATCAGAAAAAAACAAACTCTCCAGACACAGTTTGACACATGGGACCAGTCGCAGCAGGAAACGTTTCTGGACTTCTGCACTGGTGTCAAAGGATTAAAACTTTTGTATGACGGCTTTTTCAAGGAAATTATGAACCCGGAATATGTCCCGGAAAGGCTGAATGACTTTCTTTCCAGTGTGCTAAACCAAAAAGTCAGGGTGCTGAAGGTCCTGCCTGCCGATTCTGTAAGAATCGCCGAGGAAAGCTCCCTGCTGGTCATGGACATCGTGGTCGAGCTGGAAGACGGAAGCATTGCAAATCTTGAAGTACAGAAGATCGGCTATTTATTTCCCGGACAGAGAAGCGCCTGCTATTCGGCAGATTTGTTATTACGGCAATACCGCAGGATACGGAACGAGACAGGTGATCTGTCCGGCGAAAACGAAGATGCCGCGTTTTCCGCCGACCCACAAGAGGAAAATGCTGCCAAAAAGAAAAAATTCAATTACCACAATATCAAGAGTGTCTATACGATAGTTTTATTCGAAAAAAGCCTCAAGGAATTCTATAATTTCCCTGATAAATACTGTCATTTTTTCGAACAGAAATCGGACACAGGGTTAAAATTAGAGCTTCTCCAGAAATACCTGTTTATCCCACTTGACATCTTCCTCAAAAATAAGCACAATGTAGATATAAACGTAAAAAGGGATGCATGGCTGACCTTATTTTCCTCTGACGATCCGGACGATATTATCAGACT
>ERZ808054.1205-NODE-1205-length-16161-cov-5.091022_pt1 | contig 16161 bp, 14 predicted proteins | sample MGYA00380201_ERZ808054 | MGnify/ENA primary metagenome ERZ808054 (study PRJEB31490, sample SAMN06133419) | mouse gut metagenome | isolation source: Z5_2 | host: mice | place: China: Chengdu | collected 2015-05 ... | reverse complement strand
CCCGGTATTTAACATGGCATTCCGATACAACAGCGGCCGTGCACTGATGATGGGTGTGCGCAGGAACGGGCGGCAGCCCCTTTGGATGCAGCGGCTGCGGAGTGCGGAGATGCTGGAACAGGTGGTGAGGGAGAAAGAACATCCCCTGATCCGCGAAACCAGGCGGGAATGTATGCAGGAATTATGGGATGTGGAAGGGGTAAGGGAATTATTATGTGATATCCGTTCGGGTATGGTGAAAGTGAGGGAAGTGTATACCGAGATACCTTCTCCCATGTCCCTTCCGTTCCAATGGGGACAGGAAGCATCGGTAATGTACGATTATTTCCCGACACCGCAGGATATCCACAGGGCAGTGGAGGAAGCATTAAAAGCGGAGGAAAAACAGGCATTGAAGCCGGGGCGGGGGGAACTGGCGCAGGTACAGGAACGCGACCGGCTGCCGTCGGACGAAAAGCAGCTCCATTCCCTTCTGATGACGGAAGGGGATTTGGCGGCGGGGGAGCTGGAAATTCCGGCCAAGTGGCTGGATTGCCTGGCAAAAGACGGCAGGGTGCTGTATTTGGAGCAGGGCTTATGGATTGCGGCGGAACAGGAAGAAGAATATGCGGCTGCGTTTCAGAATGATTGGAAAGACAGGGAAGAACGGCTCCGTATCATCAGGCGGATGCTGCGTTACAGGGGAGCGGCGGATGCAGGGGAGACGGCAGAACGGTACGGATTATCTGTTTCCGATGCAAAACAGGCATTGGAAGAACTGTGCCGGAGGGAGGAAGCGGTAGAGCAGGACGGGAGATATTACCATGCGCAGTTATACCGCCGTGCCCGGATAAGGACGGTGAAAAACCGCAGAGAGGCGGTGCGGACCTGCCCGGCCGGGGCATATGCAGCGCTGCTGCTGTCCCGGATGGAATCCGGCGCCCCTGCCGGGGAATATGTGGAAAATATTTTGAAACAGTATGTTGGCGCTTCTTTTCCGGCTTCTTTTTGGGAAGGAATCCTTCTTTCCGGCAGGGTTGGAAATTACCGGGAAGCGCTGTTGGATACATTCCTTGCCAAAGGGGAACTGTTTTGGCATATGGAGGAAAAAGGTGCGGTCCGTTTCGACCGTCAGGAAGATATTGACTGGGATGCCGGACTTGACGGCAGGATGGAGGGGCTGACCGGAAACGAACAAATTATATACGGGACACTGTTAAAGCGCGGCGCCAGTTTCCTCCAGTCCATGAACGGGCTTTTGGAAGGGGAATCCCCTTACGATACGTTAATGGTGCTGCTGGAAAAAGGGCTGGTATGTGCGGACAGTTTTGTTCCGGTACGCCAATGGATGAATAAGGATAAAACAAAAAAAGCGACGGCGAGACAGCGCGTAAATACCAAAGTTAAGGCGTTAAATGCCGGAAGATGGGATGTAGTAAGACCCTTAAAGGAACTGCCTGCGGAAGAAAGGCTGGAAAAATGTTTTGACCGCTTTCTTATTTTGGGCAGGGAGACGGCGGCTGCCTGCGGACTTTCCTGGCAGGATGCGCTGTCAGTGCTGCGTATATGGGAATATACCGGACAGGCGAGAAGGGGATATTTCGTGGATGGAATGTCCGGGATGCAGTTTATCCGGCAGAAAGATTATGCGGCAGTGGTACGGATGCTGCAAAGACCGGAGGAAACAATGGTTTGGGTCAATGCGGCAGACCCCGTCCAATGCTGGGGTAAGATACTGCCCCATATGGAAGGGCGGAATTTCATGAATATAGCGGGAAATGCCGTGGCATGTTTTGGAGGCATTCCCGTGGCAGTCATGGAGCGGCAGGGAAAAACGCTGCGCATTTTTGACGAAGACCGGAAAGAAGAATGCCTGAAACTCTTTGCGGAGGAATACAGAAGGGGAAAATTATTTCCCGTATTAAAGCGCATCGTGGTAAAAGAATATCCCGGCACGGCGGAAGCTGCTTTGGTAAATGCAGGATTTCAGCGTGAAATGCAGGATTATGCCTTATATAAATGATATGATATTCACTGACGGAGGGATTCTTCCGTATTTATGTCAGACAGCAAGCCTTGTACATTTCCCCATAATCAGCTATACTATAACTGTATTATTTTACTGGTACGCATATATTTTACTTGCAGATTGGGAAAGGTACGGGTGTATGGTATGGAGAGACAGATTGTCGTGACGATAGGAAGATGCTTTGGCAGTAACGGGCGCAGGATTGGGGAGAAGCTGGCGCAGGATTTGGGAATACATTTTTATGACAGGAATTTAATTGAAAGGGCTTCAAAGGAGAGCGGTATTGATTGGAAAACCATGGGGCAGGCAGATGAAAAGCTGATTGGCAGGGTCTTAAAATTTGCGCCTGGCTTTGACTTTATACAGGATAACCCGAATGAGAAAATATATCGTGCACAGGCGGAAACAATACGTAAAATCGTTAAGAGCGGGGAATCCTGCGTAATCGTGGGCCGGGGGGCGGATTACGTACTGCGGAACCGGCCGGAAGTGTTGAAAGTATATATCTACGCACCGTACAGTCTCCGTGTGGAAACCGTCATGGAGCGTTATCATTTTTCCAGGGAAGAAGCGGAAAAAGTGGTCCGGTACATGGATAAAACGAGGAAGAATTATTATGAATATTTTACGGATAATAATTGGGACCAGAAAGAGGGGAAAGATTTGTTGATAGACAGCAGCGAGTTTGGCGTGGACGGGACGGCAGGTCTGCTGAAAGCGGCAGTAGAGTGTAAAATGAAGAAAGACTGGGATGATTTATAAATATCGGAAAGAATAGGTAGTTTGGATGGATTATGTAGTATTTGACCTGGAATGGAATCAGGGAAATACCGGAAAAGAGGGCGAGGCGAAGGGAATCCCCTTTGAAATCATTGAAATCGGCGCAGTGAAATTAAATGCGGATTTTGAGATGACGGGACAGTTTAACCGTTTGGTGAAACCGCAGATTTACCATGAGTTAAATTATGTTACCAGGGACCTGATTCATTTGAACATGGAAGAATTGGAGAACGGGCAGTATTTTCCTGAAGTGGTAAAGGAATTTCTGGAATGGTGCGGAGAGGAATACATGTTCTGCACATGGGGTCCCATGGATTTGCTGGAACTCCAGAAAAACATGAAGTTTTACGGGATGGAACCTTTGGAAAACGGACCGATGAAATACTATGATGTGCAGAAGCTGTTCAGCATCGGGTTCGAGGACAGGAAGTCCCGGAGGACCTTGGAGTATGCCATTGATTTTCTGGAACTGGAGAAAGATATTCCGTTTCACCGGGCGTTCAGCGATGCGTATTATACGGCAAAGGTCATGGCGGAACTGGACGCATCCGTGTTCGGCAATTATTCCTTTGACGTGTTTGTCGCACCAAAATCGCGCAAAGAGGAAATCAAGGTTATATTTGATAATTATGCAAAGTATATTTCCAGGGAGTTTGAAAGTAAGTCCGATGCCCTTGCCGACAGGGAGGCGATGAGCATCCGGTGTTATCTGTGCAGGCGCAACATAAAGCGTAAAATGAAATGGACCACACCCAACGGGAAACATTATTACGGTGTGGGATATTGTGCCGAACACGGGTATGTGAAGGTAAAAGTCCGGGTAAGAAAATCGGAAAACGATAAAGTATATATTGTCAAAACGACAAAATTTATATCGGAAGAAGACGCGGAACTGATTATGGAAAAGCGTATGAAACCGAAACATATATAGAAATACGTAGTATATAAGAAAACAGAAAAGCCGTCAATCGTGAAACCGGTATCCATGCGGGCACATTGGCGGCTTTAAGATTTTTGTAAGAAACAGGCTCACATGGCTGTAAGAAATATACGGTAGGATGGGAACATGCAAAAAGCAGGGAAATGCGTTCCGTGCAAAAGAGCGGGGAAAGAAGGAATCGGTATGAAAGAACGGATACTTGTGGTGGATGACGACAGGGAAATCGTAAAAGCAATAGCGCTGTTGCTGGAAAAAGAGGAATACGAAGTCCTGAAAGCCTATGACGGGATGCAGGCATTGGAAACCATAGCGGAAAAACAGGTGCAGCTTATCCTTATCGATGTTATGATGCCGAAACTGGACGGTCTGTCTGCGGTATTAAAAATCAGGGAGAAGAAAAACATACCGATTATCGTGCTGAGCGCCAAAAGCGAGGATACGGATAAGGTGCTGGGACTGTCCATGGGAGCGGATGATTACGTAACGAAACCCTATCATCCGGCAGAATTGGTGGCCCGGGTGAAAAGCCAGATTCGCAGGTATACCAGCCTTGGGGATATCAACGCTCCGTCTTCCACCGGAAGCATCGTCAATGGCAGGCTGGAATTTTCCAGGGAGGAAAGGGTTCTGTATGCGGACGGGGAACCGGTGAAGCTGACGGCAACGGAAACGAAAATCGTGGATCTGCTGATGTGCAATTTGGGCAGGGTATTCCCTGCGGAGGAAATCTACCGGCGCGTATGGAATGAGGAAGCCTATGCGGCGGAAAATACGGTCATGGTTCATATCAGGAGGATACGGGAGAAAATCGAGTGGAATCCGAGGGAACCGGAATATTTAAAGGTGGTGTGGGGCATTGGATACAAAATGGAAAAAAAGTAAGATGGTAATCGGAGTAATTACGTGGTTTGCGGGAATGGTTCTGTTTGCAATCAATATGTTCGGATTGCTGCTGGAAATGGGTTATCAGGAACATTTCGCGGAATATGCGGGAAGAATACTCCATGGGGATTATGAGGATACGGAGGAATTTTCGGACTTCGTACGGTACCGGATGAGCGATTTTCTTGCCATGTCCGTGGCAGACGACATGGAAGATATGGAGAAGAAAAGGGAAGCCATGGAGAGGGAGGAAACGTACGGGGCCGGAAGCGGGACGGAAGATTTTTACGGGGAAGAAGACTGGGATTTTTCGGATTGGGAAGCGGAAGAATGGGGCTTGGACGATTGGGAAGTGACAGAGGAGACCGCTGCGGATAATGAATTTCTGGACCATTTTTATAATGAACCCGAAACCGGCTATGACGGAGGTACGAAGTACCAATATTACGATTTTTATACCGATTATGGAATGGAAAGGTATGATGTGGTATATGACGGGAGATGGTACATTGACAAAAAGGAGGCCGGGGAAATCCATGAGCGGCTCCGGTTTGATACAAATGTCCTCTACCGGGTCGAGCGAAACGGGGAAGTGTTGTATACCAACAGTGAAAATCTGGGGCAGGGAGACCGTTCCGGTATTGCGGATACGGTAAATTTGGATGAAAATCTCGTTTTTGTAATGCCGGAAGGATATAATTATCTGCTTTACTATGACGGTACTTCTTTAAAAGCATGGAAAGACGGAAAGGAAACCGCACTGTGGAATGCGGAATATGAGCCGGGCTGCGGCTGGTATATTCCGGGGTACGGAAATATACCGCAGGATGAACTGTATGAGGGTTCCAAAGTCTGCATGGCAGTAGCAAAAACGCCGGTAAGTATCGTAAAAAGGGACTTTGACGGGAGCGGGAAAACTTTTTACAGTAACCAGCTCCGGTGTATTGATTTGCGGAGCAAAGACAGGGCGGCAGTTTACCGGAATTGGATATACAGTTTGGCGGCATCGCTCATATGCATTGCAGCAGGATTGTTCCTGCGTAGTTACCGGAAGCAAGCCTGTGAAAAGCTGGCAAAAGTGACGGGAAAGATTTGGTTTGAAATCAAACTTCTGCCGGTATTGGCAATCCTCTTTTTCTTTGGCTGCGGGATATTATGGATTTTCTACCAAATAAGGAACGAGTGGTGGTACGGGGGGGATTATGTATATGGACTGTCCGGCGTCATGCGGGATATTTACCTTGGCGGAACAATGGGTAATGTAAAACTGGCGGTATTGTTTGCGGCGTTCTTTTTCTGTTGCGGTATCCTGTGGCTGTTTTTCGTCAACGAAATGCGTTACCGGATAAAGCCGTGGGAGAACAGTCTGACGGGAAAAATCACAGGTTTATTCCGTACTTCGATGTTAAAGCTGCCAATCAGTAAACGGATGGTGTGGTATGGGGTATGGGTGTTTCTTTTGGGTATTATGGCGGGACTGTTTTGGGTTACGGTATTTCTTTTCCGCCGGTGGGGCGTCCAAATGCTGTTTGTCTCCTTTGTTCTGTTGGCGGCGGTTTTGTTTCTCCAGTATTTGTATGTCAGGAATATGAGCAGGATGGCGGCAGACATGGACTGTCTTGTGGGGCAGATAGAAGCCGTACACGGCGGGAACCTGCGGGAAGACATGGAACTGTCCGAAAGTTCCGGTTTATCGGAAGCCATGGAAAAATTAAAGGATATCAGGAATGGAATGAACCAGGCAATTGAGGAACGGATGAAAAGCGAACGCATGAAAGTGGAACTGATTGCCAATGTTTCCCATGATATTAAGACACCTTTGACATCCATTATCAGTTATGTGGAGCTGTTACGGCTGGAAGACGGGCTGCCGGAGCATGTGAAGGAATATGTCGCTGTTTTGGGGCAGAAATCCCAGCGGCTGAAAACCATGGTACAGGACGTGTTTGAGGTGAGCAAAGCGGCATCAGGGGAACTGCCGGTGCATATGGAGGACTTGGATTTGTGTAAATTAATCCGTCAGACGATGGCGGATATGCAGGAAGAAATCGCATCCAGTCCCGTAAGCATAAAGTGTGAGATGCCGGAGGACGCCGTAATGGTTCGTGCGGACGGCGACAGGCTGTACCGGGTATTCCAGAACCTGATACAGAATGCCCTGAAATATTCGCTGGAGGGCTCCAGGATTTACATCCGCCTGCGGGTGGAGGAGCACCGGGCGGTGGCGGACTTAAAGAATACGTCCAGGGAGGAAATACCGTCCGACCGGGATTTTACCGAACGTTTTATCCGCGGCGACAAAAGCCGGACGGATGGGGGCAGCGGTTTGGGACTGTCCATTGCCCAAAGTTTTACGGAAGCCTGCGGAGGCAGTTTCCGAGTGGAGACGATTGCGGATTTGTTTGTGGTTACGGTTATATTTGATATGGTTTCCTGAAAACGGGTTTCCCCCTGCCGGTATTTATGGTATACGGCAGGGGGATTTTGGGTTTGTAATTGGTTTTATATATACAACATTTCTTTTCTTCTTTATCTATATCCGGGAACGCCGGAAGATAGAGCTTCTGTCTGATATACTGACGCTGATTTTGGAGAAAGTATCTGCCTGCCGTGGAGGAAGGCAGGCAGGAAATGCGGCGGACTTAACGGGAAAAAAGGAGTTTTCATCCGGCGGAAAATACCGTCCTGGCGGACAAACGGAACGTGCGGCGGCGGGAAATTTAACGCCTGAAATGGAGTATACCCTTTATTTTAACGCCTAAAATGGAGTGTAGGTATTTAAACGCATATTTTGGTGTGCCATAGGCAGGAAGTAACGCAGAAAAAGGAGTCCTTTGTGGATTTTATACATAATATTTGGGGAAATGGATTGGTTTAACCGGATGGAACTCCAAAATCCGCGTTAGTTAAGTCCTCACTTTATGTTAAGTAAACGTAAGAACGGTTATATTGCCGAAAATGCGGAACCCCACTATATTTAGTGGTTTCTTTATTGACAAAATACTATGGAAAAGCGGATAATATGGTTTAGACGAGAAAACTGGAGTTGGTATTGTCCAAAAATATCGTTGATTCCCGCGGGCAAGGAGCCAGGCAAAGCTCCAAATTAGTAGTTAAAAACATGAAAAGTCCAAAAAATGCGTTTAAAAGAATCCCGTGGGAACAAAGAAAAGCAGCGGAGCGCAGTCCGAAATACATACGATACGGCGCAGGATAAGCAAAACGGATACGGAAGAACGGAGGACAGTGATGAAAGAGCCGGTACCTTTTGAAGAAGTGGAATACAAGAAAAGTAATTTTTTAATTGGCGCAAAGTATAAATCTTCCCTGCTGGAGAATAAGATTCTTGCGGTCAGTCTTACGAAAGTGAGAAAGGATGAAAACGGACAGTTAATCAGTACGGTTACGGCTTCGGAGTTAAAAAAGTACATGAAGAAGACCAACGGTTCTTTTTATGACCAGCTCTACTGCTGTGCGGACAATCTCGCCAACCGCCAGATTGTGATGGAAGACAGGGAAAACAATAAGTTCATGATTTTAAATATCGTGCAGACCGCGTTGTATGATAACGGTAAGTTTACGGTTAAATATAACGCGGATTTGGAAAAATACCTCTATGGGCTCCAGCAGAATTTTACGAAACTGAGCCTGCCGGTCATGATGTCCTTTAAGTCCGTGTATTCTTTCCGTCTGTACGAGCTGTTAAAGTCAAAAGCCTATTATCCAAGGGACAAGAAAAAAGCGGAAAACCTGTTCCGCATTACCTTTTCCCTGTCGGAACTGAAACTGGATTTGGGCGCCGTAAATTCCAGTTATGACAGGGTGCAGCGGGTGTTGAAGGGCAGTTCGCCGGACTATGACAAGGCGGTGGAAGCTGCGAAAGAGAAGACATTTGCCCGCTGGGGGGATTTTAAGGACAGGGTGATTGACGTGGCGGTGAACGAAATCAACTCCATGCCGGAGGCATGTATGAATGTATCCTATGAACTCGGAAAAGCGGGACGCGGAGGCAAAGTATACGAGGTGTCGTTTATCGTAAAACTGACCAGTGCAATGGCAGGACTTATGGAGCCGGAAGTGGTGGCAGTGCCGGTTATTACCGCGGATATCGGAGTGGTTGAGCAGATAGACAGCCTGTTGGAAAAGGAGGACATGCGTGTCCGGGATATCAAGGCGATAGCGGTGGCTGCGGAAAATGATTTCGTGCGGGTCAAAAATGCTTATGACATATACCGGAAGCAAAAAGTTAAGGCGGCTAATTTTACCGGATGGATGATTGCGGCAATTAAGGACGGGTATCAGGATTCCAAAAAATATCTGGGAAGCGGGTTCCATGATTTTGAACAGAATGAATATGATTTCCGGCAATTGGAGATGCAGTTATTATCCAACTGAGTTTGGATGCGGCACGCGAGGGTCAAATACCCCGCTGCTCTGCAGCGGGGTATTTGATTAATCGTAGTCATCGTATCTTGGCGGCTGTGTATCGCGCCGGCGTTTTAGTTTGTATCTGGTCCGTTTGTTGTAACGGGTCCGGTAATGTCTTCTTCCGGCAAAACTGTAATTTTGGATGAAGGATTTTATGACAAAAACCAAAATAAGGATGGCTGCTCCGGCAAGGACGCAGAGCAGTACTTTTTTTACATTGACAAATATGATGTTTTCTTCCTCCGGTTCCTCCGGCTCCGGCAGGGGTTCTGCCAAAGTGTCAAAATCGTAGGAAGATGTATTTGAGGCTACGTCAATGGAGGCGCTCCCCACATAAATCCCGTTGTAATGGTAATCAATGACGGCAAGCTGGTCTCCGTCCGCCGCGTCATAGGAAATCGTGGACTGGATATCCTCAAAATCCGCTGTTTTCGGCAGGATGAGATAGCTGTCCTTATTTAAGGAAAGAATGGGCTTGGAGCTGCCGAATATGTCATTTTCCGTTTGGAAGAAACCGGCGTTGTCAATGTTGTATTTTGTCTCGTTTTCGGATACGTTGACGATTTCAAAATTGCTGAAGCCGTAATTGAGCAAATCCATCGTGTCCGTAAACTGGGAAGGGGATTCTTCCTTCATGACCACGCAGATTAATTTCATGCCGTCCTGTTCTGCACAGGTAACGAGAGTTTGGCGGGCGGTGTTTGTATATCCGGTTTTGCCGCCGAGGATTCCCTCGTATTTATATTCCCCCGTTACCAGCCGGTGGTGGGTGAGCAGAGTGAAATCATCGGGCTGGGTATCGGTAGGCTCAAAATGGCGGGTGGGTGTGTTGGACATTTTTGCCAGCAGTTCGTTTTGGAAAAAGGCGCGGGCAATGACCGCCAAATCATAAGCGGAGGTATAGTGGTCGTCGTGATGCAGCCCGTTTGGATTGACAAAATGGGAATCCGTGCACCCAAGTTCCTGTGCCTTCTGGTTCATCATGTCCGCAAAACCTTCGATGCTGCCGCCAACGTGTTCCGCCACGGCATTTGCCGTTTCATTGGCGGAGCCTACAAGGATGCCGTAGAGCGCATCTTCCATGGTCAGTGCCTGTCCCACGTCCATGCCCATGTGGGAACTTCCCGGTTCCAGGGAAAAGACGGCATTATGGGAAAATGTCACCATTTCATCCAAAGAGGAAGTTTCCGCCGCAATCAGACAGGTGAGGATTTTTGTTGTGCTTGCCGGATAAAGCTGTTCATGGATATTCTTACTATATAAAATAATTCCCGTATTCGCTTCCATGACGATGGCGGATTGAGCTCCTACCTGGGGTCCCTTGGGCCAGTTTTCAATTTCGTTGGATTCCACGGGAAGGGCTTTCCGGTCCTCCTCCGCCTGCATCAGTTCCTCAAGGCTGGAAGCCCGCGTTTCCATGGTGCAGGTGAGGAAGGATGCGGAAAATATGTAGAAGGAAAGTAAAATAAGACATATTTTTTTCCCCTGTTTTTTCTTTTTTATATTGTTTGCAGATAATTCCATGACAGCAACACTCCTAAATAAATACCTAAAAAATGAATCATGTACCGGTAAAGTGTAAAAGACACTTTTCTATCATACACTATTTTGCACCAAAACCAAACGGGTTTTGTAAAAATAAAAGTTTTTTCTCAAAAATTTATCGCATGTTACAACGTATTATGCTCTTTTCATTTTATGGTAAAAGGTGTAAAATAAGGGACAGGGAAAAGGAGTGTGGAAATGCGCTTAAGAAATATATCAGGTTCGAGGGAAATCATCGGCAAAAGTGAATTTGTGGTTCATGGAGCGGAAGGAAAGAAAGGGAATTGGCCGGGGATTTTTGGGAATAATAATCCCATACACATTGAAATCGGGATGGGAAAAGGGCGTTTCCTTATGGATATGGCTAAGGCGCATCCGGATATTAATTATGTGGGAATCGAGAAATATTCCAGTGTTTTGCTGCGTGCCATACAGAAAATGGAAAAGGAGCGGGAGCCGCTTCCCAACGTCCGTTTCATAAGAATGGATGCGGAGTCGGTAACGGACGTGTTTGACCGGGAAGAAGTCGGGCGGATATACCTGAATTTCTCGGATCCCTGGCCAAAAGACAGACATGCAAAACGCCGGCTGCCGTCAAAAGAGTTTTTGGCGCGTTATGATTTGATATTACAAAAGGACGGGCATTTGGAATTTAAAACGGACAATGCCGATTTGTTCCGTTTTGCCATGGGGGAACTGGAACCGGCAGGATGGCGCGTCAAAAAAGTGACTTATGATTTGCATAACGATGCAGAGATGATGGAAGGCAATGTCATGACGGAATATGAGGAAAGGTTTTCTTCCAAAGGAAATCCGATTTTTAAATACGTAATTGAACGTGAAAGGTAAATAACAAGAATCAAAGCGGGAAAAGAAAAATATAAATGAATCATGGGAAAAAATATATATAAAGGAGTATTTAAGAGGGAAAACGGAACATAAACAGGAAACAGGGAACCCAAAAATAAAAAGAAGAACAGGAAAGAGAGGGAAATGTCATGGAATATAAGTTTACAACGGAAAATTTCAACAGTGAGGTTTTGGAATCCGATTTGCCGGTGCTGGTGGATTTTTATGCCGACTGGTGTGTCCCCTGCAAAATGATGGCGCCGGTGGTGGCGGAGATGGCAGGAATGTTTGAAGGAAAAGTAAAAGTAGGTAAGTGCAACATTGAGGAAAATATGGAGATTGCGCAAAAATACCGTGTCCTGCATATTCCTACCTTTGTCCTTTTCCAGAACGGGCAGGCGGTGGAGACCAGCGTCGGTTCCATATCAAAGGAAGATTTGGAGAAAAAAATACGGGAAGTCCTTTAAGGAACTCCCGTATTTTTTTGCGATTTTTATTCCCGCGGTCAACGGGCCAGGCGGCGTATCCTGGCATCGATATATTCCGAAATGATGTTTACGGTTTCCCCGATTCCCAGTTTGCTGCTGTTAATGGAAAGATCATAATTTCTCGAATCTCCCCATTTGCCGGGACAGTAGCTGTTATGGTATTGCTTCCTTTTCCTGTCTTTGTCGCAGATCAGCGCCTTTGCCCCGACTTCCGAGAGCTGGTAAAGCTCCATAATCCTTTGTACTTTTGCCTCATTGTCGCCGAGGATAAAAAGGGATACAAGCGCCGGGTTGCCTTTCAGGATGGTTTCCGAGCATCTGCCTACGACAACAAAAGATTCCCCGCTGTCCGCCTTCTTTTTCAGCAGGTTAAATTGTAGGAAAGCCAGGTTGTGGGAAGGGGAATTGTTCAATCCCCGGACGGTCCGGGATAAAAGCCGGTTCCTTCTCACTTCATCCAGTTTTTTTAATTCATCATTGTTTAAATTGGTCTGTTCCGCTAACTCATCCAATAGCTGATGGTCATATATGGGAAGTTTATATTTGTCGGATATTCTTTTGGCTATTTCATGGCCTCCGCTTCCAAATTCCCGTCCTACGGATATGATTAACTGCTGTTCCATGGCTGTTACCTCCCTTTAGAAATATCTGATATAAATTAACAGTAAAGATATGCTGATTACTATTATAGTGGCAGGAGCCATTATTTTGCAATATTTTCCCCATTTGATAATATAACCGTCTTTTGCTGCAGTTGCTATGCCGACCACATTGGCGGAGGCTCCAATGGGGGTTGCGCTTCCGCCGATATCCGTACCGATAGCCAGCGTCCATGCCAAAATGGACAAGTCTACGCCCTGGGTGGCGGAAAGGGTTTTAATAATCGGTATCATGGTTGCTGCAAAAGGGATGTTATCCACAAAAGCGCTTGCGAAAGCGGATATCCATATAATAATGGCAATCATCAGCATGGGATTGCCGCCGCTGACAGAGCCAATCAGTGTGGCTATCAGTTTTAATATGCCCGTCTGTTCCAGTCCGCCTACCACGATGAATAATCCCACGAAGAAAAGCAGGGTTTTGTAATCCACTTTTTTTAACAGGAAGAAAGCGTATTTTCCGGCAGCAGCAAGGGTAACAATACCGATAAACGTACCGATAAAGGCTACCGTCAGACCGGTCTGCGCGTGGGTAACCAGCAGGATGACGGCACAGAAAAAAATAAGGGTGCCGATGATAAAACCCCTCCTGTCGGTAATGGCTTCCTTCGGGTCCGGGTATGATGCCGTGGCTGCGGTGTCCCCGGCATTTTGCAGGAGTTCCTTGCGGAATGCAAAATAAAAGTAGACCAGTATTCCAATCAGGCATACCCCTGCCATCAAACCGGTATTTGTAATAAAGTCGCTGAAGGAATAATGCAGGGAAGTACCGATAATGATATTTGGCGGATCTCCGCACATGGTTGCCGAACCGCCGAGATTCGCACAGAATATTTCCGACAGAATCATCGGCACCGGATTAAACTTCAATAGCTGCGAAAGTTCAATGGTTACGGCGGCAAGGAAAAGGATGACGGTGATGCTGTCAATAAACATTGCCAAAAGCGAAGATAAAATCATAAAAGAAATAAAAAGGGGAATAATCCGGTAATGTACCATCTTTGCAAGTTTCATACAGAGCCAGCGGAAAAAACCGACATGCGCCATTCCTTCCACCATAATCATCATTCCCGTAATAAAAATAATGGTTTCCCAGTTAATACCGCTGGAGCTTTCGGCAGCATCCCCTGCCGAGTACCAGAACGCAGGGGTAATGATACTGTGTAAATTTAAGGTCTCAATCATTGCATCCGTACTGTGCATACCGAGACCGAATACCAGTAATAAAGTCAGGATACCACAGGCTAAGGTAATCACATGTCTTTCCCATATTTCTAAAATAATCAGGACAAACATGGAAAGAAAAATGATTACAGCTAAAATTTGTGCCAGCATTTTCTCTACCTCTTTTCGTTTTGTATAAACTTTGTTTTATTTTTAACAGAATGAATTTTACACCCGATAATGGCAAATAACAACTTTACCGCCCGCTAAAACTTTGCTAAAATATTATGCGCTGGTTCAGGAAAAAAGTGGTATGATGGAATATGGAATTGGAAAACCATACAGGAGGGGGAGGGAAAGGATATATGTTTCTTTTGTTTTTTGCGGTATGGATAATCTTTAACGGGGCAGTAACCGGTGAAATTGTGGTATTCGGGCTCGCCATATCCGCAGCAATGTATTTCTTTGCGTGCAGGTTCATGGGTTACAGTCCGGAAAAGGATCTTGCCTATATGAAAAAAAGCCCGCGTATCCTTCAGTACATTTGTGTGCTGGTATGGGAAATCGTGAAGGCAAATTTTGCGGTAATCCGTATGATTACGGCTTCCCGCTACGATTTGGAACCGGTGCTGGTACGGTTTAAGACGGACCTTAAGACCAAAGAAGCGAAAGTGGTACTGGCAAATTCCATTACGCTGACGCCGGGTACCATTACGGTTATGCTGGAAGACGATGAATTTGTGGTGCATTGTCTGGACAAGGAGCTGGCGGAGGGAATGAATCATTCCATCTTCGTGGAATTGTTGGGGAAACTGGAAAGGATGTAGGAGGATATGGTAGTAACGGGTGAGCTGACGGCATTGGAAATGGCATACCGGACGGTCTATGTGGGGACGCTGGTATTTTTGGTATTGATGGTATTCCTCTGTCTGATACGGGCGGTTAAGGGACCAAGCGTGGGGGACAGGATTGTGGCGGTAAACATGATGGGAACCATGATTATGGTCATCATTGCCGTACTGGCGCTTTTGTTAAAGGAAGGGTATCTGGTGGATATCTGCCTGATTTACGCCATGATCAGTTTCCTGGCGGTAATCGTACTGACCAAAGTGTACATGGGTGTACATAAGGAAAATGAAAATGCAAAGGAGGAACAGGAAAATGGGAGTCATTGAGTGGATTCGTTTTTTTGCAGGGACGGCGGTGCTGCTGTGCGGACTTTCCATTTTTGTGGTGGAAATATACGGGATTTTCCATTTGAAATATGTACTGAACCGGATGCATGCGGCGGCAATGGGGGATACGCTGGGAATCAGCATATCCCTGGTCGGGCTGATGATTTTTTCGGGGCTTAATTTTACAACATTGAAAATGATGCTGATTGTGGTGTTTTTGTGGCTGGCTTCCCCGGTTTCTTCCCATTTGATTGCCCGTTTGGAAGTGTCTTCCGGTACGAAGGCGGACGGGCGTTACGAAAAAGATATGATTCTGACGGAAGAAGGAAAGCTGACAAAGGCGGAAAAAGACGGTAAGGAGGAATAGGGCGATGCGGTTTTTCCAATATATCTTATTGAGTTTTCTGGTGGTATGTGCGATTTCCGTAAGCCTGTCCAGGAAACTGTTAAATTCCATTCTGATCTTCATGTCGTACAGTCTTGTGATGTCCGTCATATGGATTTGTTTGGAATCGCCGGATCTTGCCATTACGGAAGCGGCAGTTGGCGCAGGCGTGACCAGCGTCCTGTTCTTTGTAACGCTTAAGAAAATCCATGCCATAGAAGAAAACAGGAGAAACCAGAAAAAAGCGGGGGAAAACAAGGAAAATGAGTAAACTGAAATCGGAAGAAGAATACCGGAAAACAAAAGCATTCCATTTTTTCCAGTGGCTGTCCGGCAGTAAGGACCCCTATATGGGAAGGGTGGAAATGAAACCGCAGAAGGAATACGTGGAGGAAGAAACCACGATTCAGGAGCGGATGTGGGAAAAAGAGATGATACGCGATAAGGTCTATGATACGGAGCATAATAAGTGGCTGCTGTTTTTCCGGCGTTTTTACCGGATTATGGCAGTGGTGTTCTGTATCATACTGGCAGGGGTACTGCTGTTTACGGTTTCTTACCTGCCCCCCACGGGTAATGCGCGCAATCCCGATAATAATGAAGTGGCGGCGCGGTACATTGAAAACGGTATGCAGGAAACGGGAGCGGTAAACGTGGTGACTGGCATGATCCTCACATACCGCGCGTTTGATACCTTTGGCGAGACGAACGTGCTTTTCATTGCTACCTGCTGTGTTATGATTATGCTGATGGCAGAGGATGCCGAGCTGAAAAAGCAGGAAGTGAAAAACGACAGGCGTTATGAACCGAAAAACGATGCCATTTTGCAGGGCGTGGCGACAGTCCTGGTGCCGATTA
>ERZ808054.1201-NODE-1201-length-16255-cov-18.086537_pt1 | contig 16255 bp, 12 predicted proteins | sample MGYA00380201_ERZ808054 | MGnify/ENA primary metagenome ERZ808054 (study PRJEB31490, sample SAMN06133419) | mouse gut metagenome | isolation source: Z5_2 | host: mice | place: China: Chengdu | collected 2015-05 ... | reverse complement strand
TGTGCCTAAAGGGTAAAACTTTTCTTCTGTGAGGTATTCAAGGGATATTTCTCTTTTGTGCCGCCTGTGCTGGTCACGCCATGCTGTAATAGCTGCATTGCGGATAACAATTTTGCAAAAGCCATGAAACGTATACATTATGTGTTCCTTGTATGCTTCCGTGCAAGGCATAAAAAAATCCCCCTTTCCTCTACTGGAAATAGTGTCAACAGGTTACTTATGCTGAAAAGGGGCTGTTCATTTTACTGTCCGCCCCTTAACTGCCTATCAAAAATTATTGATGATATATCATTTCTTATTGTTAGGTGATAATGTTTGCATGAGGGCAAAGAAAGATTCCGCTTTCCCGGTACTAAAATACTCATACCAAAATTCCAGTGTGTCTGATTGAAAAACTCCTAAACGCTCAATGATTTGTTTTGCCCACAACAGAGAGCCTGTAGGATTTGCAGTAATAAGGTTATTATCTGCTACAGATGGCTCGTCAATATAGAAACTCTGTCCTTTATAGGTAGGTGAAAACATTTCAAGAAAACCTTGTCCATTACTGGTATGCCGACGATTATCCAGCAATCCAAAATCAGCAAGTGCCGTAGTAGCCCCGCAAATTGCCCCAACCGTAGCTCCTATAGAGAGAAATTCGCTTGCCTTTTTAATGATTGCACCATGTTTTGGGTCATTCCATGTATCTGCACCCGGTAATAACAATACGCTTGTTTCACTTACAACAACATCATCAATCAAACAATCGGGTATGACTGTTAGCCCTCCCATTGTATGGATTGGCTCTTTTGAATAACTGACAGTTTTAAGTGATACACACTCAGCGTCCTTTTTGAAAAATCGCCCGGAATGTAGCTCCGAAGTAACATAACCCAATTCCCAATCGGCTAAAGTTTCAAGAACATAAACATAGATTGTAAACATAGATCTCCTCCGTTTTCATTGCTTCATTGCTTTGTTTGCTTTTTTATTGTATCATGTAATTGTTGACAACATTATGGCAATAATATTTAGAATTTGAAAGGCGGCTCAAAATGAAAATTGACAGGCTTGTTAGCATTATCATGGTGCTTCTTGATAAAGAGCGTATAGGGGCGCAAGAATAGTCCAGGATCATCCTGGAAAGGTATACAGTTGTCAGGGTTGGGCGCAAATCCTCAATAGAACCTCCCTCCGGTGAAAAGAAAAAGCCCGCCAAAGCCAGAGACTTTAACAGGCAGCTACATCATCATACAACCAGCGGCCAGGCAATATGCCGGACCGCTGGCGCTATTAAATTTTGTCGTTAATGAAACAGCCTCCTTTTTTCGATATTTTTCACGTCAGATTTCAACTTGGAAAAGGAATTGAATAAATGACGGCAAACGCTCAGACCCCTTGAAAATAAAGGCTTTTTCCGTTTGTCGTTATTATACCGTAATGTCACTACGCTGCCAGCATCATGCACGCAATCGGTGTCCCTGACCAGTATATCATGGCAGCGCGGTGGATGGGGATCTGACAGAACCCTTAAGACTATCTACAGGGGAACGATAGAAGAATATTCTCAGAAATACACGGGCATTACATTATCTCATTTTGACAGTATGCAACACGAAATATCACACGAAAAAGAAAAGCCCTAGTGTTTACTAGGGTTTTAAAGAGCGCGAGACGGGACTCGAACCCGCGACCCCGACCTTGGCAAGGTCGTGCTCCACCAACTGAGCCACTCGCGCATATCACTTGTCCGGCTTTACTTTATCTCTTATGTATCCCTCGGACAAGTATTACTATACTATATCGGTTTCACTTTGTCAACAAAATTTTTGAAATTTATAAAATTCAATAATCTTTTTAAATTGTTTTGAATTTACAAACATTTTATCGAATTGACACAAATCAAAATCCTGCTGACCTTTTCCGCCATATCCGCGTTAAATGCAGACCTCATTAACCACTTGACTACTTCAATCCCATATCATATTTACCCTCACCGACCACAGTACAACGCTCTCATCGAACCTACTGAAAAAGCCTGCGGCACTCAGCCTTCACTCTGCATCTGGCGCAGCTTCTCGGCCGCTTTGACACGATAAATACGCTCCAGTGATTCATCAATCCGCGATTCCTGGATTGTGCCGTCCTTTACGGCCGTCAGAACCGCATTATAGGCCGCCTCAAAATCCTCCGGCATAAGCAGCATATCCGCTCCCGCGTCAAGCGCCTTCACTGCTGCCTCTTCCGAAGTATAGTACTGCGTGATCGCACTCATATCAAGCGCATCGGTAATGATCACACCCTGAAACCCGAGTTCACCGCGTAGTGTGTCCGTTATCAACGCTTTGGACAAAGACGCCGGAAGCGTCCCGTCTTCCACCGTGGCCGCGGTCACATGGCTGACCATGACAAAATCCGCCCCCGCATCAATACCGGCTTTAAACGGAAGGAACTCGCTGCTCCTCATCTCATCCAGTGTTCTGGCTGTCTCAGCTCTGCCGTCATGGGTATCACCTTCCACCCCGCCGATTCCCGGGAAATGTTTCAGGCAGGAGCTTACGCCGGTGCTCTCGATCCCCTCAACCACACTGGCAACCATACCACTCACCATCTGGGCATCCGCTCCAAAGACCCGGTCACCCAGCTCACCGCTTCCGGGATCTGCCACATCCGCCACCGGTGCAAGATCCAGATTAAAGCCCAGCTCCTTGAGATAACTGCCGATCGTCGTCCCTGCCTCATAGGCCTGTGTCGTATCACCCGATGCCCCAATCTGAGACATATTATCCACCGCAGTCACTCCTATGCCGCCATCAACCACTCTGCTGACTGAACCGCCTTCCTCATCCACGGCCAGAAAAATGGGATACCTGCTCATAGAAACCGTGTTGGCCAGCATCTCCGTAAGCTGTTCCTTACTCAGGATATTCTTTTCGAAATAGACCAGTCCGCCGACCGCATACGTATTAAGCGCTTCTCTTGTCCCGTCGCCGGCCTGTGTAACGGTCGAGACGCCTGTGATCGCCTCCGGTCTCACAATAAACAGCCCAGCCACTTTATCCTCCAGCGGCATCTCCGCCAGACAGGCATCCATAATCTCCCGCAAATACTCCTCCTCAGACTCTCCTTCCGGCTGCTCTTCTATCACCTCGGGGGCATCGATCACGACTTCACGTGCTTCCTGTGCCTCCTGCTCTGCCTGCTGCTTCGCCTGCTCCTCTGCCTGCCTCTTTGCACTGATCGCACCTGCTATGCCCCGGCCTGCAGATATGCAGCCCGCAAGCACCATGACCAGGAATACAAATACGACCGAATAAGCGATAATCTGGTTGCGGACTCTCCGACGACGCCGAAAAGCCCGCCGGTCATCTTCATCCTCTTCTTCATCGTCCTCTTCCGGGTCATCATCTTCATCCCCGTCATCCGTCTCTTCATCATCCGAATCGTCATCGTCATCATCTGAATCATCTTCATCCGACTCGTCGTCATCGCTCGAATCATCATCCAGATCGTCATCGTCCGAATCATCGTCATCGTCCAGATCGTCGTCATCGTCCAGATCGTCATCGTCGTCCAGATCGTCATCATCGTCCAGATCGTCATCGTCGTCCAGATCGTCATCATCGTCCAGATCGTCATCATCGTCCAGATCGTCATCGTCGTCGATTTCATCATCTTCAAATTCATCTTCGTACTCATCATCCGAGTATTTCTTTTTTCTGCCAAATAATTTCCCCATGCTGTTCCTCCATGTCTTTCCCGTATACTATAACTTATTTTCGGGAAATATGCTACCCGAATTTACATTTTTCGATATTCTTTTTATGTCAATTTCAATTCGATACACCGCACCCAAAACCACCACTACCAATACAATCTCAAATCCGCAGTCCGTCACACGTCGAAGCGGGTACTAATCCTCTGAGAATTAATACCCGCTTCTATGCTACGCTATCCAATGGCCCATACCTCCATTTTCTCTTCTTTCGTACTCTTTCCACTTTTCTTTCGTATGCATATACCGTAACGTCTTAACTTCTTCTCTTTCTCTTCTGCGACTCGTTACTTTCTCTCATGTACTCGACTACGTTTCTTTGCTTTGTCATTGGTTCCTTATTCATTTGTACTTTAAAATGGATTGTAGGTTATGTTTTCGGTGGACTGTACCTCCTTTGCTTTATTTTATCTATCTGAATTTGTCTTGCTTATGATTTTATTATAGCAGGTCATTTCCATTTGTCAACACATTTTTTCAAAAAATTTCTTATTTTTGCAATTTATTTATAAAAGCAACAAATTATCACATTTCTGGTATTCATTCCAGTTATTCACAGTTAATTATCTATCATCCAGGTTCACCTGTTACCTGTCAAAACGCGCCTTCTGCAGAAATGCCCGAATCGTCCCATAATACAGCTCCGGCTGCTTATCCTGTGCCTGCGCATGTCCGGCGTCCTCAACGATCAGCAGCTCTTTACAGCCTCCCGCCGCCGCATACAGATCCTTTGACATCTGCACGTTGATCATGGCGTCGTCCTTCCCATGAATAAAAAGGATAGGCACCCGGCTCTTTGCAACGGCATTGACCGCCGACGCAGCTTTCAACTCATAGCCGCCCCGCAGCTTAAGGACCAGACAGGCGGAATCCACCAGCGGAAATGCCGGCAGCCCGAACCATTCTTTTATCTTCTCCCCAAACATCGAATAGGCATCCGTATAGGCACAGTCCGAGACCACCGCCATCACATTATCCGGCAGTTCCTCCTCTCCCGTCATCATCAGCGCCGTGGCTGCTCCCATGGACTGACCGTGCAGCACGATCTCTGCCTCCTGATCCTGCTTAAGAATATAGTCGATCCACAGCATACAGTCATAGTGATCCGTCCAGCCCATTCCGATAAAATCCCCTTCGCTCTCTCCCTGACAGCGCAGATCCGGCACGATGACATGATATCCCTCTTCATAATACCAGCGTGCAAAAGGATACATTTCTTCTTTCCAGCCTGTATATCCATGCAGCATGAGCACCCAGACATGGCTGTCCTTCCCGGTCAAGAATTCGCTGGCCACCAGTCTGTAACCATCCCCGCTCATTACCGAGATCCGATTGGACGAGACCGTCTTAAGCCACGCTGCCGTCTCATTTAATGCCAGCTGACGGTTAACCTGTATGTCCGAGGTCTGCACCTGCGCCGCATAGCTTTCTTCCGTGATCCGTTCAAAAGCCTCCAGCTTCTCCATAAAGGACGGCACAAGCGCCGCGCTGACAAGAAAGTTGACCAGCATAACATACAGTACGGCAGCCAGAAGCAGGATACAGAAAATGATCTTCGTGATTTTTTTCTTCTTTGGTCTTTTCGCTGGATTTGGGTTCATAGGCTCTCTTTTCCTTTATGCAGATTACTTTTATTTTAGCTTAAACCGCCGCACAATTCCACTGTATCCGGTGCATTTATCTCTGCCATTTTCTGTAAAAAAGGAGGGCCGGCAATGCCTCCCGGCACGCTGTCCCTCTTTTTAAAATAACTCCACATTATCCGCTTTTTCCAAATCCACATCGACACAAAAAACATCTAGACCGTTTTCTAAATCTGCATCAACACAAAAATATCGTAAATCGCCTTGATCGCCGTCTCAAAATCCGCATTCGACACGCCGATGATGATATTCAGCTCGCTGGAACCCTGGTCGATCATTTTCACATTGACATTGGCATGGGCCAGCGCGGAAAAGATCCTGCCTGCCGTACCACGGGTGGACTTCATGCCCCGCCCTACCACGGCGATCAGGGCGAAATCCGCTTCGATCTCGATATGGTCCGGATCGGCCAGCCGGTGGATCGCCGAAACGACCCGCTGCTCCTTGTGCATAAATTCGTCTTGATGGACAAATACCGTCATAGTGTCGATGCCGGAAGGCACATGCTCGAAGGAAATGCCGTTTTCTTCGAATGCCTGCAGCACCTTGCGGCCAAAACCAATCTCGGTATTCATCATATCTTTGTCAATATTCACGGCACAGAAGCCCTTTTTACCGGCAATACCGGTGATGACATACTTCGATTTCTGGCAGGTGCTCTCCACAATCCACGTACCGTTATCGTCCGGCGCGTTGGTGTTGCGGATATTGATCGGGATGCCCTCTGTCCTGACGGGAAAGATAGCCTCCTCGTGCAGTACGGATGCCCCCATATAAGCCAGCTCCCGCAGCTCCTTGTAGGTGATCGTCGCGATCACTTCCGGCTTGTAGATGATACGGGGATCCGCGATCAGGAAGCCCGATACGTCTGTCCAGTTTTCATACACATTCGCCTTGATCGCCCGTGCCACGATGGAGCCGGTAATATCCGACCCGCCTCTGGAAAAAGTCTTCACGGTGCCGTCCGCATAGGCGCCATAAAACCCGGGGATGACCGCGCTGTCCAGGCTGCCCAGCCTCTCCCTCATTTTACTGTTGGTCACTTCCACATCATACTCGCCGTTTTCGTTAAAAAGGATCACTTCTGCAGCATCCACAAACGTAAAGCCCAGATAATCCGCCATAATGATACCGTTCAGATATTCACCGCGGGAAGCCGCATAGTTGCTGCCCGCCTTATCCTTGAAATTCTTCTCGATCGTTTTGAATTCTTCGTCAAGCGAAAGCTTCAGCCCCAGGCCGTCTATGATCTCCTGGTATCTCTCTTTGATCGCCTTAAGCTGCGCCTTGAAATCCTTCCCCGCTTCCGCCAGATCATAGCAGTCATACAACATATCCGTCACTTTGGTGTCATCCGCATTCCTCTTGCCCGGCGCGGAAGGCACTACAAACCTGCGCTCCTTATCCGCATGGATGATCTCACCGACCTTCTTAAACTGCTCCGCACTGGCCAGCGAACTGCCGCCGAATTTTACAACTTTTCTCATATCCCGCTCCTCTGTACTTGGTCACACACTTCTATATCTATTATTCTATTGTTTTATTCCCGCTTTTCTTCCTTAATTTCATGCCGTCTCGATCTTTTGTCCCTGGCTTTTGCCTTAATCTTTTGTCCCGCTCTTTTTCCCTGGCCTTTGGTCCTGCTCTTTTCCTCTGCCTGCAGTCCGTCTCCTCGTCCGCCTTATGCGCTGAGAATCCTGATGCGGTTGATGCAGCCGCCGATCTGCTTGATCTTCCCGTTAAATGCTTCCTCTGACATTACCTGCGTCATGAAGGCGAATTCCTCCGAGATTCCGACATTGATCTCCGCCAGAGCGCCGAATGCCTCCATCGCCGCCTCGCGGCACCCGCTTTTCACCCGCACAAAGAACTTGCCCTGATCTTTCTCGGGATCGGCGACCTTGACACTGTCATTTTCCCAGAAGCACATGACGGTCTTGCCCGGATGTCTCGCACAGTCCACCACGTCGGAGACCACTGCGCTGGCCGTCGGCAGCTTGCCGGCGCCACGCCCGTAGTACATGGAATCTCCCAGCATATTGCCGTGCACGTAGATCGCATTAAAAACGCCGCTGACGCTGTAGAGCGGATGGGATCTGGAGATCATAAAAGGCGCCACCATGGCGAAGAACCCGTCTTCCCTGTCCCTGCTCATCGCCAACAGTTTAATGGATTTATCCATCTGCTTCGCATATAAAAAGTCAGCCGCCGTTATCTTCGTGATACCTTCCGTGTAAATCTCCTCGTAATTCACATTCTTGCCGCACATTAAGGAGGACAGGATCGCGATCTTACGGCAGGCATCATACCCCTCCACGTCGGCTTCCGGGTTCCGCTCGGCATAGCCCTTCTCCTGCGCTTCCCTCAGCACTTCTTCGAAATCGGCCCCCTCTTTATCCATCTTAGTTAAAATATAGTTCGTAGTGCCGTTTAAAATACCGGTAATAGAGTCTATTTTTTCCGCGGTCAGGGAATAATTCAACGGGCGGATGATCGGAATACCACCGCCCACACTCGCCTCAAAAAGGTAGTTACAGTGATTCTCTCGGGCAATGCGGATCAGCTCCGGCCCGTGATTTGCCACCAGCTCTTTATTGGAGGTGCACACACTCTTGCCCGCAAGCAGTGCCTGTCTGGAAAACTCATAGGCCGGATGCAGGCCGCCCATCGTCTCACAGATCACAGTGACTTCCGGATCGTTCATAATGATATTGAAATCATGCACCACCTTATCCTCATAAGGATCCCCCGGGAAATCCCGCAGATCCAGAATATACTTGATATTCAGTTTCGCCGCCGCTCTCTTGTCAATGGCCTCCTTGTTCGTCTCGATTACCTCGACAACACCGCTGCCCACCGTTCCGTACCCTAATACCGCTACATGAATCATAATGCTGCTCCTCTCTTAATCCCTTATTGTATACTTCCTGCTATCCTTCATGGAAATAACTGCGAAATAAGCCCCTGTACCGGGACCGGCATGACCTGTCCATGGGGCCTGCCCTGTCACTCCCGTGCCAGGATCTTCACATTTCGTACCCCGCTCTTCGCCTCCATCGATTCTATCATCTCGGAAACATCCCCTGTAGTCGGCAAAACCTGTACGCTGAGACTCAAAGACGCCACGCCGTTGATCGGAATACTCTGGTGTATCGTCAGAATATTGGCGCCGCAGTCCGCCACGATCTTCAACACGTCAGACAGCAGCCCCGTCTCGTCGTCCATCTGAAAAGTCAGCGTGATCGTCGTTCCCTGTGAATTCTCATAAAACGGAAAAATATCATCTTTATATTTATAAAAGGAACTGCGGCTGATTCCCACTGCATCAACCGCCTCCTGTATGGATACAGCCTTCCCGGACTCCACCAGTCTCTTGGCTTCCACAACCTTGAGCAGTACTTCCGGAACGGCTTTCTGCTTCACTACAAAGTAGCCGCTTTTTCCCCGCATATCGCAACCATGCCTCTCTGTCCGCATACGACCGGCGTCTGCACGTCTTTTCGGCGCAGACATTTGTTTTTACTGTCTTTTTCAAACAGACATTTGTTTGTCGTTGTCTTTGCATTGCAGACATATGTTTGCCAACGAAAGATATTCTAGCACAACTGCATAACCATGGCAAGTATTTTTTGTGAAATTGGTCCAAAAGAATCTGAGGAGCAAACTGCATTCCGTCTGCCCCTCCCTTATCGTTTCCTGCTCTTATTTTATGATACTTGTCCGCAGCCTTCTGCAATCAGATCAGCGGATACTTGTCTGTCAGCGTCTTCACGATGGCACGCGCCTTCTCGATACCTGCTTCACCTTCCTTGATCACAATGGAGATCGCTTCTGCAACCTGATCCATGTCCTCCGTATTCAGCCCGCGGGAAGTCGCAGCCGGCGTGCCGAGACGAATACCGCTTGTGACAAACGGGGATTTGGGATCGTTCGGGATCGTATTCTTGTTGGCGGTAATGTGAGCCTCATCCAGAAGTTTCTCAAGCAGCTTACCGGTCAGATCATATGCGGTCAGATCCACCAGCATCAGATGATTGTCCGTGCCGCCCGATACAATCCGGACATCTCTCTTCTGCAATCCTCTGCACAGCGCCTGCGCATTGTCGATCACGCCCTGCTGATATTCCTTAAAAGATGGCTCCAGCGCCTCCTTGAAACAGACAGCCTTTGCTGCGATCACATGCATGAGCGGTCCGCCCTGTGTACCGGGGAAAATAGCCTTATTGAAATTATATTTATCCGCCACTTCCTGACCGGACATGATCATACCGCCGCGCGGGCCGCGGAGTGTCTTGTGTGTCGTCGTAGTAGTCACATGGGCATAAGGAATCGGACTCGGATGCAGGCCGGCGGCCACAAGTCCCGCGATATGGGCGATATCCACCATCAGCACGGCGCCCACTTCATCGGCGATCTCCCTGAATTTCTTGAAATCAATGGTTCTTGCATAGGCCGATGCGCCCGCCACGATCATCTTCGGCTTACATTCCAGCGCGATCTCACGTACATTATCATAGTCAAGAAATCCCTCGTCGTTGACCCCGTAAGGTACACACTTAAAATACTTGCCGGACATATTGACCGGTGAACCGTGAGACAGATGTCCGCCGTGATCCAGGTTCATCCCCATGAAAGTGTCGCCCGGCTCCAATACGGCAAAAAACACCGCCATATTCGCCTGTGCCCCGGAATGCGGCTGTACATTGACATACTCGCAGCCAAACAGCTTCCTGGCCCTGTCTTTGGCCAGCTCTTCCACGACATCCACACACTCGCAGCCGCCGTAATATCTTTTTCCCGGATATCCTTCCGCGTATTTGTTCGTCAGCGGACTTCCCATAGCCGCCATCACGGCCCTGCTCACCCAGTTCTCTGATGCGATCAGCTCGATATGGGAATTCTGGCGCTGCTGCTCCGCCTCGATGGCCTGCGCGATCTCCGGATCCGTCTTTTTTACTTCATCAAATGAATACATACCTCGTTCCTGCCTTTCTCTCTGCTCCTATACATTTGTTCTGTCCTGTTCTCCTGCACCCGCCGCCAAAGACCGCGGCAGCATAAAATCGCTATAAGTATATCATAAGCAGTGTTCCGGACGCAACTGCATGTTTTTATACGAATCCATTTGCAGAATGCCGACTCTGCATGATATACTTTACCTGTTATCATTTCACGGCGGCCAGGCACCGCTTCATTCGAAAAAAGGAACGATAAAGCCATGTATCACATCATTATGAATCCAACATCAAAATCCGGCAAGGGCCTGTCCATCTGGCGCACACTGCAGGCCATCCTGTCTGAAAAGGGAATCCCCTATATGCTGCATGAATCGACCTATACGGGACATGTGACGGAACTGACAAGACAGATCACATCCACGCAGCAGAAGATCAATCTGATCCTGCTCGGCGGAGACGGCACGATCAACGAGGCTCTGCAGGGAATCCAGGACTTTGACAAAGTGAGCATCGGCTATATCCCCACCGGTTCCAGCAACGACCTTGCCCGGGCCCTGAAGCTCAGCCGCGATCCCGCCAAGCTCTTACGGCAGATTCTGGACGGCACACACGCCCATATGATGGATCTTGGCATCCTCACCTACGAAAGCGACTCCGAGGTCACTTCCAGACTGCACCGGCCCCCTGTCCATAAGAGCAGATATTTCATCGTCAGCAGCGGCATCGGCTTCGACGCCGCCGTCTGCGAGGAGGCACTTTCTTCTCCCATCAAAGATGCCCTCAACAGGTTAAGGCTCGGCAAACTGACCTACCTTTGTATCGCTCTCAAACAGCTGTTTGCCGCCAAAGCCATATCCTGCGAGATAACGCTGGACGGGCGCAGATCAATCTTCGTTCCACGGCTGCTTTTCAGTGCCTTTATGAACCATCCCTACGAAGGCGGCGGTTTCTGTTTCTGTCCGCAGGCAGACAACAGCGACGGCCTGCTTGATCTGTGCGTTGTGGGCGATCTTCCCAAACTGTTTATCCTTTTTGCCCTGCCTACCGCATTTTTCGGCAAACACTATATCTTCCCCAAAATCGACCACTATACCGCCTCCTCTGTCCGGGTCAAGACTTCCGCTCCCCTGTGGGTACATACAGACGGTGAAGTATACGTCAAATCAGACCAGATCAGTATTTCCTGTCTCAAACAGAGGATCCGTTTTCTTGTATAGCATAAAATATGGTTTATCGTTTCTTTAATTCAACACATTGGACACTTTTTCATAAAATATTAAGAAATATTTATGGAAATCTTATTTTGACTTTTTAACTTAATCTGCTATGATATCTTCTATGGACTGACAGCATGTCATATATTTATTCATAACATTTTAACTGGAAACTTTTTATTCAGTCAGTCAAACGGGGAATGATCATAATGGAAAAATTGCAGAAAAAATTTCAAAAAACCGGCTTATACCAGCCCGACGCGGCAGGAAAACGAGGCCCCTTCATCCAGATGCTGAAGAAGTATCGGCATGCGGTTCCGCTGCTTATTTACGGAATCATATACCTGTCCTGGTTCGGCCATCTGGAACGGACTGTCACCAGTCACTACCGGGTCATTCATGTGGCTTTCGACGATTATATTCCATTCTGTGAGATATTCGTCGTACCATATCTGCTCTGGTTCGCCTATGTGGCAGTGGTGATCATGTACTTCTTCTTTCGGGATAAGGATGATTATTTCAAAACCTGCGCTTTCCTGTTTACCGGAATGACGATCTTCCTTCTGGTCTCTACTCTCTGGCCCAACGGTCATCACTTAAGACCGTATGTCATGCCGAGAGATAACATATTTACCCGGCTGGTGGCGGTGCTCTATCAGGCAGACACGCCTACCAACCTGTGGCCCAGCATTCACGTTTACAATTCGCTTGGATGCCACATCGCCGTTATGAGAAGCCAGCGGCTGAGAAACTATAGAGGAATCCGGATCGGTTCGTTTATCCTCTGTGTTTCCATCGTGATGTCAACCGTTTTCATCAAACAGCACTCTCTGTTTGACGTGATGACCGCTTTCATTCTGGCCGCAGTCATGTACGGCCTCGTGTACCACACCGATGTACTGCTTAATTTATACCACAGCACACCAGGCAGGAGAAAACGCAAGCCGAAGGTCGGCTGATAATGTATAATAAACGAAATTTCTAATGTCGTTAACTATAAATCCGTAACAGCAAAGAATCATGCAGCTGTTACGGATTTTTTACTGTTTCTGACAGATTGCATCTGCTCAGTTGAATTTGTAGAATCTGCGGCAAAGCTTATATCCTTCCACCGATATCTTCCGTCCGCCTTTGCCGGGCAGATTCATGGAATTGCCCAGTACGCCGTAGCGCAGACGCACATACATCCCCATATCTTTTTGCTTGATGTACTGCCACAGTTCCTGTTTCTTCTCAAGCGCCTCTTCCGTCCCCGCCCGGATCAGCAGGATAGAAGAAATGACTGTAATGATCTCCAGATAATTGAACATATAGTTCTTCAACTTTCGTCTGGTGAGCACCCTGGCCTTATTCTCCGCCAGATAATCGATCATGATCTTATTCACCCTGATCTGCTGATCGACTCTGGACAGCATGATCTCCTCATTGACTGACTGCCCTTCTCTTCCTATATAATAACGGTAGAAATTGACATCCAGGTAGTACATGTTCTTCACAAACGGAAGCGGCTCAAACACAAATATATTGTCCACATAGAAAGTATGCTCCGGCAGGTGCAGCCCGCACTCCTTCAACAGTCTGGTGCGGAAGATGACCGAATGCATCAGGATATACTGCCCCTTATGAAAATGCTTGACTTCATTCCATGTAAAGATGCGATCCTGCGGCAGGGCATGACGGTATCTCATGACTTTGTGCTTCTTCTCGCCCTCTTTCTCATAGACGAAATTGCTGATCAGCATATCCAGACCGGAGTCGCCTGTCGTGATATCCCTCAAAACCTCCAGAATTTTAAGATAAGCGCTCTCCTTCACCCAGTCATCGCTGTCAACCACTTTAAAGTACAGCCCCGTGGCATGTTCCAGGCCGGCGTTGACCGCCGATCCGTGACCACCATTCTCCTTATGGATCGCCTTCACAATGGACGGATATCTGGCCGCATATCCGTCCGCGATCGTGCCTGTTCCATCCGTAGACCCGTCATTGACGATCAGGATCTCCACGTCCTCCCCGCCTACCAGCAAAGATTCAATACACTTGCGCATATAGGCTTCTGAATTGTAGCTTGGTATAGCAACCGATAATAATTTCATGATCTGTGTCCCCACCTTGCTCTGATTTGACTTTTGTATATATTACAGTACCTTTTTACTTTTTGCAAACTTTTATCGATAGTATTTGCCGATATCTGTATAATTAATACAGAAGAATCAATTACCTTCCGAAATGTTTTTTACAGTCTCTCTTTTTATTAGTCTCACCGGAAGTGTGATCCTTTTGAATGATTGATCCGGATTCTGGAGATGCTCCTGTAAAAGTTCCATAGCCCTTACTGCCTTTAATTCCACATCCTGATGCACCGTTGTAAGTTTCGGACGTACAACTCTGGAAAAAGAATTATTATCAAATCCAATGATTGACATTTCATCAGGAATGCACATCCCCTTATCCTGAAAATAACTCATTATTTCCACTGCATAATAATCCGCATCAACTAAAAGTGCTGTAAACCTGTCTCTTTCCAGATACAGTCTGCCATAAATCTGCCTGCGCGTCTCCTCATGAGGAGACAAATACACAATATTTTCCGTATCGGTTTCCAGTCCATATTCTTTTAATGCCTGCTTATAGCCTTCATAGCGCTCTTCTATATACCCCTTTGGTGGATTGCACCAAGTTAAAAATCCAATCCGCCGATGCCCATTTTCCAAAAAATGATGTGCCGCAAGGTATCCACCATATCGATCATACAATCCTACATTTGAAAAACAATTATCCGTGATAAAAGCGCAATCTATAAATACGATTGGTTTCTTTGCCTCTTTAACCAGCCTACAACAATCTTCTTCATCCAAACCATGTACCACCATGCCATCAATATTCCACTGTTCCAAAACAGTCAATATTTCATTTACATCTTTTGATACATAATACATCATATAATAACCATTTTTACGAATCTCACGCTCCAAAACACCCAAAATGGTACTGTGAAACAGTTTATATCCAAATTCATACCTTTGTCCGTCTCCATGTTTATAATATCGGATATTCATAACTACACCGATGATCTTCGATCCTCCCTGAGCCAACATTCTGGCACCCATATTAGGTACATAATTGCATTCTTTCAATTTATTCGAAATGCGTTCTATATTCTCTGCCGATACCTTTTTATAATTACCATGAATAACGTTTGATACTGTCGTAGGACTCACATTCAACTCATTCGCAATCTGTTTGATCGTTATCATTTGCACATACCCCTCTCTCTATAACCAATATAACCCCTTTCGGTACAAAAGACTGCTTTCCTGACAAAAGTATTTTATATTGCTGACCTATAAGTGTCAACGCTGACCTTATCACTTCAATGCATAAAGCTGACCCGGATGAGCCAGCTTTATATTATTTATAAAGTATGATACATTTTTACAAATTTACAAGACTCTTTTTATATTCATCCATAATTTCAAGGAAAGCTCTCTTTTCTTCTGACTTCAACTGCAACATTGGTGCCCGCATCGTATCTGTAGCGATCACTCCTTCCTGACAGACAAAAGCTGCACATTTATGTATCTCCAAAGGCCAGGAATGTGCCAGCCACCTGTAAATATCCCGCTGTAAATACACTACTTTTTTGGTGTCACCATTTTTGTACGCATTGTACAGCGCCTTAACTTCTTCCGTAAACAAAATGCAGGCTCCGGAAATAATTCCATCACATCCAATACTGAATGCTGAATGTGCAATACCAGGGCTTGACACCAGTACGGAAAATCTCCCTTCCCTGATCTGCTTAAACTGGCAGATCTTCGCGTAGTCACCACTGCTGTATTTGATTCCCACAATGTTTTCACATTGATCCGCAACCCGCTTTACCAGATCCAGTGATAGATCATTTGCTGCAAAAGATGGAATTGCATACATATAAACAGGAATATTTTCAGGTATATATTTAGCCACAGAAACATAATAGTTTTCCAGTTCTCTTTCTGTCAGCGGAAAATAAATCGGTGTCAGAATACCCAGGCCATCTACTCCTAAAGTTATGGCATGCTCAGCCAATTCCAACGTATCTCTCAAAATCGTTCCCCCTATCTGAGCATAAACGAGCGCTTTTCCCTTAGCCGCCTCCCAGACAGTCTCCAGAATCATTTTTCTTTCTTCCTTGCAAAAATATGCCACACCACCAGTAGTGCCACATACATAAAGACCATCGCAGCCTCTTTCAATCAGACTCAGCGTAAGATTTCTGAGAGATGCATAATCAACCTCCCCATCCTCCCTTAAAGGTGTAATAATGGGCGCAACAACGCCAAAAAGTTTTTTCATACTCAACCGCTCCTTTGATTTTATTCTTGTTTATGGCAGCTGTTTTTCAGCCGCACAGTAAATTTCATACCACTCTTCTCTTGTAAGCTCCACTTCTGCTGCCCTTGCCGCTTCCTTGAGGTGATTCATGTTCATCGTTCCTATAATGGGTTGTACAGAAATTGTATTTCTTAACAGCCACGCCAATGCTATAGCCGCAGAATCAACTTTTTTCTCATGTGCCAGCCGCAGCAAAACCTGATTAAGTCCTGGATACAGAGGACTGTTAATAAAACTGCCCTCAAAAAAACCATATTGTAATGGCGACCATGCCTGCATGAGAATCTCGTTCTTTCTGCAATAATCCAG
>ERZ808054.1198-NODE-1198-length-16318-cov-4.880118_pt1 | contig 16318 bp, 13 predicted proteins | sample MGYA00380201_ERZ808054 | MGnify/ENA primary metagenome ERZ808054 (study PRJEB31490, sample SAMN06133419) | mouse gut metagenome | isolation source: Z5_2 | host: mice | place: China: Chengdu | collected 2015-05 ... | reverse complement strand
CACAGCCCGAATCCGACGCCCCCGCCGCTCCCCGTATCGATGAAGTCATCCATCGGTCTGGTGTAGAATGCGTACTTGCCGTCCACGAACTCCGGGTGCAGCACGACATTCCTCTGCTGCGGGGAGTTGAGTGTCCTGAGATTGTCAAGCCGCTCCCACGTCTTTAAGTCCTTCGTCCTTGCGATGCCCGCCGCCGCGACTGCCGCCGACAGGTCGTTCACCGACGTGTCCTTGCTCTCGGAGCAGAACACGCCGTAGATGTAGCCGTCCTCGTGCTTTGTGAGGCGCATGTCGTACACGTTCGTCTCCTCCGGGCACACATCGTCGAGCAGGATCGGATAATCCCAGAAACGGAAGCCGTCGATGCCGCTGTCGCTCTCCGCCACCGCAAAGAACGATTTCCTGTCGCTGCCTTCCACCCGCGCCACGAGGTAGAACCTGCCGTTCAACTCGATCGCGCCGGAGTTGAACACGCAGTTCACGCCGAGCCTTTCCATGAAATACGGGTTGGTCCCGGGATCCATATCGTATTTCCAGAAAGGCGGGATATGGTCGCGCGTCAGCACCGGGTACTCGTACCGGTCATAGATGCCATTGTAGAAATCACTCTTTGTATTCTTGCGGTTCACGGTCTCCTCGTACCGCTTCATCACTTTTGCCTTGCTCTCTTCAAAATTATTTATCATCGCTTTAACCTCCACACCAGCAACAGCCCCTGGGCTATTTCCTGGACAAAATTTCCTGTCTCCTGATCACCTCAAAACACATCCTGCCATTGTGATACGGGCACTTCCAGGGCTCGACGATCGGCTGTCCCGCAGCCGGGGTGCCATCCGCCTCCACCCACCAGTACCACTCTCTGCCCGCCGCATAGCCGTCGCGCCTGTCGATCAGATGATCCCTGATGAACGCCCACACATCCCGCGCCGCGCCAAGGTACTCCCCGCGCCCTGTCTTTTCGTAGGCATTGAGGAATCCCACCACCGTCTCCGCCTGCACCCACCAGATGCGCCTGTCATCCACGACACCGTTCTCGCACTCGTTGGCGAGGGAGGCGCCCCTGAACGCCGTTTTGTAAACCTGCTGCGTCAGATCGCGCGTTATGGGTGCCATCCGCCGCCCGTACGCGTCGTCGCCAAGCACCTCGATCCCCCTGTCCACAAGCCACGCCGTCTCGATATCGTGCCCGTAGGAGTGCAGGTCGATGATCGGATTCCACCTGTCATCGAAAAACACCTCCTGTCGGTGCAATTCCGGATTGTAGACCTTTGTGGCGATGATATCCATCATCCACTTGATCTTCTCCGCTACCTTCGCGTCGCGGTCGACCCTGTAAAGCTCTGTGTACGCCTCGAAGACATGGAGCAGCGTGTTCATCGTCCTGGATGCCATCACGCCGTTTTCCGAGAGTTTGTCGTTGCCGATCTCGTTGAACGCCTCGTCAAACGCCTCCCTGTAACCCGATCCGTCGCGCATCCTGCCCTCGATGATATCGTAGAGCTGATACGCCAGATCAAGTGCCTCCCTGTCCCCTGATGCCTCGTAATAGGAGGACAGCGCATAGATCGAGAAAGCCTGGTTGTATGTGTGCTTCAACGTCTCCGCGGGCGTTTTGTCATGGTTGACTGACCAGTACACCCCGCCGTTTGTCCTGTCCCAGCACACATCTCTCAGGAACGCAAACCCGTGGGCTGCCTCCTCAAGAAGGCTGCTGTCTTTGAGGAGCGTGTACGCGTTGGCGAAAAACCAGGTGATGCGGCTGTTGAGGATGCAGCCCTTGACCGCCTTCCTGTCCGCCTTCAGATCGTACCCGACAAACCCTGTGTAGCCGCCGTTCTCATCGTCCCTCAGACTTTTCCAGAATGGTATGATATCCTCTGTGAGGTGCTGCGTCACCTCCGAGCACATTGCTGAATATATTTCTGAATGCTTTTTCATATGCATCTCGTTATCCATGAAGAGCCTCCTAAATTTAAGTAGCTAAATTTAACTATATTTATCTTAACAATTAATCTTCCAAACTGCAATTAGGAAATGTTCCAAAAGTATTTGTGTATTTTTGCCTATAAAAATATGCTGCACCGCTTTTGTCCGCATAAACGATACAGCATATTCATTTTGATCCGTATTTTTTAAGTTAAAATTTAAGCATAATTAACCTTTGACTGCGCCTGCCGTCAGACCCGAGTAGATCTGTTTCTGGAAAGCGATGAAGACGATCAACGCCGGCAGCAACGTGATGATCACGCCCGCACAGATCAGGTTGTACTTGCTTCCCAGCGGTCCCGTGAAGGTGTACAGGGAGATCGCCACCGTCTTGAGCTTCTGGTCGACCAGATACAGGTTGGCACTGTAGTACTCGTTGTACACGCCCACGCCCTTCAGGATCATACATGTCACGATCGCCGGCTTCAGGAGCGGGAACAGGATCTTAAAGAAGATCGTGAAGTAGCTCGCTCCGTCCATATAAGCCGATTCGTCCAGCGACGTCGAGATGTTCTCGAAAAACTGGATAAAGATATAGATCGACATGACATCCGTACCCATCATCAGGATAATGTAGCCGTACATGTGATTGATGAAACCGATCTGGTACATCAGCTGGTAAGTCGATACCTGCATCGCGATCCCCGGGAGGAGCGTCGCGAACAGGAACAGGTTGCGGATCAGACCGTTTCCAGGAAACTTAAAGCGGTTCAACACATACGCCAGCATGGAACCGATCATGACAGAGCCGACTACGACCACGACCACGACGATGACCGAGTTCAGAAACGCCCTTCCCATGTGCGCCCTCGAGAAAGCCTCCGTAAAATTCGAAAAATTCAGCCAACTCTCCGGCGGTGTCATGACATTGGTATTCTGATACTCCGTGTCCGTCTTGAAGGCAGTGATCACGCACGACACGATCGGAAGTATCGCCACAAACGAGAAGAACAGCATCGAAAAGTATTTGATGAAGATCCAGAGATATTTTTTAACCATTTCTACAATTGTCATTATTCACTGCCCCCTTATCTTGATCTTGAAAGCTTCTTTTCACGCCGTGCCGATGCGCCCTTGTCCTCGTCCTCCGCATCCTTGAAGACATACCGGAAGAAGAGCTTCTGCAGGATCGTGGCAGCAAAGATAATCAGCAGCAGCACGATCGCCATCGCCGACGCCAGTCCGAGCTTCTGGCTTGTGTGTGCGACCTCGTGCATCTTCACAAAGTATGTCGCCGTGCCATTTCCACCGCCTGACATAATGACAAACGGCGGTTCGAACGCACTCAGGGAACCCGTGATCGCCATGATCAGGTTCAGCATAACGATCGTCTTGATGCTCGGAAGCATGATGTATTTGAACTGCTGCCATTTGTTCGCACCGTCCAGGTCTGCCGCCTCGTAGAGCGTGGCGTCCACCGACATCATCGCACCGACAAAGAGCACCATGTTCTGACCGAAATATTTCCACACACTCGTTGCCACGAGCGACACGTTATTGATGCTGGTGTCCCGCAGCCAGAACGGGAGGGACTCCAGGTCAAACCCGATCCACTGGAGCACCGTGTCCAGCACGAATCCTCTCGTGTAGAAGAATTTGAAGATAAAACCGATCGCGATACCGTTGATGAGGTACGGGAAGAACATGCATCCCTTGAAGAAATTGCCGCCCTTTACCCCGAAACAGAACACCGTGGCGAGATACAGTGCCAGTGCGAGCTGCACGACAGCCCCGCCCATATAGTAAAGCGACAGGAACAGCGACTTGAAGATATCCGGCCTGCCAAATACGTCCGCATAGTTCTTGAGCCCGACAAAACCTTTCACTTTTGTGTAGTTTCTGTCATAGAGGCTGAATTTAGCCATCTCCGCAAACGGGTAATAGGTAAATGTAAACAGGAGTATCAATGGTATTATAGAGAAGCCGATAATGATTAGTGTCTGTTGACCTTTTCTGCTCTTTGCCCATTTAAGGAAATTAAATGGTTTTTTGGAACTAGCTGCTGATGATGCCATACAGCCATCCCCCCTTCTCTTTTCAATCAATTAATGTTGCTGCGCCGAAAACATGATCCAGTTAACTGTCTTCCCATTTCGGGACGATGGCTTGCAGGCGCTGCACCTGCAAGCCATCAAAAACGTCCTGATGATCAGTTATTTACTTCCACACCCAGAGCGCTCTGCGCATCGTTCCACTTCTGTGTCCACTCTGCCACGAGGTCGTCATAAGGAGTACCCTGTGCTGCTGCCTCGACGATCGCCATCACCCTGGAATCTCCGCCGGCATTGAAGTTCAACTCGGACTCTGCGTTCATCTGGTTCATGAGATCCGCCTCGTCCTCCGGAGCGGAATCGTTGTTGACAACCTCCACACCGTCAAACACAAACGAAGTATCGGCTGTCTTGGAAACCGGGTAGCCGCCCTCGAAATCGCACCAGCCGGACTCTTCCACCATCCACTTAACAAATACCATGGCTGCTGCCTGGTTCTCCGCCGAACTCTCCTTATTGATGCCGTAGCAGTAGTCCGGACCTGCTGTCGCGTACTGCTTGCCGCCGATCGAGATCGGGAACGGCATGTATCCGATATCGTCCGGGTTGTCCCCAGCCGCCTTCATCTGCGCCACTGCCCATGAGCCGAGTACCATCGTGCCGATCTCGCCCCTGTTGATCATACCCTTGCAGCCTTCCCAGTCAGTCGTCGTGTAGTCTTCCTCTGTCAGTCCCTGTGCCACTGCATCATAGAGGATCTTGTACAGTGCGTAAGCGCCTGTTCCGTCACCGTTGTCCTTGAAAGGCTCTGCCGTGTGTGTGAACTTCTGGTTCAACCACGCCGTGTCGCCTGTCGTGATCGCGCCGAGATATCCATCCCATGCACCGCCCATCGTCCAGCCTGCCGCGTAATTCGTGTAGAGAGGGATCGCATCCGTGTTGTCCTTGATCAGCTGCAGATCCGCGATAAACTCATCCGGTGTCTTGGGAAGCTCCGTGATGCCCGCGTCAGCAAACACCTTCTTATTATAGAGAACGCCCTGTGCATTTGCCATATATCCCACACCGTAACACTGATCCTGGTACTTCCAGTTGTCCGCAAAATTGATGAGCTCCGACATCTCCGCCACAGAGCCGTAGGGGATGAAGTACGTCTCAAGGTCGACCATGTCGATCGAAGGTATGAACATGATGTCGCCCCAGTCGCCTGTCGGAAGTCTCAGCAGCGCTGTCTCCGCGTAGTCTGTGATCCCCTCCTGCTCGACTGTGATATTGGGATAGACCTTGTTGAACTCGTCGATATAACCCTGCAGCGTGCCGTCCTCCACGCGGTCGGTCTTGTGGTGCATCCACTTGATCGTTGTCGTGATATCCGTGTAGTCCTCCCCAAGCTTGATGCCCGCATATGTAAGTCCGCCTGCCGCCGCGTCCGCGCTGCCGTCCGCCGCATCACTGCCTGTCGGCGCGCTGTCCGCCGGTGCGCTGTCGTTTGATGCCGTCTTGTTGTCTGCATCCGAGCTGCCGCCTGTCGGTTTGTCGCCGGAACCGCCGCACGCTGTCAAGGACATTGTCATAACTGCAGCCATACCGAGTGCCATGAGTCTCTTTAATTTCATTTGATGAAACCTCCCTTTAAAATTTGTTTTTAGTTTCCTTTAACTAAAGTCAACGCCGTTTGTTAACTTGTTTTTAGTTTAAATTAAATCATCTATTTAATCACTATTTATAATTGCGTATCATATTCAATTATTGTGCATTTTCGTCATTTCTTCTATTTTAACAATTTCGATTCGTCATTTTTATGAATAATGCTTAGTTATTTCAAAAATTTTAATTAAAATTACTTAAAATTTTATTATATAATTACTCTAATTCATGAACTGTATTTATTTTTTTATATTTTATATCCATATATTTACGTTTATATTCTTTTCTTGATTTTTTGTCCGCAACGCCCTATAATGGTAATAACCTGTCAACCTGCCGCCTGCTCTCTGTACAGCCCCTGCTGCCCGCACAGCCGCATCGGCAGCACACTGCATTCATTTTTAAAGGAGTGTGACAAATGACACAAAAATTATTTTCCACGGAGTTTTTCAGCTGCCTGATCTCCTCCGAGACGAGCAACCGCTTTTCCCTGTCCGATTATTTTGCGGACGCATACTGCAGGGAGTACGATTTCTGCAGCGCACTCCCCTATGAGATTTGCCACAAAGCCGTGTCCGTCACGTCGCCGTTCTCCTACGAGGCGGCAAATCTCAACGCGCTCTGCATCGTGCACACCACAAGCGGTGCCGGAAGGGTGTATTTCGAAAACAATAACGGGATCAGCGCGGGATATGACCTCACAAGAGGGACGCTCGCGCTCATAGACTGCCGCAGGAACCACAAACTGGTCTGCCAGCACAATATCTGGGATTACACGATCTGCTTTGTGACCACCGCCATCCTCGAGTGCTACCTGCAAAAAATATACCTTCTGGGCAATTTCATCTACAGGCTCGACAGGTACTCCGACGTCCTGGCGGCATGGGAACAGGTATTAAAAAACAATATCGACACGGAGATCCACGGCATGATGCGCTCGCGCGATCTCGTCAATCTCTTCACGCAGCTCTACCTGGCGCGGGCAGTCGAGCAGACAGGCTCCTATCACATCCCATCCTACATCGCCGACATGCACCGGCGTTTCACCGCCGCGTACCAGAAGCCCTACTCGCTCGACGAACTCGCCCTCGAGTACGGCGTCAACAAGTTCCGCCTGTGCCGCGAATTTGCAAAATATTATGAGTACACACCGATACAGTACCTGAACAGGATGCGGATCGAGCGGGCAAAAGAACTGCTGCTGAACACGGATGAGAAGATCGTGGATATCAGCCAGATGGTGGGGATCGAGAACCCCAACCATTTCATCCGCCTCTTCAAAGAAAAAACCGGTGTCACCCCGCTCACTTACCGCAGGGAAACACCGGTCATCGACTAATTTATTTTTTTGACGCTCGTGCGCTCTATGATCCTTCCGTTCACGATGTGCACGCTGGCATTCATGGAGACGTTCTCGATGCGTTTGATGACGCACGAGAGCGCGATCTTTGACATCTCCGCCATATCCACCAGATAAGTCGTGATCCTGGAATCGCCATACTCCGGGTACAGGTAATCGTCATACCCGACCACCGAGATATCCTCGGGCACATGATAGTTGCGCTCTTCGAGCTGCCTGATCAGCGCGTAGGCTGTCACATCATTGTTGCACACAAACGCCGTGGGCATCTCCTTTGGCAGCTGCAGTTTGTACTCTATGCCGATCACGCCGTCGTTGTAATCGCGGTCCTTGATGACCCAGTCCTGGCGCACCTCGATGCCGTGCTCCATCAGCGCCTTGCAGTAGCCAAAATACCGGTCCGTGATACTCTCCGTGTACATCACGCTCCCGACAAACCCCACTTTCGTGTGCCCGTTCTTGATCAGGTAGTCCGTCATGCGGTACATGCCGTTAAAGCTCGCCGATACGACCGAGTCGACAACCTCCTCGTCGTCATAGAAGTCCATGAACACCATCGGAATCTTCTGGTTCTGGTACAGCATCTTCAGATAGCTCAGTTTCGGTCTCCCGATCACAATGATCCCATCGATCTTCTGGTTCTCCGTTATCAGCTTGGGCCAGACAAGATTGTCCTCATCATAGCTGGATATGACCTCCAGCATGGAAAAGCAGTTCTTCTTGACCGCGCGCGTCGCGAGCTCCTGATACATTTTCCAATAAAACGATGCAAAGCGCGTGAAGTATGTCTCGAACGTGACCACTCCGACCGTGTACGACCTGGTCCTCCCCGCCGGCGCTGCGTGGATCGGCGTGTAGCCCATCTCGTCCGCAAGCTCCTTGATCCTGGCGCGCATCTCCTCGCTGACTCCCTTCTGACCCGACAGCGCCTTCGACACGGTGACGACGCTGACCCCCACCTTCTCTGCTATATCCGCAAGCTTTACCGCTTTTACCATCTCTATCACTCCCTGTATCTATACTTACACCGACAGCATGCTGCCGCTCCCATCGATCACGCATCTGCCGCTCTATGTTGAAACCGCGGCACGCTGCCGCACAGCCGCTACACCTCGGTGAGCGAAATGAGGCGCGCCCTGAAATCCCCCCACGGATTCGGCACGAGCAGCCCTGCCTTCATCAGTGTATCTCCGCTGTAGATCCCGTCCTCCACATTCTCGTCATTCTCAAACACAACATGATACCGCTTCCCGGCGTCGAGCCCTTTGAGCAGAATGCGTCTTGACTTAAAGTTCACCCGGTTCAGAACCTGCACGAAGGTGACAAGCGACTGCTTTTTGTCCGCACTCACGACCTGCCAGCAGTCGTACCGGTGATTCTGCGAGTAGGACGCGATGCGGTAGTAATCGCCCTCCCTGACCAGATCGTTGTACTTATGGTACATCGCAACCTGGGCGGGTATCATGTCCCGGTCCTCCTGCGGGATCTTTGTCACGTCAAGCTCATAGCCGAATGTCCCCGCGAGCGCCACGATACCGCGCGTCTCAAAAGGCGTCACGCGCCCCAGTGCATGGTTCGGGCAGTCTGACACGTGCGCTCCCATCGTGGACAGCGGGTAGATCAACGCCGTTCCCTCCTGGATCTCGAGGCGCTCCACCGCATCCGTGTCGTCCGAACACCAGATCTGCGGGCTGTAATACAGCATGCCCGGATCAAAGCGCGCGCCGCCGCCGGAGCAGTTCTCGAGCAACAGATACGGAAACTCCCTCGTCAGTCTGTCCTGCATCTGGTAGACAGCGAGCACGTAGCGGTGATAGAGCTCGCCCTGTCTGTCCGCCGGCAGCCCGCAGCTACCGATGTTCGTGAGCTGCCTGTTCATGTCCCATTTCACATACTCGATGTTGGCGCTCCTCAGCACAGACGCCACCTGCTCATAGATGCAGTCGACGACCTCCTGCCTCGACAGGTCGAGCACGAACTGCTGTCTCGACTCCGTGCCCGGTCTCCCCGGGATCGCGATCGCCCAGTCGGGGTGCGCCCGGTACAGGTCGGAATCCGGGGAGATCATCTCCGGCTCAAACCAGATGCCGAACTTCATGCCAAACTTGTTGACCTCATCCACCAGATATTTCAGACCACCCGTTATTTTTTCCTCGTTGACCTTCCAGTCGCCCAGCGCACAGTTATCGCTGCTGCGCGCGCCGAACCACCCGTCGTCCATGACGAGCATCTCGATGCCGAGCTTCGACGCCTCTTTCGCGATGGACAGCAGCTTCTGCGTATCAAACTCAAAATACGTCGCCTCCCAGTTGTTGATGAGGATCGGTCTCTTTTTGTCCTTGTACGTCCCGCGGATCAGATGCTTCCTGTACAGTCTGTGGAACGCGCCCGTCATCGCATCGAATCCCTTGTCCGTGTAGACCATGACAACCTCCGGCGCCTGGAAACTCTCGCCGCTCTCGAGCTTCCAGCAGAAATTCTCAGGGTGGATCCCCATCGTCATGCGCACGCTGTCAAACTGCGACACCTCCGCCTGCGCGCGGAAATTGCCGGAGTACACGAAATTCATCGCGTAGATCTCGCCGTTTTCCTGCGTCGTGTTCCGATCCACCAATGCCAGGAACGGATGATCCTGATGGCTGGACTCCCCGCGGAACGAGCTGACATTCTGGATGCCATACCCCAGCGCCTTTCTCTGGATGTGGCGCTCCCTCGCCCAGCTTCCGTGCAGGGACACCATATCATAATCCCTGTTGTCCATGTCGATACACGCCGAGTACACCTTGGTCAGATAAAAATGCGCACTGCCCGTGTTTGTCACCCGCACGCTCCTCGTGATCACATCGGTGTCCTGAAATACCGTGTAGAGCAGTTCGACCTGCATGTTTATATACTTGTCCTCACAGACCAGCCGCAGCGTCTCGCACTCCCCGGCAGTGCCAAATGTCGCCGGCAGTCCCGCAAGCGCCGGCTTACCCTGGACGATCTCATGGGACACGTAGGAGAGCACGCTCCCCACATGCCCGTCCGCTGTCCGCACACTGATGCAGCCCTCCCTGAAATCGCCAAGCCCGTTCGAAGGGTACTCGAAGGGAAAACAGTCATAAAAAGAACAGCGCTCCCTGTTGTTTCTGCTCGGGACAAACGGCGGCTCCCCCGTCCGCATCAGATAAGCTGCCTCCGCTTCCTCCAATTTCTTTCCATAATAAATATGTCCGACAAAGTTTTCCTCGTCCACGATCCCGATCATATAGGATGTGCCTGGTGTGTCCAGCTTGAACACACGCTCCTTTTCATTGTATGATATCATTTTTGTTCTCCCTTCCCTGCACTGTCTCGTTTTCAGCGGTCAAGTCTTTTTTCACATTGCATTGCGCGTTACATATCTAACATACCATCTTTTTCGTGATGAATCAATTTTTTAAAGTAATTTTAGTTTATTTTTTATATTTTTAAATATTTTCTCAGGGCACCCGTCCGCACAAAAAGTGCGCACCCCATCTGGACTGCGCACTCGTGATCGTCAGACTACCGCTCGATAGTCACCGTATATTCTGCGTAAAATGTCTCCGACGGCGCAAGCGCATTGCCGTACTCGCGCTCGGACAGATCCCCCTCGAATGTCTCCCGGTCACACCTGCCGTACCACGGCTCGATACATATGAACGGCGCATTCTTCTTTGCGGGAGACCACACGCCAAAGAGCGGTGCGTCAAACCGGACGGTGAGATAGGGCACCCCATCCGGGTCGCACAGCGACACCCTGTGCGCCTGGTCATGCTCGATGATCAGCGCATCCTCGTCAAACAGATCCGCCGTGATATCCATCTTTCCGTCTGTCAGCGCACACGCTTTCGTGCGCTCTGAGAGTGTACCGTCAGCGCATATAATACCAGATGTTATTGTATCAGCCGCATCAAACGCCAATTTGTAGTCCGTCTGCGCGCCCCTGCCGCCGATCGGGCACAAAAACGCCGGATGACCGCCGATGCTGAAATACATCTCTTTACTGTCGCAGTTTGTCACTTTCCACGATACGACCAGATCGTTTCCGTCAAGCCTGTAGCCGAGCTCCAGCTCGAAATCAAAAGGATATCTCGCCTTTGTCTCCTCCGTCGCCCGCAGCACGAACCGCAGCGCATCCGCCGTCTGCTCCCGCAGCTCGAACTCCATATCCCTCGCAAACCCGTGCTGCGACATCGCATACACGCTTCCGTTATATCGATAACTGCCGTTATTCAAAGTCCCCACGATCGGAAACAGCACCGGCGAAGTCCTCTTCCAGTACTCCGGCTTCGCATCCCACATGTATTCCGTGCCGGTCGCGATATTTTTCAGTGATCTGAGCTCTGCGCCGGATGTGTCCACGCAGATGCTGATCTGTGCATTCTCAAGACTGTATACTGCCATCTGTCCTTTTCTCCTTCCTCTGCTTCTCCCACTCGATCCTTACCTGTTTCTGAGCCAGTTCTGATCCCTGATCTGACTCTTTCCGTTTCTGATCCAATTCTCACCCGGATCAAGCGACCGGGCTCTTCCTGAGCACGCCGAACCCCAGCGGGTACGGTCCTGTGTGAACGCTGATCGTCGCACCGATCTGGTATTTCTGCAGATCCGCATCCGCGACCGCGTACCCCTTCTCATTCAGAAAGCTGACCGCTCCCTTCCGAAACGCCTCCGCCTCCGCGATGTCATAGCCGTAGCCCACACAGATGCTGTACTCGCCGGACGACGCGTTGACCTCCTGGAGATACTGCCACAGAAGCTCATACACTTTTTCAAGCGATTTCTTCCGGCTTCTCGACACGCCCGAGGGGAAGATCTCTCCCTCCTTCAGCGTTATCAGCGGCTTGATGCCCAACACGGACCCGGCAAGCCCCGCAAGTTTGCCGATGCGCCCGCCGTGCTTGAGATAATCTATATTCCCGACGGTAAAGAAGATCCGTCCCGTGCCCTTGATCGACTCTAACGCCTCGACCACCTTTTCATACGCAAAACCCGCCTCCCGCATCCGGACAGCCTCGAGCACAAAGAGTCCCTGCAGGACAGTATCTATCGTGGAATCCATGACAGTGATCCTCGCATCCGGACAGCTCTCGAGAACCATCTCCTTCGCGTTCATCGCCGACTGGAAGGAGCCGCTGAACTTCGTCGTGATGCAGATGCAGATGACCGCCTTCCCCTCCTTCACGATCGGCTCGAACACGTCAACGTAATCCTGCACCGAGGGCATGGAAGACTTCGGGAACGTCGTCGGATCCGCCACCATCTGCTCGTAAAATTTCCGGATCGGCATATCCGCGATCTCCCGCATATAATTCTCACTGTCAAAGGAGACATAGAAGGGGACTACCGTCACTCCCTTCTCTCTGCAAAGCTCCGGCGGCAGGTCGCAGGAGCCGTCAGACACTATTCTGTAATCCATCGGTAAAACCTCACTTTTCATAAAATCATCGTTTTCATTACTATGTTAAATGGCTATTGAAATTATATCACGTATTTTGCATATTGTCATCGGATATTATGAAAATTCAGGTAAAATAAGGGCGTGGACAGTAACTTAAATCTTCGGATATGTCGCGATCGTCGTGAAAGCCGCATCCATCGTCGGGCATTTCACCTTGTCGATCACCGATTTCACAAGGCGCCTGCCCATCTCCTCGATGCGCACTTCCACCGTGAGGATGTCCTTCTTGAAGAAATCCGTCTCCAGGGTATTGTTGAAGCCTGTGATCACCACGCGCTTCACGGCATGCGGATCGCGCTGCAGCAATGCGAGCGACACATGTTTTGCCACATCGTCGTCCTCGCAGACGATCGCCTCCGGTATGTAGGGCATGTTCTTGACAACCTCCTCAACCATGGCATAGCTGTAACCGACACTGTTCGCCGGACAGGTGTACTGGAGACGGTCATCCAGCTGGACGTGATTCTGGCTGCACGCATTCAGAAATCCCAGATACCTCGCCTGTATCATGCGCGATCCCTCCGCAAATCCTATGTATGCGAACTTTGTGCATCCCTTTTGTTTGATCACGTAGTCCGTCAGTGCGTTCATGGAATAAAATCCCTCCACATTGATGACATCCCCGATCCTGATATACTCCTGGGCGTTGACGGGACTGTTGAAAAACGTGACCGGAAGTTTCTTGCGCCCGATCCCCTTGACAAACTTTGCCGGGAAAACGCTCAGGAAGATGATCCCTTTCACGTCGTCCGCGATCAGCCTGCCAGTCGCCTCCCCGTCCTTATCCTTGTCATCTACCACATGGAGCTGCATGCGGTATCCCTCGTCGTTCACCGCGTTGCTGATGCCGGCGAGCGCCCTCGTCCAGAAAGCGGACTGCATGTGATTAAATAACACCAGTATCGTTCCTGTATTCGCCCTGCGGTATGTCGACTTGACCTCCTCGACCAGATTCTCATCCAGCTTGGCGTACCCCATCTGCCATGCCTTCTGCACAACTGCATGCCTTGTCTGCGGAGAGACAAGACCCCCGTTCAGTGCTTTCGCCACAGTATTGCGGCTAAGCCCCATCTCAGCCGCAATATCCTGTATCGTTACCTTCTTCATTCGTTTCCCCTCTTCCCTCTGTCATTCCCCCGTGCATAATGACCGCTATGAAAAAACATTTCCATAACGGTCATTTCCTATTCATATTGATCAAAACAGAGGAATCTTACCCTCATAAGAATTATTGATCACATAATATGCAGTAAAATCAGTCGGCTTTAAATACACCTGGATCAGTTCGATCTTAGCTGCATCATTGCCCCTCCTTGCATAATCCTGTGTAACCCGCTTTGCGATATCTTTCATGTCGGTCTCATGCTCGCGGTACTGCAGCTCAAAATCAACCTCAACACCGTCGATCTCCGAGCGGTATCCGGCATCCGTCTTTGTATCCGCCTCTTTTGCGGCAGTCTCCTTTGTATCCGTCTCTCTTACATCGAACTTGTCCACCATCTCAATCATCCTTTCATAATATTTCTCCAAGCAGATCCTATGTATCCTTTTGCAATACTCCTGTATTATCATACCACACTTTTCGAGAAATGAACACACAATCTTAGTATAAATAAAAAATATGTATCGGCTTCAATAACTGTTGTTATATTTTAAGTTATCGTCCGCAGCACTTAATCTATAACGTGGGGTATTTATCGGATTTCAGCGTTTTACCGCCCAGCCAAAGTGAAATATTTCTTTCACCATTTTACCAGATCCTGCCGTGCCCATTTCAGATTCGATCTTCTCAACTTTCAACTTCCCCTTCATATGGACAAATTTCGACATTTTGTGCACACTTTTCCTGCCCTGCGGCGTTTTAAAATACCATGTATTATTTTAACATCACTGCAGAAACGCAAACGGTGCCCTCCTGTCTGCGTGCAGGAAATTCATGAGCAGATACGCCGCCCTGATCGAGACTTTCTCCTCCCTGAGAATGCGCTGCGCCTCCGCCTTGTCCACGATCAGAACCTGTATGGTTTCCGTGTCCTCCAGCGCATCGCGGCTGACTGTCCCGCTGGCATATCCATAGACTGCATTGCAGCTCTCATCGGTAAAGCCTGCCCCCATAAAAAACGGTCTGCGGTATGCCTCGTCGCCGCCCGCATACACTTCAAAGGAAAGTCCCGTCTCTTCCTTCATCTCCCGGACCGCGGCAATGTCGGGCGTCTCCCCCGCATCGATCAGGCCGGCGGGCAGCTCATACAGATAATCTCCCAGCGGATACCGGTACTGGCGGATCATCACGATCTTCTCCGGATCATCCTTAAGGATCGGATAGATGACCACGCCCTCCGCCGCGCTGTCCCCCGTTAGCAGCTTGATATTCTCCGCTTTTCTTCTCGACACAAAGAAATAATCAAACGGGCGTCCGCTGTCTGTCAGGGCGTCCAGCCTGAACAGGTTGAGAAACTTATTATCGGACAATTTGTGGATATTGGTGTACTTTTTCATATCGTTGCCTCCTTATTGTTTGACATTTTTGACGAAAACCGCTAGAATAGAAATAGAGTACAAAATTCACTATTTTTCAGAAAGAGAGAGCTTTATGAGACAAATTCCCATTTCGGCACTGACACCGGGCATGGTAACGGCTGAGGACATTGTATCATTTGATCATGTGACAATCGTTCCCAAGGGCATCATACTCACTGAGAATATTATATCACGTTTGGAAGGATATGCCATATATTATGCGCACATAGAAGATGATCTTGTCGTAGATCTGTCCACCCCTATGGCAAACCCGGCAGTTCTCATGCAGGATGCCTCCATCACAAATCTGTACAACCTGGAAAAACAACCCGAAATAAAACCGACAGAAAACAGACAATTTCAGCGATTTTCCCAAAGCTTTGCGCGATGTGCCGAACACTATGAGGCAAACCTCATGAAGTCCCTGTACCGCAACGAGCCCTTCCGCGCCAACGAGCTGCTCAAGGAGACGATGGCACTGCTGCACCAGGACAAACAGGAGGTCAGCATCTTTGACATGCTCCTGAATATGCACAATCCCGAGGACTCCGTGTACAACCACTGCATCGATGTCGCGCTGATTTCCAATGTACTTTCGCGCTGGCTCCGCTTTTCAGAGACCGACCAGATGATGGCGACCGCCTGCGGACTGTTTCACGATGTCGGCAAGTTCATGCTCCCTACCGGCGTGCTGCGCAAGCCCGGCAAGCTGACACCCGACGAATTTGAGATCGTCAAGACCCACACCACCGAGGGCTTCCATCTGCTTGGCCGCTACAGCAGCATTCCCGAGCCTGTCAAGAACGCCGCGCTGATGCACCATGAGAAGTGCGACGGCAGCGGATATCCATATGGGCTGAAAGGGGACGACATCGACAGATTCTCCAAGATCGTCACGATCGCGGATATCTTCGACGCCATGACGAGCGAGCGGGTATACCGCGCAGCCATGTGCCCGTTCTCTGTCATAAAGTATTTCGAGGACGACGGGATCCAGAAATATGAGATCAAGTACATCCTCACATTCCTCGAGAATGTATCAAACACTTATCTCAATCACAGGGTGACGCTGAGCAACGGCATGGAGGGCAATGTCATCTTCATCAATCCCGACAATTTTTCCAAGCCGGTCGTCCGCATGGAAAACAACGAGATCATCGATCTGCAGAAATCCTATTACCAGAGCATGATGCAATTGTCAAACAGGAAAAACATATCGATCGAGACAATCATATAAGGAACCCGGAGAAAACGCTTCGGGTTCCTTTTTTGTCATCACACTATATCATTCGACATCGGCAAGCGCCGCCATATCCTCCTCGCCGGTGCGGATCTTGACCACTTTAT
>ERZ808054.1197-NODE-1197-length-16330-cov-4.799360_pt1 | contig 16330 bp, 13 predicted proteins | sample MGYA00380201_ERZ808054 | MGnify/ENA primary metagenome ERZ808054 (study PRJEB31490, sample SAMN06133419) | mouse gut metagenome | isolation source: Z5_2 | host: mice | place: China: Chengdu | collected 2015-05 ... | reverse complement strand
ACTCTTTGATCGATTTATGTGCCACCATTGTCATATAAATCTGTGTCTCTTTTGATTCATTCGCCAATTCGCACATATCTTGAAGGAGCTTCATATTTCCACCTATTGCGTGCTTTTCCTGTCCCTCAATAAATTTACTAAATTCATCAAAGACAATATAGATTCCGCTATAGCCGCATTTCTCACGCAACTCATTTGCTACACTTTGATACATAGGCAGCACTTCACTTCCTGCAAGTGGATTAAACTGCTCACCGCCCATTAGGGAAGGATAAATTTTCTTAAATAACGCAAGCTGTTCAGGATCGTACACTTTCAAACCATTTTCTATATTCTTTGCCGACGTTCCTTTTTCTTTTAAAGCCTGTTCATAATTGTCATATACTGCTGGATACTCTGTCTTCCAACGCGCAATAGTCTCTTTTGCAATGCTAAAGAATGTGTCCGGCATAAGGTCTGTCAATTTTTCTCTTTTTAGAGCATCATTTAATGCAATCATGAAAGAACGGCTGACATCCTCCTGACTCCCTGAGATAACAACCGGCAAAAAACGCCCCTTATTCGTCCATACATCTTTGGCTGCAGCATATGCATCTGCATCTACTGACTGGATCTTGTCTAAAAGTGAACTGACAACGCTATCATTTTCTCTCGATCGCTCCATGCTCACGATCGCTAACAGAATTAGCAGCAAATGGGACTTTCCCTTACCATAAGATCCTATTAGTATCGTTGAATGATTCTTATTCTGTTTCACAGAATCCGCATATCGCTTCAAAATATTTAAAGATGATTTTGTAGGAATATAGCTTTCTATTTTTTCTCTTTTATTTAAATTCAAGTAAAGATTAATCGAATTCTTAAAATTTCCATTTAACTTTACGATTTGGCTTAATCTATTCACTGCCATCTGTCTATCCACCTTTATTTGTTGTAATAGTCCTTTAGGATTTCAAATGGTTCCTTGATATTTAACGGATAAACCATATCAAGACCCGCTGTCCTATCGACTCGGATATATCCCAAAGCCTCAAGCGTATCCAAATATTTATTCACCGTGACCATCGTCATATGATATATGACTCCAAGGCTCTTTTCTCCTGCCGCAATCCGCTCTATGCTAAGAGATTTTTCATTTTCAAACAAACAGCTAATCTCATATAACACCAGCGCATTATCTATTTTTCTTAAATCCGGCTGCTCTTTATAATATGTCTCGTGCTCTTTTTTCAATATACCCAACACGGATAATGGAGACACAATTTTATCCTCAGGATCCTCATTTCGAATTTCTCCCTTAGAATACATATTTAACAGCACGTCAATATCATCTTTCAATGAACTCTCAGTCACTTGCTGCCCCACATAATTAAACAGCTCCTGCTTCATTTTTCCTTGCAAATCAGTCTTGGTAAAAAAATCTGCTTTAAACCTGTTAAAAAACATATACCATACTGTTGCCATTTCAATATTCTTTGCGATGTTTGAGTGAAGCAGCCAAAGCGAAAAAATGTCCTCAAAGTATGGGTCTTTTTCAAATATCAGCTCCGCCATATCTGAAAGTCTCTCCTTATTCCCATCTTTTTCTAGCATTCCACAGGCCTGCATCCAGTAGCGGATAGACTTTACCATATTTGTACCGACACCCAATACATCCGGTCCCTGGCTCTCGAGAAATACATGTGTTCCTTTCTCCTTTGCAGCAAAGAGACCTTTACTCATCCACCCTTCACGCAGAGGAAACTTCTCATGCCCTTTTAATTTAATATTAACCTTGTTTGTCATCTTATCCTTCTCTCTTGATTGTAAGCACTTTTCTCACATAACATCCAGCATTGAAATGGTTGACACACTCAGTACACCTTGTACATTTTTCATCGTCGATCTTATATGAAATACTTCCATCTTCTAGTTCTTTGATCTTGATTGCGTTATGTTTGCAAACACTTTCACAGGCTTTACACCCTATACACATCTGATATTTTGTCAGCTGACACTGCACCTTACCTTCTGCCATTTTTAAGTTAGCCGCCCCAGCAAGTCTTTCGTTTTTAATTGTAATCTTTAGCCTGGTAGAACCTGTGCGTCCTTGAAGTATAAGAACAACATTCCCTTTTTTATCAAGGACATACACTTCTCCCAAACGCTCATTACCCAAATGAGTATCAATATAACCAAAAGGCTTAAACAATTCATAAAACTCTGGAGTGATTGGTCTTTGCAGTTCATAATTAAACGCATTATCTTGCGTGGCACACGGCTCATAGGAGATGATTGACCGCTCCGCAATATCAATCCCATTACCGCCTTGCCTCGCTTTCCAGCCTCCCTGATCGATATATGCTACTGGATCTGGTTTATCTATCTTCTTTGCGAAATTGACAAGAATTTCCCTCCAATGCATATATTGATCATACATATGTACCTTAGACAAAAACTCTGACCATGCTCCATTGTTCGGACAACACCAACAGCCAACCCGAGAATACCCGAGACGATACGCCTCATTAAAATCAATTCCTGTGGTCAGAATATACAGCCATACATCAAAATCTGTCCACTCGATAATTGGTGCCACAACCGTCTGTTTGGTGATCTTAGGGCTCTTACTTTCCCTGTCATACTTGCTTCTGCTCAACGATTCGCTATGTCGAATTCCCTGAAAGGATAAGATATTCGTTTTATTTTTAAACGCAGAAGCGATCGTCTGCGTAATTGCTCCCGTCTTAAATACAGTACAGCACCATCTCATCACACGACTCGGCGGACCTATCTGCTCACAAAGATTCTCAAAATTCTTTTCATAGTTTTTTGCCGGCAGCACTCTATGCTCACGGACAAACCGCTTTTTATATTCGTATGTCAGTGGAAATTCTAACGTGGTATCTCCAAAAATGTGATAAATTTTATTTGAAGAAAACGCTCTTCTCACAATATCTGATGTAACTGTAGAATCTTTGCCACCGCTAAAAGATACAAACATATCCTCTAACGGGTATCGCTCTTTATATCCTTGAACAAAGCTGATTGCTTCATCTGTTATTTCGTTATATCTGTTTTGATTAGCTTTAATGAACTTTTGAATGATAACGTCAAATTTAGTATAATCAATCTCGGACACATAAGCATCATATTTTGCCTTAATAGCTTGCACTTCCTCTAATGGCTTGCAGTTAAACTCTTTAATAGAAACCTGTAGTTTTTCTCCATTGATAATATAAAAATTTGAATTATTCCAGACAGATGCATTCTCAAAGCACAACGGGTTTTCTTTCTCTAAAAGCAGTGCCAGCAATACTTTTTCCTCTGGAAATACAGGTCTGATATCTGTCGCGATATACTCACCTTTATTTCCACATTCGGGACAGCATTCCTCGTACGTTGGAATGTTACATTCGCTACACCAATACAATGTCATTGACATTACAGGTTTTTCTTCACATTGAACTTTTTGACCGGAAGTCTCATCAATGTCCCATTCCATACATTTCCCCAGCGGTGCCTTACACATATGCTTAGGACATATCAGTTCTCTCATTGCGTTTCCTCCAAGTTCTTCTTCATTTCATTAGTCATAAGTGCATTACCAATATCACCAAATTTACGTTCAAAATATTCACAGATATAAAGAAGCGTATTCATAGATACTTCTTCACCATTATTTGACTTTGCCATTATTTTAGTAGATAATTCTCTTGTTCACAAAATCCCTGCGTAGAGAACTATCATTCAATTACCTCTCCCGCTGACAAAACGATAAATTTCAATACAAAATACTTTCATTTAGTGTAACACTATTAAGACAATATGACAATTATATTCTCTGCAAATTTATACAAAAATCGCACATATATGCGATACTGCACTATGCTCAAACTATTCTATAACAAGTTAAAATAGTTATATGTTAGACTCTTCCTGCACTCTAACCACGTCATATAAATCATGCTCTCTTCTGCGTAAAAATACATTTCTAACCCAAAAAACAGACCCTGACAGATTTTACTCTCTCAAGGTCTTATTGTTAAAACAATACTATTTATTACTCCCTGTGCGCTTTCTCACGGCAAATCCTACAGACCGTGTACAAAAATACACATTTCCTGACAATAACGAGCATTCCATTATAGAGCGAACTTCTTGAAAGCGCGGTCTTCCTATGAGACAGATGGGCACAACGGTTCCTACGTATGTGGTAACATACAATCACTTTCATATTTGTAACTGTATAGGTTATAATTCCATGCATCAGTTTAACTACCCTTGGCATGGTCAATGGAATCGTTTTTTAATCTCTCAAATATATGAAGTAAACAGGCGCTCTATCATCACAAACAACATATGACGGTTTCAGCACTGGTAACTCCGGCATTCGTAATGCCCCATTCCCAGGTTACTTTTACATTCTTCAAAGCATTATTCTGCGCAGAATCTTCCCCGAACCACTCCTTCAAAAGATAAAGTTCATAATCCACAAGACCGTACCCGTTGTCCCCGACAAAATCAAGGAATACACCGGACTGGCAGTTTTTCTGTTTTGCCCGGACGATCGCAGTACTGGCGTCTCACTCCGGCGGAATGCTTCCCTTTTTTACAAAACACGTATCATTCACAGACAACATACCGGGGGCTGCCCGACCTGTCTGGAAAGCAGTCCCTGGTAAATGTCCAAGAGGGGCTGTTCCTCAGAAGGAGAGCGGGAAAAGAACTGCTGCATGGGGCGGACATACTTCTCCCCAGAAAAATGGAGTGCAAACGATTCGATGGATTTACGTTCCAGCGGGCTTAACAGCCCCAGTATAAATATTCGAAACAGTTTCCTTTGTGGCTCTGAACGAAAACAGGGAAGATAACTCTGAAAATATTTCTCAAGTTATCAAAAGTTCGCTGTACTAATTTTTATTAGGTTTCCATGGAGGAGGGCACAACAATGTCGTCCTTCCAATATCGGGTAATACATCATAAATAGAACATCCCATTTGTTCTTCAAAATATTCTTTGTTTTTAAAAGTAATATCCCAGCCTTTTATGTAGTTTTCCATAATTCCATATCTGCGGGTTACATCCACAAAACGTTTTTCCAAAATCACAAATCCGTAATCCGTTGCCAAGGCATCACAGATCTGAATCAGTCTATCATAATCATCCGCTTGACAATTGATAATATAATCTTTTATAGTCCTTTCTTCCTCCGTCTGCGGATCATAATCAAACTCATCTTTCATCAGAGGATAAGAATGTGTCATACACACTCTCGCAACTTCATCCCATCCCCTGCCTATAGCATACTTGTACCCCTCGTATACATGTTTGGGAATATTTACAATTCCAACCCTGCGCCCAATATCATGAAGCATTCCAACTATGTACGCCTTGTCCCCGTCCATCCCCGACACTTTCTGTGCGATATTTCTAGCTGCAATTCCTACATTTATAGAGTGTTCGATCCAAGGCCCAGGATTTAATTGTCCTGCAATTTTTAATTCGTTTTTCGCTTCTTCTATTGTTGGCAGCATATAACCACTTTCTCCGAAAATTCATTTCCGTTCACAAAACCCGTTTGCCTGTCACACAATGCACATTTATAGGCTTGTTTTCAGTAGGTGCACAATTCCGAAAAGGGCGTTTTCTTAATACAGCTTCGCTCCAGCCGGTATATGTTCATCCACCATCAGCAGATGGAGCCTCTCCTGCCCTTCCTCCGCGTGCACTGCACTGATGAGCATACCGCAGGAGTCGATGCCCATCATGGGGCGCGGCGGCAGGTTGGTGATGGCTATGCAGGTCTTGCCGACCAGTTCATCCGGCTCGTAATACTCGTGTATGCCGCTCAAAATCGTCCTGTCCTCGCCGGTGCCATCGTCCAATGTAAATTTCAGGAGCTTCTTGGACTTTGGAACTGCCTCGCACGCAAGAACCTTCACGGCTCTGTAATCCGACTTGCTGAACGTCTCAAAATCCACAAAATCCTGAAACAGCGGCTCTATCTTCACCTTGGAAAAGTCGATCGGTTCAGATGTCTTTGGTGCTGCGGCTGCAGCCTGCGGCGCCTTTGTTTTAGTGTCATTGAGCGATTTGAGCGTGGGGAACGCGAGCACGTCCCTGATCGAAGGAGAGTTCGTCATCATCATGACCATGCGGTCGATGCCAAAGCCGATGCCTCCCGTGGGCGGCATGCCGATGCTGAGTGCGTTCAGGAAATCCTCGTCCGTGTGGTTCGCCTCGTCGTCGCCCGCTGCCAGCAGCTCTTCCTGCGCTGCAAAGCGCGCCCGCTGGTCGATCGGGTCGTTGAGCTCGGAGTAGGCGTTTGCCATCTCCCAGCCGTTCATGAAGAACTCGAAACGCTCCACATACTCTGGATTGTCCGGCTTTTTCTTGGTGAGCGGCGAGATCTCGATCGGGTGATCCATGACGAACGTCGGCTGGATCAGGTGCTCCTCCACGTACTCCTCGAAGAATAAGTTCAGGATATCGCCCTTCTTGTGCCGCTGTTCGTATTCCACATGCTTTTCCTCTGCGGCTGCTCTCGCTTCCTCCAAAGTGTGGATCTCGTTGAAATCCACGCCGGAGTACTTCCTGACAGCGTCCACCATCGTGATGCGCTCAAACGGCTTGGACAGATCCATCTCGTGCTCGCCGTATGTGAGGATCTCCGATCCGGTGACTTCCTTTGCCACATAGCGGTACAGGTTCTCCGTCAGATCCATCATGCCGTGATAGTCTGTGAATGCCTGGTAGAGTTCCATCAGCGTAAACTCGGGATTGTGTCTCGTGTCAAGCCCCTCGTTGCGGAATACACGCCCGATCTCGTAGACGCGCTCCATGCCGCCCACGATCAGTCGCTTTAAGTACAGCTCCAGCGAAATGCGCAGTTTCAGATCCTCGTCAAGCGCATTGAAATGCGTCTCGAACGGCCGCGCCGCCGCGCCGCCTGCGTTTGACACCAGCATCGGTGTCTCCACCTCCATAAAGCCCTGATCATCGAGATAGCGGCGGATGCTCGAGAGCACTTTTGAGCGCTTCACAAAAGTGTCCTTCACCTCCGCGTTCATGATCAGATCCACATAGCGCTGGCGATAGCGCGTGTCAGTGTCCGTCAGACCGTGGAATTTTTCCGGCAGGATCTGCAGGCTCTTTGATAAAAGCGTCACAGACGCGGCGTGAATGGACATCTCGCCTGTCTTTGTCCTGAACACCTCTCCGCTGATGCCGAGGATATCACCCACATCATACTTCTTAAAATCAGCGTAGGCGTCCTCACCGATGCTGTCCCGCGCGACATAGCACTGAATGCTCCCCTTGAGATCCTGTATGTTGCAGAATGACGCCTTCCCCATGACACGCTTGAACATCATGCGGCCCGCGATCGTCACGTTCTTTCCCTCCAGCGCGTCAAAGTTGTCCTTCACGTCCTGGCTGTGATGCGTCACGTCAAATTTGGTGATCTGAAAAGGATCCTTTCCCGCTTCCTGCAATGCGGCAAGCTTTTCCCTGCGCACCTTTAGAAGCTGGTTGACATCCTGCTGCTGACTGTTCTGATTCTTTTGGTTGTTCTGACTATTATTCTCCTGTGACACAAATATTTCTCCTCTCCTCATCTATTGGCACCACATGGCATTTCTTAACAATCCCCTGAAAGTTCCCCCTCAATGCCCTCTGGCGCCATCCCTTCATGCCCTATTCCGGCTTGTAGATATCCAGTATCGTGTACTCGATGACACCCGCCGGCGCCTCCACCGTGACCACATCACCCCTCTGGGCGCCGATCAGCGCCTTTCCGAGCGGCGACTCGTTGGAGATCTTTCCTTTCAGGCTGTTTGCCTCTGTCGCACCCACGATCTTGAACTCCATCTCATCGTCGAACTCATTGTCCTTCACTTTGACTGCGAGCCCGAAACTCACCCTGTCGAGATCGTTTCCGTCCTCGTCCATATCGCCGACTTCCACATTTTTCAGGATCTTCTCGAGCTCCTCGATGCGCGCCTCGATGTCGCGCTGCTCGTCCTTCGCCGCATCGTACTCTGCGTTCTCCGAGAGGTCGCCCTGCTCCCTTGCTTCCTTGATCTTCTGCGCTACCTCTTTTCGTTTGACGACCTTGAGTTCATGCAGCTCATCCTCATATTTTTTCAGACCCTCGCGTGTTAATAAATTCTTCTTTGCTTCCATGTGATTACTCCCTTTCACTCCTGCTATTATTCATGCGCACGCACCCGGAGAAAGATTGTCAGCAGAAGCCGACGGGTGACGGCGCTCAGATCATCCTGATATTTCCTTTACATTCAGCCCATTATAGCGTTTTTTAACTGTCATGTCAAGATATTGAGAACGAATCTCAATCCTGCCCGGCAAAACCTCAAAAACCGCCGATTCCCAGATCTTCAAAGTCCGCTTCGATATCCGTGTAATACCGTGATTCCGTCGTGATCAGCCCCAGCGACTCATCCGTCAGATAAAAATGCGTATCCCAGTCCCGCTCCCTGTCAAAGTGCTCCAGCCAGTACTCTCCCGTATCATTCTCCCAAAACCACCTGCACCGAAAAGCGCCGCTGTCGATCAAAGCATCCAGGTCGAAGTCCTCCCCCACGACGTCACGAAACTGCAGCACCTTTCCTGTGTGCATGTCGATCGTGATGCCTGTCTCCCACTCATTTGGGTGGGCAGCACGCCGAAAAACATTGGATTCATATATGCGCATCGAGAGATAGTCCTCATCCATTCTTGTGATGGTATAATTCCGGTCTATGCTTCCATACATTTGCTCCTGCGGCTGCAGGGATCCCTCATCCATACCATAGGAATAAAAAAAGGCATCCCTGATCTGATCATTCATGACCTCCTGCAGCTTTTTCATTTCTGCGTCCTCATAAGCCCCAGCCATCTGGATCTCCGGATACAATATTGTTATATGCGTGTCCAGCCGCTCGTCCACATAAGTGTACAACATCGTCCATATACTGTAGGAATCGACGCTGTCAAGCCGATCATGGATACATGTCTCGATGCGCGCATCCCGCTCAACAGGTCCGCTCTCTGCATGATACCGTCTGGGATACGGAAAATGCATCTCCCCGGAAACCTCCTGAATAAATGCACCGTTTTCCCTCATATTTGTGACAAAATCAGAATCCTCAAACTCCGCCCATGCCGGCTCTCCCGCAAGTGCCGGTTCATACTGCCCATAAAAGGTATACCACCCGCTATCCTGATCATAAGAATACGCTAGTTTTTCCATCCAGAGATGTTCTTTCCCCTCCAGCAGTATCTCGCAAAAATAACTGTTCTGGCGCTCTCTGTTCTCCGCACCGCTCTGGGAGGTTATATCTCCCTCATACTCAGCGTCACCAAAATACACCTGGTACGTGCCGTCAATCCCATGTGTATAGAGCCCTTCCTGAATATACAGCAGCATCTGTTGATAAACCTCCGGCAGCTCCTGCGCGCCCGGCAAAAGTGTCTCTTCCTCCGATCCCGCCGCAGACTGCCCTTCCTTCTCCTGCAGTGGAGACGCACTTTGACAGCCAGCCAGCAAAACAGCCGCCGCTGCACAGATCATCGCCGCCCTGATCCGGCTATTAAATCTTCCCATCAGACACCCCGTTTTCCAGAAATATTTTCTGAACGCTTCTGACAAGCTCGTCAAAGGTCTCCATCTCGTTCACCATCCTGCGCAGCTTTGCCGAGTGCGGGTAGCCTGCCGTGTACCACGCCACATGCTTTCGCATCTCGCGCACTGCGACGTACTCCCCTTTGCAGGCGCGCAGCAGACCGGCGTGTCTCAGGATCGTGTCACAGACCTCCTCACCGGTCGGGCGTTTCGGTATGACGCCTGTGTCGAGATAACTGTTGATCTCGCGGAATATCCACGGGTTGCCGCGGCTTGCCCTGCCCACCATGATGCCGTCGCACCCTGTCTGCTCGAGAAGTCTTGCCGCCGACAGCGCGTCGGTCACGTCGCCGTTTCCGATGACCGGAATGTGCACCGCCTGCTTCACCTGCCGTATGATATCCCAGTCCGCCTTTCCGGAATAATACTGTTCCCTCGTCCGTCCGTGCACTGCGACTGCCGCCGCGCCGTTTGCCTCGGCGATCCTGGCGATCTCCACGGCATTGACGCAATTGTCGTCAAATCCTTTCCTGATCTTTACGGTCACGGGCTTCCTGACTGCGCGGGAAACTGCATAGATGATCTCCCCCGCAAGTCTGGGATCCCGCATCAGCGCACTTCCCTCACGGTTGTTGACCACCTTGGGCACCGGGCAGCCCATATTGATATCGAGTATGGCAAACGGGCGCTCCTCGATGCGCGCTGCCGTCTCTGCCATGATATCCGGCTCTGAGCCAAAGAGCTGCAGCGACACCGGCGTCTCCTCCGGGTGGATCTCCATCAGCGCCTCCGTATTTTTGTTGTTGAAATGCACCGCCTTGGCGCTGATCATCTCCATGCACAGAAGCCCTGCCCCCTGCTCCCTGCAGATCAGTCGAAATGGCAGGTCTGTAACCCCTGCCATCGGTGCGAGCATAACGTTATTGTCCAGGACGACATCCCCGATCCTGAGCTGTCTGCCAGCCGTATTATCTGTTGTTCTTTTCATAGATGATCCTGAGTCCCTCCAGCGTCAGTGCACTGTTGTATTCCTGTATCACGTCCGTCTCCTCGGCGATGATGCGCCCAAGTCCCCCTGTCGCTACCACCTTGAGATCATCGTAACCCGTCTCCTTTTTCACGCGGTTTACGATGTACTCCGTCTGCCCGATCTGACCGTACACGAGTCCCGCCTGCATGCTCGAGATCGTCTCCTGCGCCAGAATGGAGGCGGGCTTTTTGATCTCGATCTCGGGGAGCTTTGCCGCGTCCTCCCAGAGCGCCTTCGCCGAGATCCGGATGCCCGGCGCCGTGATGCCCGCACAGAAACATCCTTTCTCATCCACAAGATCGTAGGTTGTCGCCGTGCCAAAATCTAAGACGAGCACCGGTCCCCCGTATAATTCATATGCGGCAACTGCGTCCACAATGCGGTCCGGACCGATTTCTTTCGGATTTTCTGTCACGATCCTGATCCCGGTCCTGATGCCGACCCCCACGATCATGAGCCGCTCGATCACGTACCGCCTGATGCCGCCTGTGAGCGAGTGCATCACGTTCGGCACGACGCTTGCGATGATCGCCCCCTCGATCTCCCTGGTGTTGACATGGTTCTTGGACAAGAGCTCCGTGATCAGCACGCCGTACTCATCCGAGGTCCGCTGTGTCTTTGCCATCAGCCGGAATGTCGTGACTAAATTTTTTCTGTCATATATCCCAAATGTGATATTCGTATTTCCCACATCGACTACTAAAATCATATTCCTATCTCCCATTCGAAATCAAACTGCCCAGAAAGCGCCCTGGCATCGGTTCGTCACTTTTATTGCTCCCTACTGCTCCCCGACCAGCGGATCAACAGCTTCTCTCAGTATGAATACCCTGTAGTACAGACTCAGCGACTCCAAAAGCTCCTGCCGCTGCATCCGGATCTCCCTGACCAGAAGCCCGCTGCTGATCTCGTCATACAGAATGTCCTCCTCGTAAGCGTCCGTCTCGAGACTCACGCTCCCGTCCTCCTCAAACACGATCGTGAACACGCCGCCGGCTTCCTCCGTGAACAGCACACATATGATATGCAGTTCTTCCTTGATGGATTCAGGGATCCTGCTAAATTTTTCATTAAAATAATATTTCTGCTCATAGGCATTCGCCCCGCACAGGACTATGCGCTCACTGTTTTCTTCCATATTTTCCTCCGCAGGAGTCCGCCGCCGGTTCCTATGACACACGGGCTCCCGTTTACACATATCCGTTCACGCCGCGCACGGACACCTCGCCCGCGTAGACGTGTTCCACCTGTCCGTCGCTCTTTCGCTCGACGATCAGCTCGCCTTTCTCGTTGATGCCCCTGGCGATGCCGTCATACGCCCCCTTGGGATCCAACACGCGCACTTCCCGGTCGCGGTTGACCAGACAGCGGTTATATTGATCTACCAGCCCTGAAAAGTCCCAGGTCTTCTCGAACACGCCATAATTGATCTCAAAATAATGCAGCACGCGCGCCGCCAGCTCCGCACGCTTTATCCTCTTTCCGCCCTCGATGTAGAGCGATGTCGCCTTGTCCTGTATCTCATATGCCATCTGCTCCTGGTTCACATTGATGCCGGCTCCGATCACAACGTAATGGATGCCGTCGAGCTCCGCGCTCATCTCCGTCAGGATGCCGCACACTTTTTTGTTATTGACCACGATGTCGTTTGGCCATTTGATGCTGCAGGTCTGTGTGACCACCTCGCGGACTGCCTCGAGCACGGAGACTGCCATGACCAGCGTCAGCGCGGACGCCTTCTCCGGTCTGCACTGCGGCCTGAGCATCAGCGACATGTAGATGTCCTTCCCCGACGGGGACACCCAGCCCCTGCCGCGCCTGCCGCGCCCTGCGGTCTGCATATCCGCCACAACGACCGCGCCCGCCGCCTCCCCTTTTTCCGCAAGCGCCTTCGCGTCCAGGTTGGTGGAGCCCGTCTCCCTGTGAAACACCAGCTTTCTCCCGATCCACGAGGTATCCAGACAGCTCTCGATCTCCACCTTTGTGAACACATCCGCGCCCTCGCTCTCCACGAGCCTGTACCCCTTGTTGTTCTGCGCCTCGATCACATAACCGTCCTTCTCAAGCTGTTTGATCACCTTCCACACAGCCGTGCGCGACACGCCGTAGTGCTCACACAGCTCCTGCCCGCTCACGTAGTCCCCCGCGTCGCGGAGCTTCTTCAATATCTCTTCGCTCTTCATAGTCACGCTCCGAGCGTCGCAGCGATCACGGCTTTGATCGTATGCATGCGGTTCTCCGCCTCGTCAAACACGAGGGACTGCTCCGACTCGAACACCTCGTCTGTCACCTCGAGCTCCGTAAAACCGTACTTCTCTCCCTGCTCCTTGCCGATCTTTGTCTTGAGGTCGTGGAAAGCCGGCAGGCAGTGGAGGAACACCGACTGCGCGCCCGCATTTTCCATCACCGCTCTTGTCACCTTGTACGTGGAAAGCTTCTCGATGCGCTCCGCCCACACCGCATCCGGCTCTCCCATGGATACCCACACGTCCGTGTAGATCACATCGGCGCCTTTCGTCCCCGCGTCCACATCCTCCGTCAGCGTGATCGTGGCGCCCGATGCCGCCGCGTACGCCTCGCACTCCGCCACAAGCGCCTCGTCGGGAAAGTACTCCTTCGCCGTGCACGCCGTGAAGTGCATACCCAGCTTTGCACACACGATCATCAGCGAATTGCCCATGTTGTAGCGGGCGTCGCCCATATACGTGAGCCTGATGCCTTTCAGATACCCGAAATGCTCCCTGATCGTGAGCAGGTCCGCGAGCATCTGCGTCGGGTGATACTCGTTGGTAAGCCCGTTCCACACAGGCACACCCGCATACTTTGCAAGCTCCTCCACGATCGCCTGCCCGTAACCGCGGTACTCGATCCCGTCGTATATCCTGCCGAGCACGCGCGCCGTGTCCGCGATGGACTCCTTCTTGCCGATCTGCGAACTTGACGGGTCCAGATACGTTGTCCCCATGCCAAGGTCATGCGCCGCCGTCTCGAAGGAACAGCGGGTGCGGGTGCTCGTCTTCTCGAAGATAAGGGCGATATTTTTCCCGCGGAGCGTGTCGTGCAGGATCCCTTTCTTTTTCTTGTCCTTATACTCAGCCGCCAGATCGACCAGATACACGATCTCCTCCGGCGTATAATCTTTCAATGTCAGGAAACTGCGTCCTTTTAAATCCATTTTATCTCTCCTCCTCATACCTGTTGAGCCGCAGTTACAAGTCGGCTCTGCCAATCCGTAACGCTTATAACAGTTCACCTTCGGCTTCCTGTTACAAGCATCAATCCATGCAAAAAACGCTTTGTGCTTGCAAACGATCCTGTTCAGATCTGCCAATATCTGTATTTTACTACATTTATCAAAAAGGGGCAAGAAAAAGCGCAGTTCTTTTTGTGAACTGCGCTTTGATCGTGTCACTGTTCTCAGTCGCCTGCGAAACACCGGATCACTGCTGTCATGCGAATCTTTTACCAGAATACATGATTGCCGATCACCAGTCCGTCCCTGCCGTTATTCCTGCGGAAATGCAGTGCATCCCCGACATTGCAGGCACCGTTGATCGCCTCCTGTGCCGCCTGTATGCAGGACGCCTTGGTCGTCTTGTTCAGGATCAGGGATTCCATACGTCCCCCTGACGCGGGCACAAACTGACCTGACGCATAGATAACATCTGTAATATTATTGGGATAACCACCGCAGCGCACCCTGTTCATGACAACAGCGCCGACTGCCACCTGTCCCTCATAAGGCTCACCGCCCGCCTCGCACTGGATCAGCGCCGCGAGGATCTCCAGCTCTGTCGCCGACGCGAGCACGGCTTCCTTCTGCTGCACTTTTCTCGACTGCGCCTCGGCTGCCCTTGCGCGCTCGGCTTCCTCTCTCTCCCGGATCGCCGCCATGGATTCCGCCGTGTCGATGCCAAACTCTACCCTGACATACTCTGCCGACACAAACCCCGTCTCGCCCTCGTAGCTGACTCTCACCCAGTCGCCCTCCTCAGCGATCGCTTCCACCGCCTGACCGTCTGCGAGAAGGCCGACAATACCGGCGTCTAGACTCGGCTCCTTGCGGACTCTGAGCGTCTCCGTCTCCGAGTAGGCTGTGAGAACACCCACATCCCTTGCGAGCTCCTCCGCCTCTTTTCCAAAATATAGATATTGATTCTTGATCCATCCGGTGACATCACCGGATTTGATCTTTGTCCATTCGTCGTTTTTCTCCAGGACATCGCCGCCGCAGTCCTTGTAGAGCAGGCCTACCTTTTCCGATTCCTCATCGGCCTCCTCACGCACATTCATAGCTATCTGAACATTGGCCATAACCAGGTCCGTTTCTTTCTGCCCGCCGTTTGCCTGTGACAATTCGGTCAATTCACGAATCACTTCCTCGTTTGCCGCTTTCCCCGTAGGATCTACAATCTGAGATACTCCCACATTCAAAGAATCCAGATACTCTGTTCTGTCAGTGGCTTTCGCCTCCAGAGACAAACCGCACAAACACATCCCGAAAATCAAACAGGCAAGCAGGACTCTATACCTTCTCAGCATAAACATCCCTCCATCTTCATCCATACAAGGAGCTTTCGTCTCCCATATAATCAAAAGAATGATAAAGATTGTTACAAAATTGTTACAGTTTGATTAAATATGGATTATTTTAGCAAAACACCTATTCTTTGTCAAGTTTATACAATTCGGCCCTGATTTATCTCCATATTTTGTTACTATTTTTTTACAAAACACAAGATATTCCGACAGATTACAGCTTTCGGGATTTTTCCACCGTGGCAAGCAGGGCGTCCATCACGGCGCCGCGAAACCCTGCCTCCTCCAGCACGCGCACCCCTTCTATCGTCGTACCGCCCGGGGAACATACCATATCCTTAAGTTCGCCGGGGTGTTTCCCTGTCTCAAGCACAAGCTTTGCGCTTCCGTACACCGCCTGCGCCGCGAACTCATAAGCCTGCGTTCTGGGCATTCCTGCCGCCACGCCCGCATCCGCCATCGCCTCAATAAAAAGGAACACATAGGCGGGCGAGGAACCGCTCACCGCTCCCACGGCATCCATCAAACGCTCCTCCACAAGACGTGCCTTCCCGAAACTCTCCATCAGACGAAGAGCGTATCCGGTCTCCTCCTCCGATACCGCATCGTTCACACAGACACCCGTACATCCCTCCCCCACAAGAGCGGGTGTGTTCGGCATGCAGCGAACCAGTTTCACCTTCCTGCCAAAAGCCTCCTCCAGCCAGCTTAAGGTTTTACCCGCCGCGATGCTTATGACAAGTGTGTCAGGTTGCACCGCATCACGGATTTCTCCAATCACGCTTTCCAGAAACTGCGGCTTCACTGCCAGAACAAGTGTCTGACACCCGGCCGCCACCGCGGCATTAGATGCCATGGTATCGATCCCGTATTCCCCCTGTACCGCATCACGGGTCTTCTGTGTCTTTGCACTGCCACAGATATCCGCCGCAGACACGATACCCTTCTCCAACATGCCGCCGATGATGGCCCGTGCCATATTTCCCAATCCGATAAATCCGATTTTCATATTTTTCCTCCTTAAATCTAAATTTACATATTTTTCCAATTATTTCTACCACATCACTTTTCGTAACATGTGCTATTTTAAATTGAAAATCCGCTTTCTTCCGATGTTTTCCGACATTCAGCGTCAAAACAGCATATATGCTCTCCGT
>ERZ808054.1196-NODE-1196-length-16352-cov-5.087127_pt1 | contig 16352 bp, 9 predicted proteins | sample MGYA00380201_ERZ808054 | MGnify/ENA primary metagenome ERZ808054 (study PRJEB31490, sample SAMN06133419) | mouse gut metagenome | isolation source: Z5_2 | host: mice | place: China: Chengdu | collected 2015-05 ... | reverse complement strand
CATATCCACTTGCGCCACACGCAGCTCGATCACGATGGATTTATCATTTTCGGTCTCCGTCACTACTACTTCTTCTGGATGGTCGACCAGTGATTTTGCAATCACTTCTACTAATTCCTTCATAACATCCACCTCACTACTTCTCAATTCCAGCAAGCTTAAAAATCTTTGCTACTGTTTCGGTCGGCTGAGCGCCGTTTGCAAGCCACTTTTTCGCAGCTTCCGCGTCTACATGGAACTCACTTGGGTCCTTCATCGGATCATAAGTGCCGATCTCATCGATGCTCTTGCCGTTTCTGGATGTTCTTGCATCTGCAACAACAATTCTATAGAAAGGACTTTTCTTCTTTCCAAGTCTTTTTAACCGGATCTTTACTGCCACCTTGTTCACCTCCTCAATATACGATACAACACGTATATACTGTACTATCTATGCTAAAACGGAAGCCTGAACCTTCCCATTTTGCCGTGTTTTCCTTTGCCGCCCATCATGCCGGACATCTGCTTCATCATCTTGCGCGTCTGTTCAAACTGCTTGACCAGGCGGTTGACCTCCGAAAGATCGACTCCTGCGCCCTGCGCCACACGGCGCTTTCTGCTCGGATTTAAAATCCCCGGGTCGCTGCGCTCCTTGGGCGTCATCGAATAAATCATCGCTTCGATGCGCGCCATTTTCTTTTCGTCCATCGCATTTTCGATCTCTTCTAACTGCGAGCCGCCGATTCCCGGCATCATCGAAAGCACGCTGGATAGGCCGCCCATCTTTTTCATCTGGTTCATGGATTCTAAGTAGTCGTCAAAGCCAAACTCCGCTTTTTTGAACTTCTGCTCCATTTCCTTTGCTTTTTCCTGGTCAATCTCCGCCTCCGCCTTTTCGATCAGAGTCAGGATATCCCCCATGCCAAGGATTCTGGACGCCATACGGTCTGGATAAAACTGCTCTAAGTCCGACAGCTTCTCTCCCATGCCGACGTATAAAATCGGCTTTCCGGTCACTGCCCGGATCGACAATGCCGCGCCGCCTCTTGTATCGCCGTCCAGCTTGGTCAAAATCACGCCGTCAATGCCGATCTTTTCCTCAAACGTGCTTGCCACATTGACCGCGTCCTGTCCAGTCATCGCGTCAACAACCAAAATCGTCTGCGCCACATCAACCTCGCGCTTGATCTGCGCCAGCTCTTCCATCATCGCCTCATCGACATGCAGCCGCCCCGCCGTATCCAAAATCAGCACCTGGTATCCATGTTTCAGCGCATGTTCCACAGCAGCCTTCGCAATATTGACCGGGCTGTTTTTATCCCCCATGGAAAAGACTTCCACGCCCTGTTTCTTTCCATTAATCTGAAGCTGCTCAATCGCCGCGGGACGATACACGTCACAGGCTGCAAGCAGCGGCTTTTTGCCCTTCTGCTTTAGTTTCCCCGCGATCTTTGCCGTCGTCGTCGTTTTCCCGGCGCCCTGCAAGCCCGCCATCATAATAACGGTCAGCTCAGAGCCCTGTCTGAGTGCCAGCTCCGTCGTCTCAGAGCCCATCATCTTCACCATCTCGTCGTGGACGATTTTAATGACCATCTGTCCCGGATTCAAGCCGTTCATCACATCAGAGCCGATCGCCTGCTCCTGGACTTCCTTGGTAAAGTTTTTTACGACTTTAAAATTCACATCCGCTTCCAGCAGCGCAAGCTTTACTTCCTTAAGCGCCGTCTTAACGTCCTCTTGCGTCAGGCGCCCCTTGCTGCGCAGGTTGCGGAACACATTTTGAAGTTTTTCCGATAAGCTGTCAAATGCCATGTCCTGACTCCTTTTTCTCTTCTGCCGCATCTGCCGCCGCTGCGTTGCTGCTACAGTTCTTCTAAAATCTCGTTGGATAGCTGTTCGATCTGGTACAGCACAGCTTCCTCATGGGTTTCGCGAAATTCTCCGGCAAGCTTATGGATCTTTGCCACACGCTCCTTCGTATTGCGAAACTTCTGGACAAGGTGCAGCCTCGCTTCATATCCCTCCAGCGCCTTCGTACACCGCCTGACCAGCTCGTGCACGCCCTGCCTGCTGATGCCCTCTTCCTTTGCGATCTCTCCTAAGGACAGGTCGTGGAAGATCACATCCTCGTAGATCCTGCGCTGGCGTTCCTTTAACAGCTCGCCGTAAAAATCATACAAATATGCCTGTTTTACCTTCTGTTCCATGTCCTGTTCCATGAAAACCACCGTTCTTTAACTATTCAGCATTTCTTTGGGCATATCAATTGTTTGAAACCTTGAGTAGCATAACATAAGATGCGGCGGGTGTCAAGCTTTTTTATTTACAGAACGTATGTTTGATTTTTGTCCTGTGCGGGAGGAAGTGGAACGGGGCTGGGTATGGCTTTTTTCTTAAATCCACTCTGCCGCCCATGCAGCAAGCTCCCCACCCGATGCATTTGCAGAAAACCGTTTTCCCTGCACTACCTTTGCGCCCGGCGCCAACGCCTGCATATTTTTCCCGCTGTCCCCAATCGGGCTTCCGCCCGATGTAGCAAACGGCACAACCGTCTTTCCGTCAAAATCATACGCTTCCATAAAAGTATCCATGATCGACGGTTCTCGGTACCACCATACTGGAAATCCGACAAACACCACATCGTACTGGCTGATATCCTCCATCTTAAAACGGATCGCCGGGCGGCACGCCCTGTCCTTCATTTCCAAAGAGCTTCTGCTTCCCTGGTCCCTCCAGTCAAGGTCTTTGTCTGTATAAGGGACTTGGGGTACAATCTCAAACAGATCCGCTCCGGTTTCCTCAGCAAGCCTTTCTGCCACCTTTGCAGTCACTCCGCTTGCACTGAAATAGGCTACTAATACTTTACGCATCATTCATATCCTCCTATCTGTCTTTATTGACTTTTTCGTGTAAACCTCTTACAATAGACTCAGGTTTTCATGCTTATCATACAACTTAGCATGTACTTTAAGTCAAGTACTTTTTTAAATTTATGAATAAAGTGATTTTTATGTGATACACAGTTGACGAGATGGTGATGCCGTGAGATGAAACAGGCAATCCAGGACAGTACCGAAGAAAAACAATGCTCGGAACAAGCTTCCACATAGATCCTATAAAACCAGATTGAATAAAATCTGATGTACAAACGAAAGGAGTATTCTCATGTCAGTCTACAATATTGTATTCAGTCCCACCGGAGGCACAAAAAAAGCCGCCGATTTCTTTACCGACGCCTTCAGCCCGGAAAGCATCCCAATTGACCTTACCTGCCGCGATACGGATTTTTCCCAATATTCCTTCTGCAAAGAAGATCTGTGCATCATCTCCGTTCCATCCTACGGCGGCAGAGTGCCAGCCATCGCCGTATCGCGCCTGTTGCAGATGAAAGGAAATGGCGCAGGCGCCGTTTTGCTTGCAGCATACGGAAACCGGGCGTATGATGATACTTTGCTGGAATTACAGGACACACTGGTACATTCCGGTTTTTCCTGTATCGCCGCAGTAGCAGCAATCGCCGAGCATTCCATTATGCGCCAGTTCGCCGCAGGACGGCCGGACACAGCGGATGAAAAGGAGCTTGCCGGCTTTGCAAAAACAATCCGCTCCCGATGGGAAGCAGGCACATTGTCCGCCGGCCTAAAGCTGCCGGGAAACCGCCCTTACCGGGCTTACGGCGGCGTTCCGATGAAGCCGCAAGCATCCGGCGCCTGTACAAAATGCGGCGTCTGCGAAAAAGAATGCCCGGTTGGAGCCATTGATGTGCAAGACCCTTCCAAAACCGATGCAGGACGCTGCATTTCCTGTATGCGCTGCATCGCTGTCTGCCCCCAAAAAGCCCGGCATGTCAGCAAGGCTCTTCTTGCGGCCGGCAGCATGACGTTGAAGAAAGCCTGCGGTGGTTATAAGAAAAACGAATTGTTTCTGTAAGCCTTACAGCAGCCCTTCCGGTCACTGCCTGCCGTTTTCATCTTTCCCTTTCTTCTTTACTGCCACGAACACTCCTGCACCGATAGCGGCTGTCAGCAGGAGGATCACTATCATAATCCACCATACCGCGCCTGTCTGCCCGGTACCCGGATTTTCCGGCACACTGCTGTTCTCCGCCGTCCCGTCCCCGGCTTCCCCATCGGTTCCTTCCGGCTGTATGGGTTCCGCAGCGCCGTCTCCTTCTTCCTGTTCCCCGTCTATCGCGATCACATAATCGGACGCATGGGTGAATGCAAGGGACACTGTGCCGTCCTCTGCGATCTGGTCTTTACAGATAAATTCAAGCTCTCCCGTGCTTTCGTTGTAATAATACAGGCTTGCCGTATATCCGGCGTTCTCCTTGCCAAGCCCTATGGAAAGCACAGCCGTAAATCCGAACTCCCCTTCATGGGCAAGGCTGATCTGGATGCTGTAGCTCTCCCCGGTGACGTTGTTAATAATATCCACCGGCACGGTCTTTACGCCCGATTTTACGGAAAAATCTATGTCTCCCGCCTTGTCGGTGGTGATGCTCTTACCGTCCACGCTCCAGAGGATGCCGTTGCCCATGTCGAAGGTGATGGTGATGTCCTTTCCCTTAATGCTGTCAAAAATATCTCCCGGAACCACCACAGAGCCGTTCATATCCACGTTGATAACGCTTCCTTCCTCCGCCTTTTCCTCCTCGGCGCGGATGACGTCCCAGCCGTTCTTGCCGTCCTCGCCCTTGATGAATGGCTGTTTTGTTCCCTGTGCGGGTGTTCCTGTGCCGCTGCCTGAACCTGCTCCCGGTCTTGATGTATTCCCATTCCCCGGATTCACCGGCGTTGTCCCTGTCCCCGGTGCGGTTTCGTTACCCGGATTGGTGTTTGTGTCCGTGGGCTGCGTCACGGACGGCTGCGGCGTAGTGCTTCCATTGCCCGGATTTGTGCCGCTGCCCTGCCCGCCGTTATCTTCATTCCCGCCAGAGTTTCCATTTCCACCGCCGCCGTTTCCGCCGGAACCGGAACCGCCGCCGCTTTTCTTTGTATAGGTCACCGATGCCTCGGCGCTGTCCGTAAGCCCTTCCTTTACTGCAATGGCCTTTACCGTTGCAGGGGCTGTCACCGTGAAAGCTCCCGTATAGCGCGTAGAACCGCGCCCCGGCGCGCTGCCGTCCGTGGTGTAGTAAATCTCCGCATCCGGTGACGCACAGGTAATGGTCACGCTGACATTCCCCTCATAGCTTCCCCCTGCCGGGGAGATCACGGGCGTCTTTACCGTGAATTTCGGCATTGTCTCTTTTGCGGATACCGCACTGCTGGCATTGTAATCATTGGTTTCCTTATACCGCTTATAGCCGGTCACTGTCTCCCCGACGCTTACGCCGGTCTTTACATTAACATCCGACCAGTGTTCGCCGTCAAAGCTGTACTCGCACCCTTCCGTGGCCGGTATGGTGACGGTATAGTCCGTCTCCCCGTTTGCCTCCACTTTAAGGCTGAATGCGGGCGGTGCTTCCCTGTCCTTTTTCGCAAGGTTCACCGTCACGGTCTGCACCGGTGACTGGTTATGGGTGTCCGTCTCTTTCAGCCGGATGGCAAGGGTCACGGTATCCGATGTGGTAAATCCGCCCTGTTCATTACTCTCCGTCCATGTTTTCCCGCCGTCAAAGCTGTACTCCGCCCCGCTTACCGGGGTGATGGTAACCTTTACATCCGCCGGATTGGTGCGGTCCGCCTTATAGGAAAGCGCGGGCGCCGCCGGGGTGAGTTTCGGGAAGTCCACCGTGATGCTCTTTGGCGTCCCGTCCTCATAATTCCCGGTTTCCGGCATCTTTGCATAAAAGGTCACGCTCGTTCCCGGTGTTATGCCCTCAAATACATTTTCCTCCTGCCATTTGCCGTCATTTCCCATACAGTAGACTGCTCCCTCTGTGGGCGTCACCGTGTAGGTATAGGTCTGCCCGTTATCGGTATAACTCCCGCTTACGTCAGGCACTTCACGTCCGGGCGCTTTCCCTATTGTAAATATCCTTGTCACCGAGCCGGTATAATTCCCTTTCCCGGTGATGGTGACGGATGCTGTCCCTGCGTCCTTATGATTGCTGTAGGATACCGTGAAGTCACTTGCGGTAAGGGCGGCCCCGCTGTCGGAAATGTAAATCCCTGCCGCCGGCGTCCCGGTACCCACTGCCACAGGCGGCCTGATCTCGGAGCCGGTATAAGTATAAGTCCCTGCCACCTCCGATACCGTTACACCTTCCGCATTCAGGTTCCTTTGGCTTACCGTCAAAGATGCCTGCACAGATACGCTGTCATAATTTGCGTTATCCGGCTTAAAGATAACGGTTACTTCCGATGTCCCTGCGGATGGTTTTTCGTTTTTGTCTGCATCGCCGACAGTCCATGTACCCGCAAGGACAGTACCGCCAGCCTGTGCAGTACCGCCTGTGATTGTCATTTCTCCCACGCTCTGCCCATAGGTTCCGGTCACTGCCGGAGCCTTTGTGATAACAGGCAGGGTTTTCTTCGTGGTAAAATCTACATTCTGTACAGCTGCTATGTTCCCTGCCGGTGTCCCTTCTGCCGAATCTGTAATATCCACCGCCCTGTCAACCGCCGTCACATAAACCGTGTATGCCGTATTGGGCGACAGGTTTTCAGCCTCCACAGACACGCTTGCCGGGAGTGTATCCGCTGATACCGCACCGCTGCCCTTCGGGAACGTGCCGGAAATGGCGGTTCCCGTGCCCTCCGGCAGTGTTCCCCCGCAGGTCACTATGATGTCCTCTGGGTCAGGGGCAGCGCTGTCTTTTGGCAGAACCACATAATAATAGTCCGCCGCCTCGCTTACCGTGAAGGTAAAGCCTGCCGTCACATCTTTTCTCGTATCCTCAGGTACGGAAAGGCTCCCCACCGTGGGAGGCGTATTGTCTAAAAGGATGCCGTCCGTGCTGATATAGGTCACATTTCCGACGTTGTCCGTCAGTCTGGCATAGACCACATACTGGCTGTTACTTACAGGAACAGTGGGCCTGCTGACGCTATTATATTCCTTCCAGCTTAAGTTTGCCGCTTTTAGTGTGTCCGCATCGGTGTACTGGCTGCCCCCTGTTACGATTGCATACTCTATTTTGCTGATGCCGCTCCCGTTTTTATCCTCCGCTTTTATGGTCACGGTGTATTCCTTCGCCGCATAATTCCCAAAACTGATGAAATGCAGGACATTCTGCCACCATTTCGCTCCTACGGCAATCTCCCCCGTGGGCGGCGTCAGATCAAATTTTACCGTTACCTCCACACCGCCCGACATATGCCCGGCTGCATCCTTAAAGTACAGTGTCTTTGCCACCGTACCCTCCTGCGCGGATATGGTGTAGGAGTCCTTATATTCTTCGCCCAATGTATCGGAAACCGTATAACCGTCTGCGGTAATCACCACGTCTCCGTTGTACCATCCTTTCGCTGCCTCACCATTATAAAGGATGACAGCCGGGGAATCCATGTAAGAAATGGTAAAGCTGTCCATTTCGATCTGCGTGGCATTATAATTTTGTCCCACGGAAATATCTGCATAAACATGGTAAGTACCCGGCTCTTTTGCCTCTGCCAGCAGATCGCCGCTATTGTCTTCTTTGTATTTTACAGTGACCGTGCCAATACCAGTCAGGTTATTCACCGTCACGGCCGCCGTTTTGGGCTGTCCGGTATAGAGCAGGTCAGCAGGCGGCGTATAAGCCAGATTACCGGCAGGCACATCCGCTTTACTGATCGCATATTCTTTCGTTACTGTCCCGGTATAGTTCCCCTTGCCAGTGACGGTGACGGTATGCTCTCCGGCTTTGGTGAAGTCTCCGATATAGGAAACCGTATAGTCCGTCCCCTCGGTCAGTCCGGCAATCGTAACTGTGGGCTTTTGCTCCGTGCCGTCATAGACGGCACTTGCCGGGGACAGCGTGACATTTTTGTCCGCGATTGGGATTGCGGTGATCGTGCCGGTGGCATTCACTGAGGAATCCTTGGGCAGCGTGTAATTGTTTGCCTTGGCGCTGCTTTTTAGCTCTACGACGATGGTAGCTCGCTTATTTGCCCCGGCACTCGCGTCTGCAAAGGTGCCGGTAGCGGTGTAATCTGTACCGAGGGCCAGCGCCTCGCCGGGCACCAGCCCGGTAAAGGTCACGCTGGACACAGAAGCGGCAGTATTGCCATCGTAGGTCTTGGATGCCACTGTCGCGCCGGTGGCGGTCAAGGTGGCCTTGCTGATGGTCACGCTGGCCGGGACCGCGCCCATGGACTGGGGCAGGGTGTAGTTGGACGCCGCCCCGCCGGTGAGGGTCAGCCGGGGCAGGGTAACGCTGGTATACGTCTCTGCGTCGGAGCCGCTCAGCGTTCCGGTCAGTCCGGTGAGGTCAACGGATACATTGTCGCTGTTCAAAACTCCGTCCAGAGTCACGCCAGTGATCTGCACCGAATTGGTTCCGTCATATGTCCTATCCTTCGCCGCTGCGCCGGTGACGGTCAGCGGGGCCGGGGTGACGGTGACTTGGCCTATTACATTGAAACGTTTAACAATGGTATTATTTCCCTGATAAGAAAGGCGGGGGGACGCATTATACCAGTATTCTCCAGCTGGCAGATCAGCTGGCAGTTTAACTTCAAGCTCGCGCCCAAGATTCCAGGATTTGCCGTCAGACAGTGCCATCAGAACCCAGCAATTGTCCGCACTATCCGCCGGCTCAAGGCTGTAGCCATCCGCCAGCTCCGCCGTGCAGATCAGCGTTGCGCTCCCTGTCTTCCCGTAGGTCACAGAAAAATCGGGCGTTATGGAGACGGTCCCCACGACTGTCTCAATTTCGCATTTGTCGCAGGAACGGCGGATGATACCTGTTGCCGAGGTACACTGGTGTACCCAGCCGTGGGCCTCCGTCTTCTTCCCGCCGCACAGGGTACAGGTCTGCCAGTGGTTTGTTTCATCGTGCCCGTAGTCATCAGAGTATGCGCAGCTCTCCGCAGCTCCCGCATACCCGCAGGCCAGACAGGTCATGGCGTGGGTTTCCGCACCTTCATTCGGCGTGTACTCACAGACGCCCTCGCCGGTATGGTTGCACTTCTTCACCGTCACCGTGCCGGTCAGCATGGCTTTTGTATCAAGCGATACTTCCCCCCAAGTATTGCTATCCACCCATCCTTCTGCCTTTGTAACAGGTAGGTTATTTCTGTGATAGGCATACCCTGTTGCAAGCATATCTTTCAGCGTGACAGACGCATTGTTGTTTACCTGTACCGCTACGACTCCACTGAATGTTCCGCCGGAAATGGTTATGCTTCCACCCCCGGACACCCACAATCCTGTATCACTCCCTGAGATAGTTCCACCGGAAATGTTGACCGTTCCACTGCTGATTTTCATACTCCGGAATCCTGAAACGGTCCCGCTTTGGATGGATAGAGTCCCGCCATATACTTCGATGGTAATATTTGAACTCTCAATCTTTCCGCCGGTTCCGCTGTCCTGAATTGTGACGCTGCCACCTGAGATATAAAATGCGCCACGCTCAGTTGCTTTGACAGTTTGACCATTCAAATCCAACGTGAAGGTGTGGTTTCCGCTGATGCTAATGTAGTTGCTGCCTAAATCTACCTCCGTCAGCAGGGTTACTGTTGCGCCGGAGTTTCCTTCTGTGAACGCATCGGCCAAAGCGCCCACGAAGGTGGTGGAGCTGCCATTTACGACCTTCGCAACGGCGGAAATGTTGACTGGCACCGTCCCTGCCGCGTCCGCCATATTGTTATTCCCTACGAATTTCGCGGTCAGGGTGATGGGGTCGCCATTCGGCACCACATTCCCCTGTTTCAGCACATCAGCGGCCTTTACTGCTATCGCGTAGCTGCCGTCTGCACCAACGTCCACCGCCTCGGACACCTGCATATCACCCACAAACACCGCCATCTGGCCTGCAGTCGGTCCGCTCCGCAGACGTGCCGCCGCTTTTGTTGGAGCCGCCCCGGTTGCGGTGGGCGTGGCCTTGACAGTGATGGTATCATCAGCAGTGAAGTCGCTGCACACTACGCTGCCTTTATAGGTTTTCACAACACCATCCCCTACAAACTGCGTGCCGGATTGCGCCACGGTAAATGTCTTGCTGATTTCCTTACCGCCTTTAGTGAATGTAACCTTATACTCTCCTGCATCTTTTACAACTGCCGGTTCGATGTTACGCGTCCAGCCCTTTGTATCTGCGGTAAACTCCACCCCGCAAACCGTAGCGTTCTCTTCCAATATAATCTGGTCTGTATAGTCCTTCCCTGTATAAACCCGTCCTTCCGGAACAGAAATCATATCCTCATTTACATCGATCAGGAATTTTCCGTTCCCTGTCAAAGCGCCTGTTCCGGTCAGAGAATCCTTTTCATGGATACGCATCGTACCGTTGTTTTCTAATATAATGCCATCTGGAATCGTCAGCGCAGCTCCATCCGGAATCACGAAAGAACCGTTCTCCGCCACAGTCAAATTCGCTGCAAGGGTGTGGCTGCCGTAAACCTGATAAGCCGCTCCCATATCGGAATTGAAAAATTCATAGATAATTCCCTTCATCGTACTGCTGTCATCCACGGTAATCGCTTTCTTAGAGCGAAGCAGAAACCGGCCGCTGCCTGTCACCTGTGAATTGGTAACAGCCATCTCTTCCTCACAATGGATACCTGCATCAGGAACATAAGCTGATATCGTGGAATTGGTAATAGACGCCTTATACTCCGATACCTGTGTGGATATCTTCGTCACATACACTCCAAAACCGCTGGGATTGGTTATCTTCAATGTGCTGTCGGTGATTGCTGCTTTATTGGTTGCAACACAGTAATCAACAGCGCCTGACAAATTGGTTATGGTCACATCGCTGCGATTTTTTATGGTTAAACCACCGTGCGTAGTGTAAATATAACCATTTGACCCATTCATGTTGAAGTTCACTGTTGCGTTGTCGATCTCCATGTCATAGGAAAGAAAAATCATCCCCTGTGTGGTGACATCCACGTTTACTCCGCGAATAAAAATATAGCGGTCAGCCCAGCTTTTTCCATCCAAAGAAAGGGAAGCCCCCTGATCTCCTGTAATCGTTGTACTTCCAAACGCATTTCCATAAATGAGTTTTTCACTCGTTTTTACAGAATTATCCCCCTTTAGATAAAGCGTAAACTCCAGGTCGGCATTGGTGATGTGAACAAAAACCTCACCGGAATTATCAGAATGATAATCCGCTAATGTCAGAACACCGTCTGCATAGCTCCAGCCATCTCCGCTGTCACCGCTACAGACCTTCTGTCCAAACAACTCCAAATCAGGCGTCCCCTCCTCCACCGGATCAGGTATATTGGCCGCATCCAGCTTCTCTTGCAATCCGTAACAATGGGAAAGGTCAATCTGTCCTTGTTCATCCTCGTTCAACTCACGATAGAGCGCAAGAATCTCCTCAAGCTGCGCCCGCACCTCCTCCTCATTGTCCTCTGTGATGTCCGCTGCATCCGGCAGGGCGGCAATCAGCTTTTCAATAGGGCAGATACGGCACTCATAGGTACAAGGACTCCCCCCACTGTCCTCCGATTCCGGCAGGTAGCCGCAGGTATCATCATGCTCCCTGTGGTGCTTACAGAGGTCGGTATCTTCCGGCTGGTCTGTGTTTTCTTCCGTATCTTCTGTACTATCTTCTGTATCCTTCCCCTTGCAGTCTGACAGGCTGGCACCTTCCGCTCCGCACACAGGGCAGTCTGTATTGATACGGCAACCATTGTTGCCGTTGTCCTCTGTGCATAATTCCTCACAGATACATTCCTCCTGACCGGTATCCGGTTCTTTTACTTCATTTTCGTTTTCTATTCCCGGATTTTCGGATTCCCCGTCATTTATCCCATTACCGTCCGTATTATCTTCCGGTGTTCCGTCTGTCCCTTCATTGCATATTTCACACACGAAGGTGCAGGGACTTCCCTCCGCCGATTCCCGGTAACCGCAGGATTCGTCATGCTCATGATGGCAGTCCAGCTCCTTTGTGGTGCTGCCGTCTTCCCCCTCCACTATCCTGTAACAGTCCTCCGTATGCTCATGGGTACACGTATGCCCCGCTTCTGCCTCTTTGTAGCCGCAGTCCTGAGTATGCGACCTGTGGTGTGTGCACAGCCCGCCCCCGCTGCTCTCCGATGCGGATACGGCGATGCCGTCAAAAGGCAGCGTCTGGAATATTAATGCCGCCGCCAGCAGGACTCCCAACGCACGGTGCAGTTTCCGTGCATTTATGTCACGATGTATTTTCCGTGCGTTTGTGCCGCCCTGCCCCCATTTCTTTGCAGAAAAACTCTTATCCTGAAACCATTTTCCCATAATATATGACTCCTTTTTATCTTCAAAGGGGCGTCCCCTCTTATAAAATCCCTAAATTCCTCGCCGCCAGCACTGCGTCCGCCTTGCCGGACACGCCCAGTTTCCGGTAGTTCTCCTTCGCATGGTACTTCACCGTGGCCTCCTTCATGGAAAGTTCCTGGGCGATCTTCCCCACACTCTTTCCCTCCGCCTGTAACCGAAGGACGGATAACGCCGCCTCACAGAAGTCCGGCGCTTTCGCAAGCTGCCCCTTTAAGTACACCGGGTAGCGCACCGCCACCTTCCCCGTTTCCCCCATCAGCCGGGAAAGCCACTCTTTGTCCGGTATCTCCTTTTCCAGAAAGCTCTTCCCCGCCGCCACAAACAGCTCCTGCACCGCCGCCCCTTCCTCGCTGATAAGGCGGATAAAGCGATAGCCGCAGGCTTCCTTCAAAGCGGAGAGGAATTCTTCCTTCCACGCCCCGCCCGTCCGGTATTTCGCTATGGCACTGAGGAGGCACACTTCCATGCGGACATAGGTGCGCCTGCATTTCTCCGTGTAATAGCGCAGCTTCTCCAGCAGTGCCTGTGCTTTTAAATATTCCCCAATGGAAAGGTAGCAGCGCACCTTCGTAAGGTAACGGTAACGCTCCATGACACAGAACTCCCTGTCCTCGTCCGGGGCCTGCGCCATCCATGCCGACACTGCTTCTTTATCCCCCTGGTAGAGCGCAAGGCGGCATCGTAACGCCCCTATGTTGGGAAGGAGCTGCACCGCCCCCTGCCCCCTGACACCCTTTTCAAAAGAGGCAAGCACTTCCGCCGCCGTCTGGATCTCCCCCTGCAGGGTGTCAAGCCGCACCTGTAAGCCCACGGCGGCAAAGGCGATCTCTGTCATGCCGCCGCCCTCCGCCTCCATCTTCGCGCGGGCAAGGAGGGTTAAGACCTCGTAGGCGTCCTCCCCTTTTTCATAAAAGCTCTCACCCAAAGCGGCCTTCACAAGCCCTTTCCCGTACCGGCCAAGCACCCGCTCCACCAGCTTCCCGATTGTCGCCGCCAGTTTCCTGTCCTCCCGGCTCCAGTGGCAGAAGTCCTTGCCCCCGTTCATGGTGCTGGGGTAATTGCTTGTGACGGAAAACTCCGGCAGGCTCATGCCCCGGTCAAAAATCAGGGCAGGCATCCTTTTCATAATATCAATCATGTCTGCGCTCCCCCGGTGGGGCAGGGCGATATCAAGGTAGGCAAGGCGGCTTACAGCCTCCCGCTTCTGCCCGCCCTTCGCGGTGGATGCAAATTTTTCCAGCTTCCGGTACCAGTATTCGCTTTCCTTCTCCTGCATCATCAGGGAATAGAGCATGCTCATCCCCGCCATCAGCACGGGGCTTTCTTCCAGTTCCCTTTCTTCCATCTGTAAATAATAACGGCGCAGCTCAAAGTAATGGCCGTTGCCGGGGTTTAAACGGGCGTTCCTTATTAAAAGTTCTCTGATCCGCTCTTTCTTCCCGCACTGTTCAAACATGGCAAGGGCGGGCACGATCTGCCCCTGCATCTCGTAATACAGCCCCGCGTTGTAGGCATGGTCTGCCCGCTCCTGGGGGCTGTACTCCTTTGCCGCCCTTCTGCGCAGCGCCCGGATAAGCTGTGGGCGCAGGCGGTAGGTGCCGTCCCTGCAGGAAAGGAAATTCCCGGTCTCCACCGCCCGCTCCAAAAGCTCCGGCGCATGGCGGTTGCCTGTGACCATCTCCGCAAGGGGCAGGGTAAACTCATCGGTGACGCTTATCTGCATGAGGAATTCCAGTAAGTCCGAATCCCACTGCACCATCACATGGCTTTCCAGGTATGCGGCAAAAGCCTCCACGATCTCCTCCGCCATCTCCGGGCCGGGGCGCATACCCTCCAGCATTTTCAGGGCGGTGTGCCGCACCGTGTAGGCGTTGCCCTGGCTCCTTACTGCCACAAATGCCACTTCTTCTTCCGTGGCTGTAAGCCCCTGTGAATCCATGTAAGCGGCTATCTCTTTCTCCCCAAGCCGCAGGTCATCCTCCGTGATGACGAGGAAACCGCCTTTGATATAAAGCGGCATCAGCCATGCCGGTATGGGGCTGCGGCAGATCAGGATGAACCATACATCCTGACGCCCCGCAAGGGAAAGGACAGCCTTCCGCCCCTCTGCGTTTTTCAGCAGGTGCATATCATCTACTACCATGACCGTCCGAGGCTGCGCCTCTTTTTCCTTCCCGGAACTATGTGACGCTGCCTCCTGTGCTGTTTCCGCCGTCTCCATAAGCCCTGCAGCGTCTTCCGCACAGGAAATATAATGGTATCTGCGCCTTGACAGGTACTGCCTTACCAGCTCCGTTTTCCCATAGCCGGTTGCCCCGTAAATATAGACTGCCTGGCCCAGCCCCTTTGCCACACGCAGCTTTTTTAAGGCGGACTCCGGCGCTATGTATCCTTTATTCAAATGTCCTTCTCCCTCCACAAATCTAAGTCAGCCACGCTCTGCGTACCATCCTTAGATTAAAAGAAGCCGTTTAAGAGACATGGGGATACCCATGCCTCTTAAACGGCTTTGTCATTTCTGCATATGTAAAAATAGTAACGGGGTAAAAAAGGGCGCAGCTATGCTGCTTGCTTGCTTGCTTGCTTGCTTGCTTGCTTGCTTGCTTGCTTGCTTGCTTGCTTGCTTGCTTAACAGATTGTACGCTTTACCCATCTTTTTGCAACCCCTTTTCCGTAAATTTTCTATACTGCGGACATATCGTGAATCCACAGATATGCCTTATTTTACGCCATTTCTTCCGTTATGTCCACTCTCCAAACGGATAGTCTGGGCCACTTTTTTCGGTTTTTTTCAAAAAAATTTTTTTACGCCTTTTTCTGAATGATTTTTCTGTTTATTGCTTTCCTCACAGACTGCCTTTATAATAGACTTATCACACAGAAGGCGGAAAAGTATGTTCACTTTTGAAGATTTCAAATCATTAGCCGGGATAACGGACCGTGACGAACTCATGTCCGCCGTTGCACAGGTTCCCGAAGAGGATTTACGGACAGCCCTCTTTTTTACGCTCCTTGCATGCGGCAAAAACATAGAAATAAATAATGAATTATGGAGACGGGAACATGAGCGCGCAAATAGGGCGGAAGCAATGCTCAAATCTAAATTCCCTGACGACTGACAGGAACATGGCAGGCTCCGGGCATAAAAAACGGGACAGCTTTTTTCTCGTTTCGACAATACCCTACACCCTTTTTCCTTTCCGCTGTATACTATCACGGAAACCAGCGGCTTTTGCGTGAAAGTATACTTTTGCCTGATAGTTACCCTTTTTACCCCAAGGGTAAATTCACCTCCGACAGCAGAAAACAAAAAGCGACATTTTCTCTGATTGACCGGGACAGCTTTTCCGCATATAATGAAATCCGTAGCAGGGAAAAAACGGAAAAGACAGGAGGACATCCCATGAAATATACCTTGTACCGTTCCTTCGGGAACCTTGATAATGACGTCAGGAAGCACGAACTGGCCGCCGTGGAATATGCCCCGGACATCTACGCTGCCACGGATGCCCTTGTCCGCGCCGTGGCGGACGACCTCGCCGGTATGCCGGAATACGCCGGGTGCGAGACCACCTCCTTTGCGCCGGAGCCTGTGCAGCCCTACCGCAAAGTGAAGCGTTACAGCTATGTAATGACAGGTCAGGTGATTCCACCAAACGCGCCGGAAAATATCCTCATTGAATATGGTGTGGTTGAGGGAAACGAATAGCGGCGGCCTTACATAAGGGGCAACAAAAAAACAGGGTTTGCGCTTTCCCTTACTCCGCGCATACCCTGTCTGTTTTCCTATTGACAGAATATTCATTAAAATAACAATATCGCCAAATTTCAACAGCATTTTTCTACAAACAGGCGAAACTCCATACTTTCACGCAAAACTCGATACTATCACGGAAACTCCCGACTTTTGCGTGATAGTATAAAACACCGCCCTATCGCCATCCTATCAGCGGCATCCAAAAACAAAAAAATTGGGGTCCACCACCCACCGTGATGAACCC
>ERZ808054.1193-NODE-1193-length-16380-cov-6.960437_pt1 | contig 16380 bp, 16 predicted proteins | sample MGYA00380201_ERZ808054 | MGnify/ENA primary metagenome ERZ808054 (study PRJEB31490, sample SAMN06133419) | mouse gut metagenome | isolation source: Z5_2 | host: mice | place: China: Chengdu | collected 2015-05 ... | reverse complement strand
GAGAGCATTATGAAAAGCCAAGCGTAAAACGTAAGAAAAAGTCTGAAGCAGCTAGAAAGCGTAAATATAATTAATTTTAATTAATTGAATCAAAGTCCTTGGCTGTTTATGCCAAGGACTTTTGCGTATGAACTGGAAAAAAATAACAGGTATGAAGAAGCATTGACTGCATAGATTATTTTTGAAAGGTTCTGAGTGAGGAGTGAGATTATTGGATAAGATATCCATGTGGATGAGCAGGTATCAGTTTGGCGGGTATGATCTCTATCATCTTGTTGCCGGTTTTTTTCTGTTTAGTATTATTGGCTGGATGGTCGAATCAATATATATGTCGTTATGCAATAGGAAATTGACCAACAGAGGATTTATGTCAGGACCATTTTGTCCAATATATGGAGTTGGGGCGACGCTGGGATATATTTTATTACATCCCTTTGCACATAATATCGTGGCATTGTACATAGTCGGAGCATTGCTGGCGACAATATTTGAATATCTGGTGGCAAAGCTCATGATGAAGCTATTCGGTGAAGTATGGTGGGATTACAATGATAAGTTCTGCAACTACAAGGGTGTGATCTGCCTAGAGAGCACGCTGGCATGGGGGCTGTATGCAGTCATTATTATCACATTTCTGTTTGAGAAGGTGATAAGTTTTATAGACCAGTATCCTAAGGCATGGGGACTCAAGACGATAGCGCTCATTTTTGCAATGGTCATTATTGATTTTGGGTATCATTTTGCCATGTCAGTCAAGATTAAAGAGGAAACCAGGGAAGGTCTGTGTGAGAAGCGGGACGAAATCGTTCATTTCTATCACAGGCTCATTGGCAGACAATAAGTGCTATAGCATTTAAAGAAAGAATATCGCATGCCGATATTCTTTCTTTGTGCGCAGGCATTTGTCATCGGATTAAGAAGGGGGGATATAAAAGTCATATAATACAAAAAAACTGCATAGATTTCATATAAGTAAGGTATGAGGTCTGCTTTATGAAATGGGTTAGGAAACGAATATATAGAATGCTGGCGGCAGTGATGGCTATTGTCGTGTTAGGTCAGGGGACGGTGTCTGCCGAGGAGAGTGCGGCACAGGGAAACACAGTAAATACTACTGCGGTCAGCCTGACATCGCCGTCTGCGATCTTGATGGAGGCATCGACAGGGACAGTGCTGTTTGAGAAGAATCCAGACGAGGTGCGAAGTCCGGCGAGTATTACAAAAATCATGACGCTGCTCCTTACCTTTGAGGCGCTGGAGAAGGGAAGAATCAAACTGGAGGATGAGGTCACTACAAGCGCTTATGCAAAATCAATGGGTGGATCACAGGTCTTTCTCGATGAGGGAGAGATACAGACCGTGGATACGCTCATCAAGTGTATAGCAGTGGCGAGCGGCAATGATGCCTCCGTGGCAATGGCGGAGTATGTCGCGGGAAGCGAGGCAGAATTTGTGAACATGATGAATGAGAAGGCGGCTCAGCTCGGTATGACGAACACGCATTTTTTGGACTGTTGTGGCCTGAGCTCGGACAGCGCTCATCACACGACAGCTAGAGATGTGGCAATTATGTCAAGGGCGCTGATCACAAGGTATCCTCAGATTTATGAGTACACGAAAATATGGATGGAGGATATTACGCATGTGACCAGACAGGGCAGCAAGCCGTTTACGCTGTCGAGCACCAATAAACTGTTAAAGCAGTATCAGTGGACGACAGGTCTAAAGACAGGATCGACCAATGCTGCGAAGTATTGTTTTAGTGCCACGGCGAGCAAAGACGGCATTGATTTGATTGCTGTGATTATGGGGGCGCCCGATTTTAAAGTGAGATTTTCGGAGGCGAGGAGCCTGCTTGAATACGGTTTTGCGCTGACAAGGATGTATGTGGATGAAAACAAGGAGCCGCTGGGTGATATTTTGGTCACAGGCGGCAAGGTAGATCAGCTCGGCGTAGAGCCTAAAGGCATTTTCCGCTATCTGGATACAACAGGAGCAGATTTTAGCCAGATACAGAAGAATTATTTGTATGCTGACAATGTGACAGCACCTGTCGAGCAAGGGACAGAGGTTGGATATATTAGTTACAGTCTGGGAGGCGTGGAGCTTGGCAGAACGCCGATCATTGCTTCTGAGACTGTGGAGAAGGCATACTTTATCGATTATTTGAAGAAGATACTGTTAAAGTATTTAATATAAGTTATCAGATAGGAGAAAAGAATTGATATGCAGAATATGATTGGAATAGTCATCCTTATCATTGTTATAGCTGGTGCAGCGCTTTTGGCAGTGGGGATTATCGATGGAAACCGGTTTGTGACAGTGCAAAAGGAATTTGCGCTGTCGGGACTGTCAAAGGAATGCAGGTTTGTGCTGCTCTCTGATTTGCACAATAAAGTATATGGAACGAAAAATGATAAGGTGATAGAAACTATTCGGAGTATCAATCCAGATTTTATTGTGCTGGCAGGAGATCTTGTCACGTCGCAGGTCAAAGAGGACATGACGCCAGGAATCGAGTTGATCAGAACACTCAGCCAGAACTATAGAATTTATTATGGGCTGGGCAATCACGAGTCCAAGATGCGGCAGAAACCGGAGCAGTTTGGAGATAAGTATGACAGGCTGATTCGCGCAGTTTCAACAAAGAACGTGTCAATACTCAAAAATGAGTCGGCCCAACTGCCGGCGTTCAATCTCAAATTAACAGGACTGGATTTGGATTTGGATTATTTTGCACATTTTAAAATACGCAAGATGCAGTCAGATTACCTACAGAGAACGCTCCCAGTGTGTGAAAAAGATAAATGTAATATTTTGATTGCGCACAACCCAGATTATTTTGAGGAGTATGCACAGTGGGGTGCCGATTTGGTGCTGTCAGGACATGTGCATGGCGGGATTATGCGCCTGCCGCTTCTGGGCGGCGTTATAGCCCCGTCCTACAAGATATTTCCGAAATATGACGGCGGCGTCTTTCACACAGGCAGCGCGTCAATGCTGTTGGGGAGAGGGATGGGCTCCCATACGATTCCGCTGCGCTTTTTTAATCCGGCAGAATTGTATGATGTACAGTTAAAAATCAAAAAATAGCTTGAACTTTCCCCCGATTCTTTGTAAAATAAGAAAGATAAATTTACATGGATTTGGGGGTTTTGGTATGGGGTTATCCGTGACGCTCGAGGTATTTGAGGGACCGTTGGATTTGCTGCTCTACTTGATAGAAAAGAACAAGATTGACATATATGACATACCGATTGTCGTCATAACCGAACAGTATCTTGATTATATCAAGAAGATGCAGACAGAGGACATGAACGTCATGAGTGAATTTCTGGTGATGGCGGCGACCCTTCTGGATATCAAATGCAGGATGCTTCTCCCCAAGGAGGTAAATGAGCAGGGCGAGGAGGAGGACCCTCGAGCAGAACTTGTGCAGAAGCTGCTAGAGTATAAAATGTATAAATATATGGCATATGAGCTGAGGGACAAGCAGGTGGATGCGGCGAAGTGCTGGTATAAAAAACCTCTGTTGCCAAAGGAAGTGGCGGATTATCAGTATCCTGTAGATTATGAGGAGCTGTTGGGCGATCTCAGTCTGGCAAAGCTTCATGAAATTTTTAAAGCTGTCATGCGGCGTCAGGAAGAGAAGATTGATCCGATCAGAAGTCGCTTTGGCAAGATCGAAAAGGATGAGATCAATCTGGAGGAGAAGCAGTTCTATATAGAGGAGTATGTCAAGAATCACAAGAGATTCAGCTTTCGAAACCTCTTGGAAAAACAGGGCAGCAAGATGGAGGTGATTGTAACCTTTATGGCAGTGCTCGAGATGATGAAACAGGGAATTATCTCCATTGAGCAGGAGGATACGTTTGCGGATATCATCATAACATCGAGCTATGCTGCTTGATAGATTTTATGATAGGTGTGTTGGAGTATGAATGAAGAGAAGATAATGGCAGTGATAGAGGCAGTTCTTTTTGCGATGGGAGATTCTGTTGAGCTGTCTAAGCTGAATCATGCATTGGAAATGCCAGAAGCAGAAATACGCGAGATGATAGTGAAGATGAATGAAGCTTACAAAAAGCAGGATCGGGGTATATATATTATAGAGCTCGAGGACGCAGTGCAATTGTGCACCAAGCCAGAGCTGTATGAGTATCTGATCAAGGTGGCTAAAGCGCCCAGAAAAAATGTGCTATCGGATACACTGCTAGAGACCTTATCGATTATTGCGTACAAGCAGCCTGTGACAAGACTTGATGTTGAGAAGATTCGAGGTGTGAGCAGTGATCATGCGGTGAATAAGCTGCTAGAGTACAATCTGATACAGGAGCTTGGCAGGCTTGATGCGCCGGGACGCCCACTGCTGTTTGGCACCACAGAGGAGTTTTTGAGGACATTTGGGGTGAAATCTTTGGGAGATCTGCCGATATTGAATCAGGATCAGATGGAGGATTTCAAAAAGCAGGCAGAGGAGGAAGCCGGAGTGAAGGTGGAGGTTTGACCGTGTTGAATGATGAAGAATTTTGTGATGTGCTCAGAGAAAAGGGGGTCAGCGTGGACAAGGCGCTTGAGCGCATGAAAGGGAATAAAAACGCTTATCGGAGTTTTTTGGAGGAATTTTTTGAGGACCCGGATTTTGAGGCTTTGTCGGCTGCGGTCAACGCGGGGGAAGTCGGCAATGCATTTGACTATGCGCACGGATTAAAGGGGATGGCAGCCAATTTGGGATTGGATGAAATCTGCGATAAACTCAGTGTGCTTGTGGAAATTCTGCGGGCAGGCAGGATGGAGGGCGTAGCGCAGGCATATACTGAAGTGGCGCAGGCTGTCCGTGTGGTAAGGACAGATACAGTGGATTAGCAGGAAGAACGTCTTGAAAAAGTCTAGTAAGTAGACGTTATAAGGGATAATTTGCACAGGTAAAAACATATATTTTTATGGAACCTTTTATAAAAGGAAATAAAATGATATGAAAAGAGAACTGAAACATAAAAGGGTTATCCTTACGTCTATTATTTTAATCATAGCAATATTGGCACAACAGCCTATTTGCGTGACAGCCGATGAGGTAAATCTCAGACTCTATGCCAAGGCAGCAGTGCTGATGGATGCGGATTCGGGACGAGTGCTGTATGAGCGCTGCGGTGATGAACAGCTTGCCATGGCCAGTACGACAAAGATTATGACACTCATTGTTACGCTTGAGAATGCAGATTTGGAGGACACGGTGGATGTGACTTCCTACGCCGCTTCTATGCCGCCAGTGCATCTGGGCATGAGAAGCGGGGAACAGTACAGGTTGAGAGATCTGGTGCTTTCTTTAATGCTGGAGTCCCACAATGACTCAGCGGCAGCGATCGCCGAGCATGTGGGGGGCAGCGTGGAGCAGTTTGCCGCGCTCATGAATCAGAAAGCGCAGGAAATCGGCTGTACAAATACATATTATATTACGCCGAATGGTCTCGATGCCGTTCAGGGCGATAAATTTCACTCAACGACAGCGCGGGATTTGGCGCTCGTCATGTCTTATTGTATTACAAAATCACCACAAAAAGATACGTTTCTGGAAATCACGAGAACTCCAAACCACACATTTACAGATTTATCAGGCAGAAGAAGTTTTGCCTGCGTCAACCACAACGCATTTTTGAGCATGATGCCGGGGGCTTTGTCAGGTAAGACAGGATTTACTGCCAAGGCAGGATATTGCTATGTGGGCGCTTTGCAAAGGGATGGAAAAACTTTTGTCGTTGCGCTGTTAGCATGCGGGTGGCCAAATCATAAGACGTATAAGTGGAGTGATACAAGGGTACTAATGGAATATGGTCTTGCACATTATAACTACCGTAGTTTTGATGAGGTAGAACTTCCGGCTGAAGCCACAGAGGATATCATTGTCAGCAACGGAAAGGGCAGAAAGATCGGTGAAAAGCTGCAATTGCCAGTGGAGATGGTAGAGAGTGCGGCTGGCAGAGAAGGACTTCTCATGCGGGAGGATGAGAAGGTGACAGTCACATTGCAGAAAGTGAGAGGGCTTACAGCGCCCGTCGTGAAAGGACAGGAAATCGGACATATCAGCTATGCGGTCGGCAATGAGGAGTGGAAGCGTGTCAGTCTGATCACAACGGGGGAAATCCAAGCAGTAGACTTGGAATGGTGTCTGCACAAGGTGGTTGAAAAGTGGATGTTTTCGGGCGGTGATAGAGACCGGGAAAAAGATGCAGAAAAAACGAAAAATTTACTAGGCGATTAGAATTATATATGTTATACTAGAATAGACGCAGTTTTAGTTGCGCAAAAAAGTATTTTTTAAAATTAAAAATATAAAAATGGAGGTCACAAAATGAGTACTACTTCAAGTTTGGCAAGTAAAAGAATTGAATCTTTGCTTGATGAAAACAGTTTCGTTGAAATTGGTGCCCTTGTCATGGCAAGAGCGACAGACTTCAATCTGAAACAGACTGAAACTCCCTCAGACGGTGTTGTCACCGGATATGGAGTGATCAATGGCAATCTTGTGTATGTGTACAGTCAAGATGTATCCGTACTGAACGGTTCTGTTGGTGAAATGCATGCCAGAAAGATTACAAACCTCTACAACCTTGCAATGAAGACTGGAGCGCCTGTTATCGGTCTGATCGATTCGGCGGGGCTCAGACTTCAGGAGGCGACGGATGCGCTGAATGCTTTTGGTGAGATTTATTTAAAGCAGACGCTTGCATCGGGTGTGATCCCGCAGATCACTGCAATTTTTGGCAGTTGTGGCGGCGGTCTTGCGCTGATTCCAACGCTGACAGATTTCACGTTCATGGAGAAGACAAAGGCGAAGCTTTTTGTGAACTCTCCCAATGCGCTTGATGGAAACAATGTCTCCAAATGTGATTCGTCCACAGCGGATTTTCAGAGCAGTCAGAGCGGGATTGTGGATGTTGTGGCAGACGAGGCTGTCATCTATACAAAGATTCGGGAATTGGTATCAATGCTTCCCGGCAATAATGAGGACAATGCCTCATATGAGGAGTGCACAGATGATTTGAACAGAGTGTGCGCAGACCTCGAAAACTGTGTTGGAGACACGTCGATTGCGCTCTCTACAATCGCAGACAATAATGTATTCTTCGAAGTGAAAGAAAACTTTGCCAAGGATATGGTGACTGGATTTATCAAATTGAATGGTATGACTGTCGGCTGTGTTGCAAACCGTACAGAGGTTTACAGTGCAGAGGGCGAGGTCACAGACAAATATGACGCAGTGCTGTCAGTGGACGGCTGTGAGAAGGCAGCAGATTTTATTAATTTTTGTGATGCATTTGATATTCCTGTATTATCACTCACAAATGTCAAGGGATATGAGGCGACAGTGTGCAGTGAGAAGCGCATCGCGAAAGCTGTGGCAAAGCTTACATATGCGTTTGCGAATGCCACTGTACCAAAGGTAAATGTTGTGATTGGAAAGGCACTTGGAAGTGCTTATGTTGCGATGAATTCGAAGGCAATCGGCGCAGATCTTACGATCGCGTGGCCTGATGCAGAGATTGGCTCTATGGATGCAGCGCTTGCGGCGAAGATCATGTATGAAGGACAGGGAGCAGATGTCATCAAGGAGAAGGCTGCGGAGTATGCGGCACTCCAGACAAGCGCGACCGGCGCAGCGAGAAGAGGATATGTAGATCAGATCATCGAGGCAGCCGATACTAGGAAATATGTGATTGGTGCCTTTGAGATGCTGTTTACTAAGAGAGAGGATCGTCCTTCAAAAAAACATGGAACGGTCTAAGAAAGGGTGAACGTTAATATGAAAAAATTTGCGAGAGTATTATTAATGCTTACCTGCGTTTTCGTTCTGACAGCGTGCAGCTCAACCGAGACTTCCAGCGAGTTCCAACAGAGCAAGGAAACTTCGGCAAAGAGCAGGGCGGATCAGGTGGTTCAGCTCGTGGCAGCATTGGTCTCAACGGACAATGTTGATGAGATGCTGGCAAACTATAGTAATGTGGAGCTCGGCGATCTGTTTGCATCGACCTATGCACAGTACTATGGTGACGGTTCTTTTGCATGTGAGGGTAAGGCAGTTAACGGTGCGTTAACTTCTTTCCAGACAGGCATTGAGACGATGGGCAGTATCACAGACTTTGGCGAGCCGACATCGGTTGTAGATCATGATACGATCGTTATCATGATTCCGGTTACTGGCGAGAACAAAAACGCTTCGGTAGAATTGATTTTTACGAATGACATTTATCTGAAAATGACATCTTGCACGCTGAATCTTGACGAGACTAAGGGAGAACTGATGACAAAAGCGGCACTCAACACACTTCTTGGTATGGGAACTGTGTTTATAGTATTGATCCTGATCAGTATTATCATCTCAGGATTTGGTGTGATACCAAAGATTCAGGCTTCCTTTGCATCAAAGAAAGTAGAACCGATTCCTGAGCCGGTAGCGCCGGCACCCACAGAGCCCGTTGTGGAGGAAGAGGAGGATCTATCAGATGATATGGAGCTTGTGGCTGTCATTGCAGCAGCGATTGCTGCGTATGAAGGAACAAGTGTAGAAGGTTTCCAGGTTCGGAGCATCAAGAGAGCTGGTACAAATAAATGGAGAAAAAAATAATAAATCTATGAATTTAGGAGGATTTCAAAATGAAGAATTATACAATCACCGTGAACGGCAACGTGTATGATGTCGTAGTAGAAGAGGGTGCAGGTTCTGGTGCAGCGCCAGTACAGACAGCAGCGCCCAAGGCAGCGCCGAAAGCTGCTCCCAAGGCGGCGGCAGCGCCGAAGGCAAGTGGCGGCGCAGGCAGCGTAAGAATCGAAGCCGGCGCAGCAGGAAAGGTATTCAAGCTTGAAAAGAGTGCAGGACAGGCTGTCAAGAAGGGCGATGCAGTCGTAATTCTTGAAGCGATGAAGATGGAGATTCCTGTGGTAGCACCTCAGGATGGAACCGTGGCAAGTATCGATGTGGCAGTTGGCGATTCTGTTGAAGCAGGTGCTTTGCTTGCAACTTTGAACTAAGGAGCTGTCGCAGAACAGTCCTTGATCACCGCAATTTGGTGAATGCAGGACGAATACGTCCTGAAAATAAAATAGGAGGTCAACAAAATGTCATATATAGCAGATACATTGAATAATCTGATCCACCAAACGGCATTTTTTAACATTAAGTTTGGAAATGTTATCATGATTATGTTTGCTTGTGTATTTCTTTATCTTGCTATCGCAAAGCAGTTTGAACCACTGCTTTTGACACCGATAGCGTTTGGTATGCTGCTGGTAAATATTTATCCCGACATTATCGCACCCATTGGTGCGGATGGTACACCCGGCGGTTTGCTGTATTATTTCTATTTACTTGATGAATGGGCAATTCTCCCATCACTGATTTTCATGGGTGTAGGAGCCATGACAGATTTCGGTCCACTGATTGCAAATCCCAAGAGCTTTTTACTTGGTGCGGCTGCACAGTTCGGTATTTTTGGAGCTTACTTTGGTGCGATTGCATTCGGATTCAATGGTCCGGCGGCCGCAGCAGTTTCTATCATTGGCGGTGCGGATGGTCCTACATCGATTTTCCTTGCTGGTAAGTTGGGACAGACTGGTCTGCTTGGACCAATCGCAGTGGCAGCATACTCATACATGGCACTGGTGCCGTTAATCCAGCCGCCGATTATGAAGCTTCTGACAACAGAGGAGGAGAGAAAGATCAAGATGGCGCAGTTGCGTCCCGTTTCAAAGCTTGAGAAGATTCTTTTCCCAATCGTCGTTACGATTGTTGTATGTCTGATTCTTCCTACGACAGCACCGCTTGTCGGTATGTTGATGCTGGGAAATCTGTTCAGAGAATCCGGCGTGGTGAGACAGCTTCAGGAGACTGCATCGAATGCAATGATGTATATTGTTGTCATCCTGCTGGGTACATCTGTAGGCGCTACGACAAGCGCAGAGGCTTTCCTGAACTGGGATACACTTAAAATTGTCGGATTAGGACTGTGTGCATTTATATTTGGTACAGCGGCAGGTGTGCTCTTTGGCAAGCTGATGTGCATTGCCACAAAGGGCAAGGTTAATCCGCTGATCGGTTCGGCAGGCGTTTCTGCGGTTCCTATGGCTGCGCGTGTGTCTCAGAAGGTCGGCGCAGAGGCGGACCCGACAAACTTCTTGCTGATGCATGCAATGGGACCTAATGTTGCAGGCGTTATTGGTACGGCAGTAGCCGCTGGTACATTTATGGCGATTTTCGGGGTGTTTTAAAGCTGTGTAGCGAAAAGACAACAATATAGATCCTAGACTAGCCTCTGGATGTATATTGTTGGTCTTTTGGCCATAGTGCGTGGTCACACACAGCGTTCGTTCAGATAATAAGTTAAAATTTTAAGGAGGAATAGTAATGTCAGAAATAGTAAAAAAGCCGATCAAGATTACTGAGACCGTTCTCCGTGACTCTCACCAATCTTTGATCGCGACGAGAATGCCGACGGAATTTATGCTTCCCATCCTTGAGACCATGGATCAAGTCGGTTATCATTCCTTAGAGTGCTGGGGAGGTGCTACCTTCGATGCATCCCTTCGTTTCCTGAAGGAAGACCCATGGGAAAGACTCAGAAAAATCAGAGATGGTGTGAAAAATACAAAGCTACAGATGCTTTTCAGAGGTCAGAATATTTTGGGATACCGTCATTATGCAGATGATGTTGTGACGGAGTTTGTTGAGAAGTCCATCGCAAATGGTATCGATATTATCCGTATTTTTGACTGCTTTAACGATCTTAGAAACTTACAGTGTGCTGTAAATGCAGCGAATGCAGTAAAAAAGAGAGAAGGACGCGGCGAGGCACAGATAGCACTCTCCTATACCTTAGGCGATGCTTACACACTTGAGTATTGGATGAAAATGGCAAAGGATATCGAGGAGATGGGTGCTGATTCCATCTGTATTAAGGATATGGCAGGTTTGCTGGTTCCGTATAAGGCAGAGGAGTTGATCAAGGCGATGAAGTCTGCGACGAAACTGCCCATCCAGTTGCATACACACTATACATCTGGTGTTGCTTCTATGACATACTTAAAATCCGTGGAGGCAGGTGTCGATGTCATTGACTGTGCGATCTCTCCGTTTGCGCTTGGCACATCACAGCCAGCGACGGAGGTTATGGTAGAGACCTTCAAGGGCACACCGTATGATACAGGGTTTGATCAGAATCTGCTCGCCAAGATTGCCGAACATTTCAGACCATACAGAGAAGAGTGCTTGAAGAGCGGACTGCTCAATCCAAAGGTACTTGGCGTGGATATCAAGACATTGATGTATCAAGTTCCAGGTGGTATGTTGTCAAACATGGTGAGCCAGTTGAAAGAGCAGAATGCAGAAGATAAGTACTATGATGTGCTCCAGGAAATCCCCAGAGTGCGTAAGGACCTGGGCGAGCCGCCTTTGGTTACACCTTCTTCACAGATTGTCGGTACACAAGCTGTATTTAATGTGCTGATGGGTGAGCGCTACAAGATGGCTACAAAGGAGACTAAAGCAGTACTGCGCGGCGAGTATGGTCAGACTGTCAAGCCGTTTAATAAGGAAGTGCAGGATAAGGTACTCTCAGCGGAAGAGAAGGAAAATATTATTACCTGCCGTCCGGCTGACAGGCTTCCGAACGAGTTAAAGAAGATTGAAGAGGAGATGAAAGAGTGGAAACAGCAGGATGAGGATGTATTGTCCTATGCGTTGTTCCCTCAGGTTGCTACAGATTTCTTTAAGTATCGTCAGGCGCAGCAGGAGAAGATTGATATGGCTCAGGCTGACACAAAAAACGGAGCATATCCCGTATAAGTTTGTGTCAGTGAACTGTTAACAGTATCGGGTTAACGATGCGTTTAACCCGATACTGTTTTATGCACATAGGTGCCGAAATAAAATTTTACAGTTCCTGCGTGACGTGAGAAAGGCATGGATGGTGAGATGGCAAGAAAAGAATTGATTACAAAGGACAAAATAGCAGAGACGGCCTTTGCTTTGGCGAAGGAGGAAGGGATTGAGAATGTCACTGCCAGAAAATTAGCAGCACAGATAGGATGTTCTACACAGCCAATATTCAGAGTTTATACAAATATGAGCGAACTCTATGGGGAAATTTATCAAAAGGCAATTGATAATTTTGGAGATTATTACGACAACTACAAGTCGGAGGTGGACACACCGTTTATACACCTGGGACTTGCCTATATAAATTATGCAAAGGAAGAAAGAAAACTGTTTCAGCTCCTTTTTCAGTCAGAATATCGGGGCGACAGAGGGCTATTTGAACTCTTAAATGGTAAATCAGCAGCAGTCAGCAGAGAGATTAATAGGGCTTCGGCGGCAGGCTGTCAGAATCCAAGCGGTCTATTCATGAAAATGTGGATTTTTATACATGGATGTGCGTGTATGGTGCTCACGGGAGACTATGATCTCACAGAAGAGGAGACAATAGAATTATTAAACGACATTTATAAAAGTTGTTCTTAGTAGACTGTTATTGAGGAATTTTGATGGACGAAACATATGATACCATATCGAGGATCAATGAGAAATTCAATAAGATGAGCAAAAGTCATAAGAAATTGGCGACATTTGTCATTGATCATTATGAACAAGCTGCATTTATGACAGCTGCAAAACTTGCAAGGGCGGTGGGAACCAGTGAGGCGACCGTTGTTCGGTTTGCGTATGCGCTGGAGTATGAGGGCTATCCAGAGTTTCAGGAGTCGCTGGCTGTATGGGTTAAAAAGAAGCTGAATATGGTACAGTCAATCGGCGCCAAATATGGAGCAAGTTCGCAGGCTGAAATATTGTCTTCAGTGCTCAGCTCAGATGTTGAGAAGATAGAAGATACCATGGAACATATTGATGCGCAGGCATTTGAGACGGCTGTGGACATTATACTTGCAGCGAAGCATATCTACATAATAGGGCTTAGAAGCTGTAGACCACTTGCGCAGTTTCTGCATTTTTATCTGAATATGATTCGGGGCGATGTCAATCTGCTTGAGTCCACCAGCACATCAGAGACATTTGAGCAGATGCTTCGCATCAATGAGAAGGATGCGGTTATCGGAATCAGTTTTCCAAGATATTCTATGCGTACTCTGAAAGCAATGGAGATGGCGAATGACAAAAATGCCAAGGTTATCACAATCACAGACACAATCCATTCACCGATGTGTCTCTATTCGGCGTGCAATCTGCTGGCGAGAAGTGATATGGTGTCCATTGTAGATTCCCTTGTAGCACCGCTCAGTGTAATCAATGCACTCGTCGTAGCACTGTGTTTGAAACGACCTGAGGAGGTCAAGAGAAATCTCGAATCGCTCGAGTACGCGTGGGACAATTATCAGGTGTACTTGAAGGATGAGATTAATTTTATAGATGAGGAAATGCTCAATATACCGTTGCAGGCGCAGATGTCTCGACGGGGGAAGAGATAACTGGGAGTATGGCAGAGATCATAATTATTGGCGGCGGCGCAGCGGGAATGATGGCGGCGGTAGCTGCGTCAAATGTGGGACATAAGGTCCTCTTGATCGAAAAAAATGAGAAATTAGGAAAGAAACTGTTCATCACAGGCAAGGGCAGATGTAATGTGACAAATGCCTGCGATGTTGAAGATTTTTTTACGAATGTGATGGAACATGCAAAGTTTTTGTACAGCGCAGTATACGGTTTTGACAATCATGCAGTTATGGACTTTTTTGAACATGCAGGCTGTCCATTAAAGATCGAGCGCGGACAGCGTGTATTCCCAGCGTCCGATCACAGTTCGGACATTATCAGGGCACTGGAGCAGACAATGAGAAATAATGGTGTGACAGTGCTTTTAAATACTGAAGTCAGGCGTATCAAAAATATCCCGTTTGAAGAAAAGCCGGAACAGGACAAAAAGCAGGGGGGCAAAAAAAAGCATAAATGTTGTGCGAGAGTGGCACAGATTGAGCTGTATGACAAAATAACAAAGAAACGTTCAGAGATGCAGGTGGATAAGCTTATCATAGCGACAGGCGGATGTTCCTATGTCCTTACAGGCTCAACGGGGGATGGATATCGTTTTGCCAAAGACTGCGGGCACAGTATTGTACCAACGATGCCGGCATTGGTGCCGTTTGCGGTGAAGGAGGACTGGTGTCATCAATTGCAGGGGCTTTCACTCAAAAATGTACAGGCAGTTGTGGCTGTTGACGGCAAGCAGATTTACTCGGATTTCGGGGAAATGATGTTCACGCACTATGGTGTCAGCGGACCGTTGATATTGAGTGCCAGCAGTCATTATGCGCACAAAGTATGTAAGGATGGGAATTGCTGTAAGGAGGCAAAGCTTTCTATAGACCTCAAGCCGGCGCTCACAAAGGAACAGCTAGACAAGCGTATTCTCAGAGAATTTGATGAAAATAAAAATAAGCAGTTTAAAAATGTAATAAATAGTCTATTTCCGGCAAAACTAATACCACTAATGCCTGTTCTTTCTAATATAGATTCCGAGAAGCGGGTCAATGAAATTACGAGGGAAGAGCGCGAGCGTTTTGTGTGTACAATCAAGCATATGGAGCTAACTATTACTGGGCTGAGAGATTACAATGAGGCAGTGGTCACAAAGGGCGGTGTGGCAACGAGTGAAGTCTCACCCTCCACGATGGAATCCAAGCTTGTGCAGGGATTGTATTTTGCGGGGGAGGTATTGGATCTCGATGCGCTTACGGGCGGATTTAATCTTCAGATTGCGTGGTCTACGGGATATTTAGCAGGTGTGAGTGCAGCGACATCCTGTGAGAATAAAAGTATATAGGAAATAGTACATATTTTATAGAGGTTAGGAGAAACTATTAAAATGAGTTATAGTATTGCTATAGATGGACCTGCGGGAGCAGGGAAAAGTACAATCGCGAAATTGATCGCGAAGAAAAAAGGATATATCTATGTGGATACAGGTGCGATGTATCGTGCAATGGCACTGTATTTTATCGAGCAGGGGATTCATGCCAGCGAGCAGGACAAGATCAGTGCGGCCGCAGCAGCTGTGGATGTGACGATCACTTACGAGAATGACGAACAAATTGTTTGGCTGAATGGCAGAAATGTAAATGGATTGATACGCACAGAGGAAGTTGGCAAAATGGCATCTTCGAGCAGCGTGAATAAGGATGTCAGAAAAAAACTGGTCGAGTTGCAGCAGGCGCTTGCAAGCAAGGAAAATGTTGTCATGGACGGCAGGGATATCGGGACTTGTGTGCTGCCAGATGCCAATGTAAAGGTTTATCTGACTGCTGCCAGCCGTGTGCGGGCGGTGCGCCGCTATGAGGAATTAAAAGCAAAGGGATTAGAATGCGATCTTGATGTGATAGAGAAGGACATTATCGACCGAGACTATCAGGATATGCATCGGGAGCTTTCCCCATTGAGACAGGCGGAGGATGCAGTTCTTGTAGATTCGTCCGATATGACAATTGAGCAGGTTGCAGATGCCATTATTGATTTATGCGATAAAGGAGCAGGTTGATGAAAGTGGTAGTGGCGAAATCTGCAGGATTTTGTTTTGGGGTAAAACGGGCAGTCGATGCGGTGTATGAGCAATTGGAGACAGGGAAGACAATTCATACATACGGTCCGATCGTTCACAACGAAGAAGTGGTGAAAGCCTTGGAGGAACGAGGCGTAAAAGTGATTGAGGACGAGGAGGAACTTCGCCGTATGAAGCGTGAAGCACTGAGGCCGGAGGAAGGTACTGTTATCATACGTGCCCATGGAATTCCGAAAAGGACCTATGAGCTGATCCAGGAACAAGGGCTTGAATGCATTGATGCGACATGCCCGTTTGTCAGTCACATTCACCGTCTGATCAATGGAACCTCCGCAAAAGGACGGCATATCATTATCATTGGAAATGAGCAGCATCCTGAGGTGATTGGTATTAAAGGATGGGCGTCCGAACCTGTGACAGTGGTTGAAACAAAGGAGCAGGCAGAGGAATTTTGTACGAAAAAAGACGAAAAACTATTTATTGTGTCGCAAACGACATTTAACTACAAGAAATTTCAAGATTTAGTTGAAATTTTTCGAAAAAAAGGTTATGATATAATTGTTGCGAATACTATATGCAATGCAACAGAAGAACGTCAGAAGGAAGCGGTGGAATTAGCTTCTAAAGCTGACGTGATGATTGTGATAGGTGGTACTCACAGTTCAAACACACGTAAGCTTTATGAATTATGCAAATGTGAATGTGAGAATACTTACTATATACAAACACTGGACGACCTGCAATTAGATTTACCTAATTCTGTAGAACTGGTGGGCATCACAGCGGGGGCTTCTACCCCAAACAAAATAATTGAGGAGGTTCAAAA
>ERZ808054.1190-NODE-1190-length-16398-cov-4.148091_pt1 | contig 16398 bp, 13 predicted proteins | sample MGYA00380201_ERZ808054 | MGnify/ENA primary metagenome ERZ808054 (study PRJEB31490, sample SAMN06133419) | mouse gut metagenome | isolation source: Z5_2 | host: mice | place: China: Chengdu | collected 2015-05 ... | reverse complement strand
AGCCGCCGCCCAAAAATGCCGCATTATCCCCATAAGTGCCTTTGGGATCATCCTTCACCCCATAAACCCTTGCCACAAAGCTTCCGTCCATCAGCTTGATCACATGAAGGACCGTATCTGCCGGAATCTCCATCCCTGACAGAAAAGCGCTGGCAAGAACCGCTCCCTTCCGGACGGTCCTGCCCTCTCCCACATGGCTGTTTTCCAGATAACAGCCATCCTCGATCACCGCATCCGGGCAGACAAAGCTGTTTCTGACCGCATAATTTCCATCCGGGCGATTGGAACAGATCCTCTTTTCCCAGCCAAGAAATTTATAATCTTCTATTTTTTCAGTAAGGAGCAAAAGCAGCTCGTGGGTTGTGCCAAAATGGATAAATGCCGCCGGTGACAGGCAGACCACCTTCATGCCAAAACCGGAAAGCGCCTCCCACAGCTTGTTCCGGCATTCTTCCAGCTCCCTGCAAAAGCTCCCTTCCGGCGCCTGCTTCTGATAATCCTCCAATGTTGCCCTTTGGGCTAAAGGATACAGGAAATCGCCATAAAAGCTGACTCTTGCCTTTTCATTGACAAACTGATGGTACTTCGCCTCATCGATCCGGTCATCGGTACAGATGACCCCCAATAACGCCTGCAGCAGCTCTGCGTCAAACAAAACAGCTCCGGTATCTAAATCCACACAGCCCTGTCCGTTGACTGCCCCAACGCTTTGAAGCTGCTGCTCAGATTTCTTATGAAGGAACTGCTCCACCATCCCTTTTTCATTGCGCAGAAATACTCCATGCTCCTTTCCGGTGTCCACCGGTTCCTTGATGGAGATTGCTGCTGCCCCCTGAAACTGGAAATCAAGCTGCAGCGGGTTAAAAAGAAGGAGCACATCGCCGGATAATACCAGCATCCCTTCCTTGATCCGTTCCGCAACAGCCGTCATGGATATCATAAATTCATCAAACAGCGTGGACAGGCTTCCGTCCGGGAGCTGCCTGGGAACAGGGGAAAACAATTTGCCGCACACACTGTACTGCGGGATACGCTTGCTGTCTCCGCCCGAATGGATCACCATGATCTTCTTTCCCTTCAGGCAGTCCTTCACGCCTTTTCCAATCTGAAAAGGCAGATTCTGCCCTTTCAGATTTTGCTCCGCCAGATATTTCAGCACATGAAAAGTAGCCCCTCCCGATCCTACTCGTTTTCCCTCCGGATCAGGAAGGACTGCATAAATACAATGATCGGGGAGACGCCCCTCTTCCCTTCGATGGGAAAGCTCCAGCCGGTATCCCTTTGCCTGTTCTTCATTAGAGGCCGTCAGGATCACAAAATCCCAGCCGCTCTCTCCTGATTTTAAAACCTTCTGATAATCATCCCATGCATCAATACAACTCTGGCTTAAAAAAAGATTTTTTATCCAAGTTGGTGAATATTCCGCCATCTCATTTACCCTGTTTCATGCTTTCAACTGTATCATATACTGCAATTCTGGACGCATCCATCTCAGGCATGCCGATAAACACTGCCCCATAATAGAACTCATTCTGCTTCTTTTCGATACGTACGACCTCCAAAAAAGCATGGATCACTTCCTGTGTCCAGATTCTCAAAAAAGCTTCATATACAGAGCCGATATCCAGCAGCTTGTTACAAGTAAAACCAATCCCTGATTTGGATACATCCGCAATGCTGATCTCAGCCTCTTCGCTGGCGCCTCCGTCCAGCCTCTTTACCACCAACTTAGATTCCAACTCTCTTCTGTTTGATTTTCTTCTTTCCTGCATGTAAATCCTCCATTCTTGCCCAATCCATAAATCCGTTGTGCGAAAAGTTTCTTGCTATTTATAATATTAATCTAAACAGGATATTTTGTAAAGCCATCTGTAAAAAAGCATGCATCCCCAAAAGAAAAAAATCTGTATTTTTCCCTGATCGCTTCCTGATATGCTGCAAGCACGTGCTCTCTTCCTGCCAGTGCGCTGACCAGCATCACCAGCGTTGATTCCGGCAGATGAAAATTGGTGATCAGGCAGTCAAGCACCTTAAACCGGTAACCGGGATAAATAAAAATATCCGTATTCCCGCAGCATTCCTTTAACATTCCGTTTTCATCTGCCGCACTTTCCACGGTCCGGCAGCTTGTAGTGCCCACACAGACCACCCTTCCGCCCTTCTGCTTTGTTTCATTGATCAGCTTTGCAGTCTTTTCCGAAATCTGGTAATACTCGGAATGCATGTGGTGCTCCAGAATATTTTCCGTCTTCACCGGTCTGAAGGTTCCCAACCCCACATGAAGAGTCACGTAAGCGATCCTGATCCCCTTTTCCTCAATCCGGGAAAGCAGTTCTCTGGTAAAATGCAGCCCCGCCGTGGGGGCAGCTGCAGAACCGTCATACTTTGCATAAACAGTCTGATAACGGCTTTTATCCTGCAGCTTGTGGGTTATGTAAGGAGGCAGGGGCATTTCCCCTAACCGGTCCAGCACCTCCTCAAAAATTCCTTCATAAATGAACTTCACAAGGCGGTTTCCTTCCTCGGTCACTTCCATGATTTCCGCCTTAAGCGCTCCATTGCCAAACGAGACTTTTGCGCCGGGGCGCAGCTTCTTCCCCGGCTTTACCAGAGTTTCCCACAAATCTCCGGAGCGCCTTTTTAACAAAAGCACCTCTGCCGATGCCCCGGTATCCTCTTTGACCCCCAGAAGCCTTGCCGGAAGCACCTTCGTGTCATTTAGCACCAGACAGTCCCCGGGCTTTAAGTAATCAATGATATTCCTGAAAACCTCATGCTTCCATGCCCCGGTCTGTTTATCCACCATCAGCAGTCTGGACGCGGATCTGTCCGTGGCGGGATCCTGTGCGATCAGCTCCCCGGGCAGGTCAAAATCATAATCCGAAGTTTTCAGCGCCCTTTCATCCATTACAGGCCTGCTCCCTTTAAAAATGCCACATAGCCCCGCTTTGCTTCATAAACATCCGCTTTGCTGGTAGCTTCCCATGGTGCATGCATATTCAATACAGCCACACCGCTGTCGATCACATTCATGCCATACAGGGCAAGAATATAGGCAATGGTCCCGCCGCCTCCAAGGTCTACCTTGCCAAGCTCTGCGGTCTGGAAATTAATATTTTCCTTCTCGAAAATCTGGCGGATATGTGCCAGATATTCTGCATTGGCATCATTGGATCCGGATTTTCCCCTGGAGCCGGTAAATTTATTAAATACCATGCCTCCGCCAAGATATGCCACATTCTTCTTGTCAAAGCTGGAAGCGAACGCCGGGTCAAATGCACTGCTGACATCAGAAGAAAGCATGCAGGATGAAGCCAGTGCCCTTCTTAAGTTCAATTCGGAATATTCTCCCGCAAGGTTCATAACCTCCGCCAACATGTTTTCAAAAAATCTGGACTGCATGCCGGTTGCGCCCACACTGCCGATTTCCTCTTTGTCTACTAAAAGACAGCAGGCTGTCCGCTCTGTATCTTCCACCTCGACCATGGCCTTTAAAGAGGAAAATGCGCATACCCTGTCATCCTGGCCGTAAGCAAGGATCATGCTTCTGTCAAGCCCTGCTTCCCTTGCCCTTCCGGCAGGAACGATTTCCAGCTCTGCGGAAATGAAGTCCTCTTCCTCCACTCCATAATCCTTCTTCAGGATCTCAAGGATCCCTTTCTTTACTGCATCCTTTACCTCGCCCTCGGAATCCTTCTTTTCTTCCTTATCCAGAATGATGGGGCGGTTTCCGATGATCAGGTCCAGCGCCTCCCCTTCGATCACCTTGGAAGCCTTTTTCTCCAGCTGTTCCGCAGCAAGATGGATCAGCAGGTCTGAGATGAAAAATACCGGATCATCCTCATTTTCTCCAATATTAAGCTCTACCGTGGTCCCATCCTTCATAACGATCACACCATGAAGGGACAAAGGCAAAGCCACCCACTGGTACTTCTTCACACCGCCGTAATAATGGGTATCCAGATAAGCAAAACCGCCGTCCTCGTACAGGGGATTTTGTTTCACATCCAGTCTGGGGGAGTCAATATGCGCTCCTAAAATATTCATTCCCTCCGTCATCGGGCGGCTTCCGATGCGGAACATCACCACGGATTTGTTCATGCATACAGCATAAACCTTATCGCCTTTTTTCAGGCTGCCGCCTTCTTTCATTATTTCCTGCAATTCCCGGTAGCCTGCCTGCTGCGCTATATTGACAATGGCATCCACGCATTCTCTTTCCGTCTTGCCTTCATCCAGAAAGCTTCTGTACTCATCTGCAAACCGGTCTACTTCCTGTAACTGTTCACTGCTATAGGTTTCCCATGTGTTTTTCTTTTCCATCTTTGATAATCCCATCCTTTCCTTTAACTGCGCATTTGTGCGCCATAAACGTCGCTGAGCAGCTTCACGATCCTGCCGATCACTTCATCCGTCATTTCGTCCGTGACATCCTTATCCCCGGAGGCAAGCTCAATGTTGAATGCTATGCTCTTCTTTCCAAGCCCAAGCTTCTCGCTCTCAAAAATGTCAAACAATTCAACCTTAGAGACAAGCTCGTCTGCACCTTCAATTTCTTCAATGATCTCCCCGCACTCTGCCTTCTTGTCCACAACCATGGAAAGATCCCTGCTGGTCTTCGCATAAGGAGACTCAGGAACATAGTTGATCTTTTCTTTAAACTTTGCTGCAAGCACATCATAATTCAGCTCTGCAATGAAGATTCTGGTATCGGACTTCTTATCCTTTGCAATGGCAAGGGAATCAACGATATCATACCGTAGCTGTCCGAAAGCGCCAACCAGTTCCCCATCACAATATACTTCCGCAGTCCTTCCCGGATGAAGATAAGGTACATTTCCCTTTTTATATTTAAATTTCAGGTCATTATATGCCGCAAAATTCTCCAGCGTCTCCTTCATGGTGAAGAAATCTTCCTTCTCGCCGGAAATCCCGAGGCAAAGTGTCTTGATCTCATCAGGCGCTTCTGTAAGCGGCAGTCCCCTGGGGATATAGACATTGGCAAGTTCAAAAAACCGCAGATCAGTCTGGCCGTTCTTAATATTGTTTTCCAGCGCCTTTACCATGGCAGGAGCCATGAAGGTTCTCATGATGCTGAGATTTTCCGTGATCGGGTTTAGGATTTCAACAGCTTTTCTCTCTCCGGCATCCTCAGGGATCAGGAACTGGTCAAACTCGTTCTTTGCCGTCATGGCAATGGTCTGGATCTCATAGTACCCCTGGGTACAAAGGAAATTCTTTACTGCCAGTTCCTTACTCTGCTTTGCACTTAATCCGCCGTTGGTGACTAGCGCTTCACTTAAGAAGGAAGGCACTACCTTGTCATAGCCATACTCCCGGATCACTTCCTCCGCAATGTCCTGATAATGCTCAATATCCTCACGGTACCGGGGAATCGACAATGTGAGCAGCCCATCCTTTAATTCTACTCCAAAAGCAAGATTTTTCAAGATCCTGACCATCTCTTCTTCCGGTACCTGGATGCCCAGCACATAATTCACCTTTGCAGCCTCTACTTTGATCACTCTCCGCTCAGTAGACGCACCGGCGCTTACATCGAAATGGGAAGAGCTGACTTTTCCCACGCCAAGAGTCTGGGTAAGATTTAAAGCCCTTGCCATACCGCACTCCACCGAATATTCGTCAATTCCCTTCTCATAACGGGCTGCCGCATCGGAATGGAGCCCAAGGCTTCTTGCAGTCTTGCGGACACTGTCCTTCATAAATTTCGCGGATTCAAAAATTACTTCCTTCGTGTTTTCTGTGATCTCACTGTTCAGGCCGCCCATCACACCGGCAAGACCAACCGCCTTTACCTTATCGCAGATCAGCAGGTTGCTGTTGTCAAGGACACGCCTCTTCTCATCCAGTGTGACCAGTTCCTCCCCTTCCTTTGCCCTGCGGACAACAATGGAGCTGCCCTCCAGGGTATTAAGGTCAAAAGCATGCATGGGCTGCCCGATCTCAACCAGAACATAATTGGTGATATCCACCATGGCATTGATGGCATTATGCCCTACAGCGATCAGCCTTCTCTTCATCCAGAGCGGGGATTCCTTATACTGCACATCATAAACATAGTGGCCCAGATATCTGGGACATACGTCCTTGTCAATAACCGTCACACTGATATCCTCATTGGTCCGCTCATCACAGCTATAGCTCATATCCGGATTCTTGACCTCTTTGCCAAGAAATGCCGCAACCTCCCGGGCAATGCCAAGGACAGACTGGCAGTCCGGACGGTTTGCCGTAATGGAAATATCAAATACATAGTCATCCAGTTCCAGATAAGTCTTAATGTCCTCGCCAACCGGCGCATCATCATTTAAGATCATGATGCCGTTCACATCGGCTCCCGGATACCAGTCCTTATTCAGACCAAGCTCTTCTCCTGAACAAAGCATGCCATAGGACATCATATCCTTCATTTTCCTCGGCGTGATCTCTATTCCGTTCGGAAGCTTTGCCCCAACTAAGCATGCCGGGACCTTTGCCCCCTGGAACACATTGTCTGCGCCGGTGAGGATCAAATGATCATGTCCATGCTCTCCACAGTCAATGTGGCAGATATATAAATGCGTTCCCTCGTACTTCTCAATGGAGGTAACCTGGCCCACATAGATCTTTTCTATGTTTTCACCCAGATATACAACCTCCTCCACCTCAAATCCGGTAGAAAAAAGCTTCTCCTCCAGTTCCTTCGGTGTTACATCAATATCTACATATTCTTTTAACCAGCTAAGTAATACTTTCACGATCGCACCTCCAACTATGCCTTAAATTGTTTTAAAAAGTCGATATCATTCTCAAACAGCTTGCCCATATGGTTGATCCCATATTTCAGCATGGCAATACGCTCGATCCCGATACCGAAGGCAAGCCCTGAATACTCCTCCGGGTCAATACCGCAGTTTTCAAGCACCTTTTTGTTGACCACGCCGCCGCCAAGAACCTCGATCCATCCGGTTCCCTTACAAAGGGAGCAGCCCTTTCCGCCACACTTAAAGCAGCTTACATCCACCTCAACCGACGGCTCTGTAAATGGGAAGTAAGAAGGGCGCAGCCTCGTCTTTGCCACATCGGAAAACAGCCCCTTTACAAATTCATCCAGCATACCCTGAAGGTCGCAAAGCGTGATATGCTTATCAACCACCAGTCCTTCCATCTGGCTGAACATGGGGGAATGAGTGGCATCAGAATCGGAACGGAATACCTTTCCCGGAACAAGCACCTTGATAGGGGGCTTCTTGCTGTCCATCACCCGGATCTGTCCCGGTGATGTGTGGGTGCGGAGGAGCAGATCCTCTGTCAGCCAGAAGGTATCCTGCATATCCCTTGACGGATGATCCTTTAACACATTCAGCCTTGTGAAATTATGGTCATCATCCTCGATTTCCGGTCCTTCAAAAATCTCAAACCCCATCCCTGCAAACACATTGATCATTTCATACTTTACCGTTGTTAACGGATGAAGATTTCCCATAGGACGGACCTTCACAGGCACCGTCACATCAATGGCTTCCTTTTCATACCTTTGCTGTAATTCAAAGGCCTCGATCTCCGCTTTCTTCTCGTCATATTTTCCCTGAACCCAGACCTTCACTTCATTCACAAACTGCCCATAGGCTTTCTTTTCTTCCTTGGCAACCTGCTTGATCCCGTTCATCAGCCCCTGGACTGAGCCGGTCTTGCCAAGATATTTCTTCCAGACCTCTGAAAGCTGGAGCTCAGACTTAGCCGCCTCAATGTCATCCATAAAAGCTTTTTTCAATTCGTCTGCATTAAACATCATTTCCCTTGTCTCCTTTTTCTTTTTTGATGATCGAGCAGGGAAGATTTTCCCTGCTCGCTGCGCCCCTGCGCATAAAAAAGTGCCGCTCGGCAGCGGCACTTAACGAGAATGCTCCGCATTCTCCTCGACCACCACCAAGATTACAGCAATTTCCTATCCGCTAAAAAGTCCCCTGTATGTTTCCATACAAGGGACGAATTTCTCCGCGGTACCACCCAGCTTCCTGCCTTGCGGCAGACTCTTCATTCGCTTAACGCGCGTCACGTCCAAACCTACACACAGACCAACATATCCTGCAATGCAGGATATGCAAAAGATATAGCATCTGCTTCAATACGGAAGCTCCGGTGGGAAATTCGCATGTCATTTGAACTGGGGGAAGCTTTCAGCCGGTGACTTCCTCTCTCTGGCAGAAAATGACAAGTTACTTAACACCTTCACAGCCAAGCTATTCAACTGCATTCCATTTTAGTCAATCTTTTTCCTCTTGTCAACATCCTTTTGTAACTATTCACCCTTCGGCTTCATAGTTACGGAATCTGCCCATTCCAAGTCGCCTACGGCGAGGGGCAGATTCCCCCTTGGCAATATTTACGCTTTCTTACGGACTTTGCAGCAGGTGCAAAGTCCTGGCTGAATAATTACTTCTTTTTTCCAATGAAGAACTGGAAAGCCGGTTTAAAATACCTGTTTACGTATGCTCCTACTAAAATGACATACATTCCGGCATACAGCCACAGCATCAAAATGATGATGGTAGTCAGGTTCCCATAAGTCGTAAAACCATTAAACCGGTCTTCATAAATAGAAAACGCCCAGGTCATCACGCTCCACCCGACAGCCGCAAAGCCGGCCCCCGGAAGCTGCATGCGAAATCCCAGCTTGGTTCCTGGCACATAGGTATACATCAGCGCGATCAGCAGCGTCAACACCAGCCATATGAACGGTGTCCTAAAGTTCATCAAAAGATTAAACAAATAAGCCGATTTGGGAAAGCTTCCTTCTACCAGATTGATCAGGGTATTCCCAAATACCGCAACCAGCAGCGAAAGGATGATCGCAAGCAGCATCAGCACCGTATACATACAGGCTGCCAGCCGAAGGATAAAATAATTCCGGTTTTCCTCCACATCATGGATCGCGTTCAGCCCCCTCATCAACGCCAGGATTCCCTTTCCCGCAGACCACAGGGTCGCAATCGCCGTTATGGAAACAATTCCGGCAGACTGGTCATAAACCTCTGTGACCACATTGACCAGCAGCGGGTTCACTGCATCCGGAGAGATTTCCTTTACAACAGTCATCAGGTCAGCTTCCGTAACCGGTGTATACGGCAGCAGGGAACACAACAGCATCAGCGCCGGAATCAGTGACAAAAAGATAAAGAACGCAGTGCTTGCCGCAAAAGCACTGATATTTTTCCTGCCCATATGTTTTCCAAAATCATAGCCTATAAATAAAAGCCGCCTAAACATAAATCATCCTCATTCATAAATATTTTCCGTCTGGCAATCCCTAAAATAGAACCCCAGGATTTCTTCCCAGCGCATATCCATAAGACCCATGGCACGTGCGCCATTTTGCGACATCCCCACGCCATGCCCATATCCGCCGCCAACTATAGTATATCCTACCACATTCTCCCCGTCTTTGTCAGCATCAATTACGATATAGGCACTGGGAAGCAGCGTAGCGCTCTGCGTGGCCGTCCCATCCTGCCTGACCACATCCCCTTTTTGGTTCAGGATATATCTGATATTATATTCAGAAATGATCTTATAATTTCCCTTGTCCGTTTCAACCAATAATTCATCCATGACGCCGCCGTCCTTCCGTTTCACGCAGCTGATCTCATAAATTTTCTTAAAGTTCTCCGGCTCTTTTGCCTCAAAAGTTCCGTCCTTATTCTCGCGAAGGATCTTTCCCGGCGCTGCCTGATACCGCTCCTTCAGCCTTTCTGCCAGCAAAGCTACGTCAAGCTCCTTTACCTCGTAACGCCAGCGGAACCATGCCTCATCCTTTTCATAGGCCTGCTCATCGACGTCTAAAATATACTCCCGGAAATCTTCTTCTCCGGAAAGCTCCCAGGGCTCCCGGCTTCCCCCTTCGTCTCCTTCGCCCAAAGTGCCTATATACACGGATTTCAGATAAGGCATTTCATCCTTCTGGTCCTCGTTCCATACCCCTGCATCACAGCCATAGCCGCAGGAGGTTGAATAATAATAGGCGTTAACCGGCTCACCCTGATAGCTTAAGATAATCCCTGCGGTTTCTTTCACCGCCCTTGTGGAATTCACGTTTTCCACAATATTATTATATACCTGATAGCTTACGCTATCGTCTAAATGCGCTCCAATGCTTCCATATCCGGGCTGCCCAAGATAGCGGTATCCATAAGTCCTTGCGCATACTGCCTGCGCCTTTAATGCCTCGACGGGATAAGACGCCGGCATCTCGCTGGGCACCACCGAATAAAGATATTCTTCAAGGGGCAGCTCATTGATCAGGACCAGCCCCTGGTCCGTATCCGCAATCTCCATACTCCCCCGGTAAGAAGGAACCCCGTCGGCACGCTTCTGCGACAGCACCGTGATCTTCCCTGTCTGAGTTGCCGGCACAATCTCTATCCGGTCGCCCTTTAGATAATCGCTGTCCTTCGTGACAGAAAAAGTCTCCCCCGGCGAAAATTCCAGAGTCTTCCGGTCGCTGTACTCCCCATAAACCACCTGCATCCTGTCATTACAGGAAAATTCCAGTTCTGAATGATAAATACTGCCGCTTCCATTATCCTTGACCGCCACACGGATATTTTCCATCTTCTCCTTCCGGGTGATCAAAAACGCGCATACCTTTCCATTCTCCAATACAAAATCACTAAAAGAATATCCCAGAGAAAGCTCCTGCACCGATGCCTTCCGCAGACTGCCAAAAAGCTGATAGCCCACACAGTCATCCCTCATTTCATAAACGCCTGCCCCTTCAATTTCCAGCTTTCCCTCACCTACACTCAAAAGCTTTCCGCTGATCTTCTCGTTTTTGACCTGCAGCTTCTCCAGTCTTCCCCCCTCAAAGGTCAGGTCTGCAACCTGTTCCCTGTATGTATTTTCCTGCCCTATTTTAGCCAGGATATCCTCGGAAAGCTCCGACATGGAAAGGGAAATCTCATAGGTTCCGTCAAAAAAGCGCACTTCCTCCCCATTACATTCCATCACCCACACATTGGAAAAAGCCTGCGCCACAGACAGCTCCCCCCGCATCACCAGCAGCCTGTTTTCCCTCACAAAAGCCTGCATGGAGGTAAAATTCCTGTTTGCAAATTCCGGTGAAACATAGCTGTATACCGTTCCATCCTTTCCCAAAAGCTCCAGCTCTCCCAGCTTCTCCTCACCTGCAAGATGGCTGCTGTCACATAGAATATCCACCTGCTCCTGCCTGATCACATTTTCCAGCCCGAAAAACCTTAACAGCTTTTCATAGCCCTCATCCCAGTCCTTTTCCAGCATGAAAAACTCATCCCGGTATTTCCTTTCATATAAATATGGTTCCTGGTCACCGATCAAATAGCCAAGAAGCTGTTTGTATGTACCATAATCCAGATTTTCGCTTTTCCCCTGCCAGCCTTCCCAGAAGAGCTTCAGCCCATCCTCATTGGCAATTCTTGCTCCCGCTTCTGCCAGCTCCTGCGTCAAAATCCTGACATCCGCCATTTTGGCATAATTCCCTGACGGCTGCTTTAACTGCCATACCGTCCTGTCTTTTGCAACCAGCCAGATAAATAAAACCACCAGAATAACGGTAAGCGCCAGCTTTACCCACATCCTCAACCGATTTTTCATACATCCCCCTGACAATTTTGTGCCGCGCGGGGCGCACGTTGCGCAAGCAACAAATTCCTCTGTGCGCCCCTGCGCATCAAAAGAAAAGCAGCCCCTTAAAAAGGCTGCTTTTCTTTTGTAATATTGGCAGCTTTTGTAAAGCTGTCATCTATACCTGTTGGTATACCCCGAAATGCCGGTTCCTGTCTTTTGACTCCTAGCAAAGCTAGGTGGGTCACCGCAGCCTGTGCTTTTGCCTTCCCTTCCAATCCATCTAAACGCTGTGCGTTTAAAAGTGAGGGCTTGACAGCCACAAGGAAATGTAGGAATCCCGTTTAAAGTATCTGTAGGTTCAAAACAACAGGAATTGTCGCACATTTCAGGTTGCTTTTATTATATCCAATATAAAGATATAATACAACTGCAATTTTTGAAAAATTTCATATTTTGATAAATGGGATATTTACTGCCAATGTAAGATGCTGCGAGACAGAGGATAAATGGAATTTTTTCTGACTTTGAGGACTTCCACTAATCATTCTTCCATATCCTTAATATCTTCCCTCAAATCCACAAAAGGCAAATTTAAAGGCTTGTAACCAGCATCTACTGTCAAATGAGCTATCAAAGGTCTTGCATATCCCATAAGAAGCGTAACCGCATTCTGTTTTAACAGTTTTTTTGAAATATTTTCCACCTCTTCTTCCCATGAAAATTCAGAAGAAATTGTCATCTTAAGATAAAAAGGTGTCTCCTGACCCTCCATTCCAATTTCCACAATCAAGCTCAGCTCTGCACTATTGTCCTCAATTTCAGAAGACTCAATATTATACGAAATCGGCAGTCCTTTATACTTTTTCTTATTAAAATCTTGATTCTTCTTGAAAATCAATTCCTTAGTTTCCGGATTTGAAAACTGGAAACCGCTCTTTTTGATATCTTTCATTCCCTTCCTCACGCCGCCATGTTCACGGTATCATTGAAACACCCATTTTCTTTAACTACATCAAACTTGATTGGCATCATTATTTTACAGAGTTCTTCTACCGTATTTTCGGCTGCCATATAATCAGTTCCTATGTAATTCGCAGTTGGATAGTCCCCACAACTAAAAGAAGAAGTATACCAGTTCATTACTACTTCATCTAAAACAGCACTGGTTATGTTCAATGATATATCACCAAGAGAATTCTCACCATAGGAATAATCAATAACTTCATATCTGCTCTCACAATATCGCTGCAGTTCACAAATATATTGATTGATATACTCCGACTTGATATCATAATAAGCTCCTTTATCTGGTAATCTTTCACCACTAAAGGAACCTGTCTCATATCTGTCAAATCTCATTTTCCCTTCTTCATCAATAAAAGTTTCCCCAATATATTCGGCTTTTCTATATGCCTCTTCCATTGTAATTTCATTATTCAGCATCTGCACCAAAGTATTTTCCTCTATTTTACAGAAAACATAATCACCCTCAGCCGAATCATAAGTCATAAACAGCCAGCGTCCTATATCATTTATGCACACAAAAAAAACCGTCTCTACTCCGACTACCAGTTCATTCTCCATATACATTTTGCCAATACCTTCAATTTCATCCCAATATTCTTTCAGCATCATTTCTCATCACCTCATCTACATTACTCTCTATCGGCTCGACATTAAACAATGTCATTACTTCCTCAATTTTATCTTCAAATATATACCAGTTATGGTGAGTTCTCCCATCTGGGAAATCGGCAGGTCCGCATTCCTCCCGCATCTCACCTTTGGCAATTCCTAATATCTGCCTCTCCTTATTAGGCAAATGCATTGCTGTTATCAGTTGTTGTTTATCTTCATTAACCGATACGGCATAAATTTCCAAACTCTGCCTTTTGTGCGGCGGTCGATTATATAAACGATATTCTTCTACGTTATTTAAAAAATCATCCTTATTAATCTCGTTTTCACGATGAAGCGCCCGATATACCGGAACTACAGGCGCATAACTTGCTTCTGCAGACCTGATAAATTTTCTTTTAAACTTATCTTCACTTCCCACGAGCATTCCTTCCTCTATGCTGCCGTCTATTACCAGATAACACCCAACTGTATATGCATGCGCACACTTCGTAACGGTTTTATAACATTCTTCCCCCTGCTTTCCGATGCAGCCACGCTCCCGAAAGAATAAAATCCTTGTAATTCCCATTATCCAAAAGCAGTTTTGATGAGTTCAGTTTCTCCTTTGCCCCCGCCATTCTATATATCATCAGTTCTTTTTTATTATCAGGCAACTACATTTACCCCCCTCGTTCGCAATATTTCTATAGTATGGTAAATCCTCCCTGTACTTCTCAAATTCCTCATAAGGGATAACAGCCGGAGACAGCACCATCTCATATTCCAGTTCCAAATCACAGGTCTGATCCCATACATTTTTCAATTGCTCCTGCAGTTTCATCCTATCTCCATGAACCAATGCCACAATATCAAGATCCGAATCATCCGAAAAATCACCTCGTGCATACGAACCATACAATATGACACGTACTAACTTTTCCCCATAAACAGACTTGTATATTTCACTGATTTTCTTCAACACTACGTCCAACTGGCTCTGTGTACACATATACAGGTTTCCTCCCTCAACATATGCCCGGTTTCGCCTCTGATAACTGATATTATACCCTCTTCTTCGCAAATTGACATTTCTTTTGCTTTATTCTCTTAATATGAATAATCTCTTTAATACTCTTTCGACAATGATTTTTTATCCATATCAAATTGTTGGTAATATATTGGAATATTATACCTGCTCCGCATCCCTATCAGGTATTGCATATCCTGTTGGGGAATTTCCAATGCTGTCACAATTATAAGTTTGTCGGCATTGTTTTTGTTTGGGTAATGATTGTATTCCAAAAGCTGCCCCAATGCCTGCCTTATAGCCAGTTTTACAGTGTCTGCCGTTTTTAATTCAAAATATATCTTATTACCCTGTGGATCTACAGCCTGAATATCAACAAAGTCCTTATCAGTAATAACATCAGTATAGCCTTTACATTTCAAATACTTCACCATCTCATTTGAAAGGCTGTTATGCTTCAGCATCATTATATATTCAGACTTGACTGCTTCCACATCCCCTGTTTTTTTCTGCATCAAAATTTCTGCGACATGGTCATAATACCCAGAAATTGTTTTTACATACTTATCATCAATCTCCATGTCCGCTAAAGGTATGTCGCTTTCAGGGTGTTCAAGCAGGTACTTATCAATCATAGGCTTCTCATGCGTAATAAAATCCTCCAAAGTTTCTATGTAAGCCATATCCGCAGGATAATACCATTTCCATTTATTTTTATTTGGCGAAAATTGCTCAAACTTCTTGCCCGTGTCCTCTATCATATCTTTAATCGCAAGAATATAAGGCAGCTTCTTGGGGTCATTCCGACAAGACAGGGTAATAGATACTTCTCCTGATGTATTGCAGTCCCAGTTAATCAGATAAATCTTGTCAACTACATCTGTTTTATTCCAGAATGAAATCACAATATAATCGTCATTACCACGAAAGTACATGCCTTTATCACGCCTGCCGTTGTTATTTATTTTTCTCGGCACAAAGTAAAAATCTTCATGCTCTAGCTGCCATTTCAAAAGAAAATCCAGGCAATTCCTGTGCATTTCAATAATATCTAATTTACCCATTGTCTTTCTGCTTTCATTTTATTTTACCTGATTCCATTTTAAAAACATTGTATTGTACTTTTACCTTGCAAAATTCACAAAATCTTCCTGACACATTTCATAGTCAATAGATGACTGTAACTCACCCATCTGATTTTTCCACGAGTTCTCTCTAACTCGTAATTTTGTAAAACCAAGTTCTTCATAAACATGTTGAGCCCTTTTGTTATTTACATTTGTATCAAGGATTATTCTTTTGTATCCCATGTCTTTGAACAATGAACAGATAAGCATACTCAAAAGTATTTTTCCATACCCCTTGTCCTGCTCCGAAAAATCACAAATCTTTATTCCAATTCCGACTGTATCTGCACTTTCCCTGCCATAACTCATTTCGCCGATAGGTCTTTTATCAAGTTCGATAATCAGACGCCTGTCTTCATCAGTGTCTTTTTTGAGATTTTCAGCAATTTCACAAGCTGTTTCACCAGTCCCATTGGGAAAGCCTGCATGAGCCATAATCTTTCCATCATTCCACCATAATGATAATAAATCTGCATCTTCAACAGTTGCATTCCTAATTGTTAAATTCTTAAACTGAAGCGCAAAAAATTACAATACTTTTTCGTAAAGGTTGTACCATGGAAGACCATACGCTTCATACCCAAGGCTGGTTGTTCCGACACACTTATACCCACATTTTTTGTATAAACTTTCGGCAGGGATGTTTCCTTTCACTACATCCAGTCTTAGACTAAAGCATCCTTCCTTTCTGGCAATCTCTTCTGCAAAATCTAATAGTTTCTTTCCAATTCCTAATCCAAAAGAATTGGGATGTACTGCAAGCGTATAAATGACATATATTTTTTCATAATTGTTTTCTACCGCCCACTCAACATTTTTATATCCTTCTTCCGGTTTGTGTCGTAGAATTACAGTGCCGACAATCTTGTTATTATCTTTTGCAATGTATAAGGCGCTCTCATTAAACCCGTCTTTTGCGTCATTTTCGTTTGGATATATTTCCTTTTTCCACCCCGGATAATTTTCATGCTCGCATAGATAATCGCATACATCGTCATAGAGCTTACCAATCTCTTCAAT
>ERZ808054.1186-NODE-1186-length-16409-cov-5.606723_pt1 | contig 16409 bp, 20 predicted proteins | sample MGYA00380201_ERZ808054 | MGnify/ENA primary metagenome ERZ808054 (study PRJEB31490, sample SAMN06133419) | mouse gut metagenome | isolation source: Z5_2 | host: mice | place: China: Chengdu | collected 2015-05 ... | reverse complement strand
GTGTTCGTAGCTCAGCTGGATAGAGCAACGGCCTTCTAAGCCGTGGGTCGGGGGTTCGAATCCCTTCGAGCACGTTTTGGGAATAGGGATGCATATAGGACAGGCATTCGGTTCCCGACTGTAACGCCTGGGGAACGGGTGTAAGCGGTCGCATGAATATGGTGGGTATAGCACAGTTGGCTAGCGCGTCAGATTGTGGCTCTGAAGGTCGAGGGTTCGAGTCCCTTTACCCACCCTCATCTTATTGCAGGCTGGTTTTTCAGGAGCAGGCTTGGTGTTAAGGAATAATGGGCTATCGCCAAGCGGTAAGGCACAGGACTTTGACTCCTGCATTCGCTGGTTCGAATCCAGCTAGCCCAGTTTATATGGGGTATTAGCTCAGTCGGTAGAGCACTTGACTTTTAATCAAGTTGTCCGGGGTTCGAATCCCCGATGCCTCATTGCAGAAAGATAAAACGGGTTTTCCATAGGAATTGTGGGAAATCCGTTTTTTTGTGCACAAGCCCGCATATGGAAGTTTGCTGTTTCACAGCATGCGGGCCGCGCGGCGAGTAGGGGAGAAAAACCTTCCCCTACTCGATTGCACGGCCCCGTGCAAAAGAAATTGAAAAGACGCATAATATGGAGCATAAAAGTTGTATATGGTAAAATGTTCATTGCTAAGCCAATTTATTTGCCGTTAATGCCTGGAGCCGCTCTGTGAGTAATTGGTTTTCTTCTTTAAACCGACTGTTTTCTTCAAGTAATTGGGAAATGTTTTTTCCGGCGCGCTGCTTACCCATCCGTTAAGATTATATTTCTACATAAATTCGTTAAGGGTCGCATGCACTTGTATTTTAATATTCTTACAGTCATCCGCTTCACGGATTATTTTTGACAGGACAGCATTTCTAAATAATTGATACTTTTCAGGATGCCTTTGTTCGATTATGTTTTTTAAGCGTGATAAGGGTTTCGCTTAATAGAATGGCAAAGACCGGTATCTTTTTAGAACACGCATATTCATATTCAAGCTGTGTATAGCTTTTGCCGGACTTGGGTTCAACCGTTCCGTAACGTCCGCCAAGAATAAGCATATAAACATCGGATTCATCAATCCATTGATAAATGGTTTTTAACTGGGATTCGTTTCCTGCTTTGAATAGTTCCATGCCTGCGGAAATGTGCCCGGCATCAAGAATGGCCTCAACCGCAGCCTGCCGTTCTTCGATAAGGTCCAAATAGGTGGATGAAACAAAAACCTGTAATTTTTTACGAATATGAGTCCGGTCCCCTTTCCGTTCTGTAATGTAATTATAGCAGATTTTTTTCTGGCGGAAAACGGTAAAATGGACGTGCCGGTCACAAGCAGACTTCCGCGACACAAAAAAACGCTTATTGACAGTGCAGCGGGGAAATGTTAAGATATCATACGTGGTATATCCGGGCGGTTATGATGGAATTGGCAGACATGTAAGATTTAGGTTCTTATTCCTTTGGAGTGTGGGTTCAAGTCCCACTAACCGCAGCATTTAAGGACGGTTATCCTGATACAATGGGTATCGGGATAACCGTATCTGCGTCCTGCAAACAGAGTTATCCGTGAATCCATAGCTTGTTATGCACACGTTCACGATGTAAATCTAAAAAACAGATTCCTGGCTCTATTTTTTTGCCCTGAAATGTAAGTTTTCTGTGAATATGATTAAAAAAATCCTTTACCAAACGTCACTGGCAAGACTGCTAAATTCCGTATTTGACTGGAAACCCCTTATTGCTCCAAAACCGCTATGAAAAACACTTAAACGAGCCAGGCAGCCGCACTCGTGCGGATATCTGGCGACTGCCGCGAGGTTGGTGACTATGGCAAAAAGTATATATGTGATTGATACTATTAGTCTGTTCAAAGGTGGAAAAAACCGACTTGTGGACTGCTATATTGGATATTAGCAGGTGCGGTACTGTCAGCACAAGCGGCTGCAACTGTTCTTTTTTAGATATTTAAAAATACAATTATGTTCATTTTGGGTATGAACCGCATATACCGCGAGTGGGAAACGAGAGGATTTAGGGCTTGTTGTCTGTATGGAAATCATGCCGTGAGCCGGAAAGTACCTTGATTGAGCGGAAAATGGAGGAAAATTTATGAGATGTAATCAGGTAACAATCAGTATTGAACGGTTTGGGGAATATGTGCCGGAGGACTATCCGGCAGATGTGCAGAGAATCAGCGTTTACTGTGACGATTTTAAATCGATTTATGCGGCTTTGTCGAAAGCCTATGCAATGGCAGTGAATGAACTGGGCGAATATGAAACCATCGGAGTTCGCGCCGATGTGTCCACGAATGAGTTCGCGGAGGAGAATGGCAGGAAATGGAACAGGGCAATTCCTCTTTATAGACGTAAGTATGAGGAGGATAGAGCGTTCGAGTACTGTGAAAAAAGTCTGTCATTATACAGGGATTATGTTTGGGTGTATGAACACAGCAATGAAATATTAGAGGCATTAAAAGAATGTGGGGACTCGGGAAACTTTGCGTCTATATTAAAAGACCGGTTCGGACTGAGCAACCTCCAGGTGAGAAAGTTGTCCCAAATACGGTTGGATATGCTTACAAAGGAAAGTTATGAGGAAACAAAAGCGGAAAAAAGTTGGGCAGTATGGAAAATTTTCTGAACCATTGGCATATGCTTGGAAATTACATCCCTGTGCCAAGGGATTTCAATAGTGCAAGAAGTGGTCCATATGCGGTACATGATTACTGGGATTTAACGCTTTTGAAAATACAGGAGTATTATAAAAAGCGTGATAACGAAGATGAGGTATGGAAAATACTCAGCGAAGGACTTCTCCATGGCAGAGGCGATGCATCGGCATGCAAGCAGTGGCTTGATTACTTCGACAGCTGGGAAAATTTTATTGAAAAGAACTGGATGCAGGATTTTGTGAATGGCAATTACGAAGCCGAGCCATTTTTTGACGGACATGATTGGAACAATCCTAAACCTAAAACGCCCGATGAGTGTAAAGAATTATTTGAAAGATCCAGCGAAATGATAAAGAAAAGAACCAACCGGATGGTTGATGCATTAATTGCAAAAAGCAAACAGGCTGCATTATGAAAAAGCGGAACAAAATCGGCGCGAAAAAAGAATACCCGGAGATAACCAATGGCGAAACGAAAACTGACCAAAGCCGCAAGATTTGAGCGGATGTTCAAAATTTGGGAGTATTTAAAAAAGAATACGGATAAAGAGCACCCCACAACACAGGCTGAAATGAGAAAATCATCGGAGTTGTCCGAGTTCATCGGAATAGCAAATAAGCGGAAATGAGTTTCTTCCAATCACTTTCAATTCTTTTACACTCACATCCTAAAGTAGTAAATATACTTTTGATAATGGAAGTCTTTCCTGTTAAGCCCATCTTCAAAAGGAACCCCTAACGAGCGAGACTCACTTTGACTGATTACTATCAGCTTTTTTATCGTTAGTCTTTTCATTATTTTTTTCCTCCTGCTGCTTTCGTAAATTTCTTATTAGTATTTTGTACTTTTGCTCCTGTTTAATTGTTTCAACTGAATTTTTGTTCATAATATAACACCTCAATTAGCGATTTATCAAGAGAATCTGATAGGAGATTATGCTTTTCCAACTCTTGAATGCATAATCTTTTCAGTTCATCACTAAATCCATTTGCCTTAAATGATTCACAATATGTAGAAATTGTTTTTCGCAGCATAATTACAATTTCTTGATATCTAACATCTCTTACATCAAGCCACCTCGCATCGTGGAGTGTTTTAGCTGCTTCTATACGGCGAATATCATTGTCTGGCAAAGCTTCGGCAATCAAGGAACTGTGGAAAGAATCGTAATTTCCACTGTTTTTTATATTCCCATCAATCTTCTTGCTTATTTGAGCAATATCTACACCTTTTTTCTCAACCAAACTTTTCATGCTAATAGGTGCTTTAATTTTTTCTTTACTCTTTTTTCTTACATCATTTAGCAATTGCTGAAAAATAAGATTTGCCGTATTGGAGGGAATATTTTTATCAGCTAAATGATTAAAAAATTTGCCCATAGTTTGGGTGTCATAAGTTGTTAGTTGTAGTTCGGATTTATGGATAAAAGTCCTCTGGATAAACTCATCAAAGATTGAATCAAAATTACTTGGCATATCGTTCGCAAATTCGTTTTTAATCCTGTCTTTGATTTTTTCATATAATTCATTATTTTCTGTCTGTAGTTTTTTCTCGTCTTCAACATACGACTGCCATAACGAAACCTCTTTATCAAAATCATTATTTGATACGAAGTGGCAATGTGAGCATTCTACACCAAATATTAGATAGTTATAGAAAATAAAGCCTAAAAAAGACTTTTTGTATCCACCATCTTTTTTCTTTTCCCGTTTGGACATTTCTGCAATAGTCCAGTCAGAAGAGTCTTCTTTGGTCTTTATTTGAAAAAACTGATACTGCTGATTATTTGGAGAAAATTCTGCCATATCATCGTGAAATTCACAAAAAACAATACACTCTGTATCTTCTTGAAGCTTACCTATTATATGGCAGACAATCCAATGAACTTGGTACTCAAATCTGTTATAGGAGTCGGAGCCTGCCTGCTCACGCTGTTCAATAGTAAGTACTTTACTCATAATTGAAGACTCCTTTCATTTTCATTCCATTTCGTAAGGAAACCCCACTGCTTTTGCCACTCATCCTCATTCACAATTGCATCAAATACAGGCTCAAGAAAGGTCTGTATTTCCTCAATGACCACCGAAAACTCAAGCGTATCATCTTTTATAGTTTTCAAGAAATATTTCCACCGCTTCTGCATATCCACATCCTCGGCAAGGGAAACAACACGCTTAAAACTATTTCGGTCATAGGGAGTCCCCCGACGCTGCAAGGTTTCAAAGATTGCGGCTTTCAATTTTGCTCCGTCAAAATCAAAGGTTCTCGCAAGATAGTAAATATCGTAAAAATCTTTCATCCTGCCAGTTAGTTCAAACCGTTGCAGAATAGCGTCAAACTTTTCTGCAATGGTACTTTCAAGTGAATAGGTCAAAATAACAGGAGCTTCAAAGTCTGGAAGCTGTGTCTGAATTTTCTGTTCCATAGCATGAGGAACAATAACATCACCTATTCCCATATCTATATTGAAAGGAACACGAACATTTTTTATCTTCCCAATGATTTGGGCACTGATACCGTGATATTTTCTCTGCGGTGAAATTTCTTCAAATCCGCTTGCCGTCATCTCGATATAGTCATTCCCTGTTGAGACTTTAAGGATTTCATCTATCAGAGTTTCAACAACATCTATAGAGTTTGACATATCCCTAAGAAGAAAGTCCACATCAATGGTCGCCCTACTTTCAAAATTGGTAAGCGTATAAATAAACAGACCACCTTTAAGAACAAGGAATTTTTTCAGTCCAGACTTTGAGAGCTTCCGTAAAAACTCCTCCTGCATAAAAAGCTGTAGGCACTGCTGATAGCTGATACCAGCCGCCTTCGCTTTGTTCCTTAGCTTTGCCAAAACAGATGCTGCAATATCATCCATCACAACCACACTCCAATCAAATCTTTTACTTTTTTCTGAACTCTCAATACCTTTGCGTATTCCATAAGGTTTGGAATATTTTTTTGAGGGTCTTTAACATAGCTTTGGATAGCTTTATTAAAAACTTCTTTATCCATCCTGTTCATATTCCGCAGAATGTCGCAAATTGTTCGGTCACGGTCATAGATTCTGATTTCTATATAATCAATTTCTCCTGTTGTTTCCCCCAATGTTACCAATGGTGGCTCAACTCGATATGCCTTTACGAACGGATAATCAATGCTTGTACGGTTTCTCGAAACATTCTTATCAATGGTAATACTCCATTCAGCGGGATTGCGGTCACTGTATCGGTAATAGAATAGAGCTGTTTCCATACAGAGTACTGCATCGGGAAACATACCTTTAATAATTCGTACTTCAGTTTTGGTCGTTGCTTCTACCCAAGCATAATAACCTCTTTTGATTTTTTCGATATATCCATCGTTCAGCAATTGTTGAATATCTCGATAAAACAGTTTTTCTTCCTTCAGTTGTGACGTGGTCATAATATAATCATATTTTGAAAAAACTCCTCTAAGGAATTTCTTATCTTCACGATTAAGCATAAATTCACCTCTGCACTAAACTCAACGCTATTAGATAAACGATTGTGTGGTTTAGTACATTATAGCCTTTTTTCAGAACAAAGTCAATGGTATCTAACCAATCGATTCTAATTATTCAGTTGTGTAGTTTAGTACAGAAAAAAGATTGTTCAACTTCTTTCAGACAAGCTCTTTTTCTCACGCTTCATAGCTATAATAGACATCTGCATCCGCTACCGCGTAGAGATTTATCCATCTCGGAGTGCCGCCAAGCTCGATGAAATAAGGCTTTCTGCCATCTTTCCTGTATCTTTCTTCATCCCACTTGCCGATTCTTTCATAGCTGACAAAGCTATGTACAGATAAGCCGAAGGCACTGGGCTTGTCCGTATAGGGCTTGATTTGGAACATTTCTGAGTACAATGTAGGGATTGCAGAGGCAGGCGGAAAGCGTAAGGGAATGCCCAGAATCCCAAAAAGGGAAGTTGAAAATTTACCGATGGAATGGACAGAGGATTTTCAGTTGAAGCATTTAAACATGTCATATGACAAACCGGTATGGATCACGCTCAAAATAAAAAGTCCAAAACAGGAGGACAATCCGGCAAGACGGATTCGGGCGGATTATACCTTTTTACATGACTGGTTTGGGGATAAATTTAAGTATGTGTCAACCGAAAAAACAGCGCCGTATGACGATATCGTCAAGGTGGAGTGTTCCCCGTTCGCAATGATACACTGGGCGCTGCAATACAGTGACAGGGTAGAAGTGGTCGAACCGGAGGAAGTACGCAACCGCATAATGGAAAAGATACGGGATCTGAATACCAAGTATGGAATAACACCTGTTTAGCATTCTTTAAAACCGTAACAGGGTGGAAAAAACCGCCCTTCTGCTTCCTATAAGAAACAATGTAACATGAAATGCAAAAATGAAAAGGAAGAAACTATGATGAAAAAGGACAACCTTTACGAACCCATCAGAAGACAGATAATGGAATGGCTTTGGTATGATGACCAATATCCGGCCGGATGCTGGTATGATTTTAGACATTTTGGCTGTGTAGACTCATGGGTTGTTGACAATCAGGAAGAACTTGAGGAATTTTGGAAATGGAATGACAGGGCATGTGTCCTAACGGGCGGAGATTTGAAAGCAGCCAGAATATGCCATCTGTGGTGGTTCCTTAATAGAGCAATCGATAATATCGATAATACGTTCAAGGACAGGGTTGGCGGAAATGTGCATACGAATTACAATTATTTGAAAGAATTACTTAAGGAAGGCGTTTTAGAGAAACTTTTTGAGGAGCAAAGAGCGATTGGATCTAAACTTGACGTTTTGTCCGGGCTTTGTATGGGACGGGAAAATATATATATTTTGCCCGACATGCAGTTATATGAGAAAAGCAGGGACGGTGTGGCGCCGGCATTTCTGGGACGGCTTTTTCCAGGTGCAGAGTGCATCTATGAATGGAAGAACCCGGAAGCATACAGGGAGTGGGTTATGGGAGAACATCTTCAGATGTTTTTTAACGGCGATATTGCAGTGGAAAATATCAAGGATTTAGGAGACATTAAAGATATTCCGGATGCGGTGAATACAAGAGGTACGCGCAGTTCGCGGCAGTTTTTTCAAGAGTTAGAGCTTTATCTGTTGGAACGTGAGATTGACAATTACATCGGCATTTTACAGGAACGCAGACAATGCTTCAGTGAAAAGGAGCTGGCGAAAGCTGCAGTCAGGGAAGAACTGTTTGTGAAACATCAAAGGATACAGGAGTTTAGGAAGCACGCAGAGAACGGTGATAAAGATACACAGGCACAGATAGAGGATATTATGGTGGATGCGTAAAAATGTACCTATATGCCATGGGCGACATACGCGGCTGACCGTAAAAGGCGGTAAATAAAAGCCGAACCGGATGATGTACGCCTTATGAATAACAGTGGGTGGAAGTGCGATGCCACGGAAATATATGAAGATGGATGCCCCGTTGCATGCAGCAGGGTTGTTGACTTGAGGACCTTGGAGGCTGTCGATATGAGATACATTATTTCTGATATACATGGATGTTACGACCAGTACCGGATGTTGCTTGACAAAATACATTTTACTGAAAATGATACATTATATGTGCTTGGAGATGCAGTAGACCGCGGACCCGAGCCGGTAAAAGTATTACGGGATATGATGCGGCGCCGTAATGTCATATTTATTTTAGGAAATCATGATTTTATTATGTACACGTTGATGAAAAAACTGTCAGTGGAGATTACGGCTGATAACTATGATAAGCATTTGACGCCGGAAATCCTTTTGGACTACAATCTGTGGTGTCAGGATGGTGGGCAGATTACGGCAGAACAGTTTGGAAAATTAAGTTATTCCGAGAAATTGGATATGCTTGATTATATTGCAGAGGCCTCCTTGTATGAAGTAATAAAAAACAATGGAAAAGAGTACCGATTAATTCATGCAGGAATTACAAATTTTTCCCCGTACAAAGATTTGGAAGAATACAATTTATATGATTTTTTGGAAGGGGGTGCTGACTATTCAAAACGATATTATCCGGATGAAAATATATTTTTGGTTACAGGACATACGCCGACATTTTTGATAAATGGCTGGGGGAAAACAGAAGTATATAGGAAAAATGGGCATATTGCCATGGATTGTTCATGTGTTGCAGGTGGAAGGCTGGCGGCATTTTGTATAGAAACAGAAGAAGTTGTTTATGTGGATGGCGTTTTGGACACGAAAGAAGATTATTTGAGCAGGCGGAAACTGTGACAGGTGCGGACGGTTAGCTTGAAAACACTTGCATTTTTTTGAAAGCCATGGTATTGATATCCTCAAAGATATTTTGGGCAAACACAGAAGCGAGGTGTTAAGTTTGTTATTGAATGAATTTGATGTAAAGATCTACGAGCGCGGCTTGAAGCAGAATCCATAATCGAGCTGCTCGAAGATGTCGGCGACGTGTCTGCTCCCCTAAAATATCGGATCATGTCACAGACAGATCTCGAAGTGCTGAGCAGATGGCACAAGCTCGCCGCGCGTCCCCCTTCCATAGAAGCTTTTGAGAAGGCTCTTGACTTCGAGCAAACAGAATAGAACGTGTGGATTTTTTTAGAATAAATCTTTAGATAAAAAAAATTTCATTTTAGGTATTTTCAAATCCATCATTTTGGTTTATGATAATAGTATCACTTCTTTTGCAACACAACTCATGATACCGTCTGTATCATCGCAGGCTGCAGAGTGTAAGTTTACTGTGGAGACGTACCGAAGAGGCCATAACGGGACTGACTCGAAATCAGTTTACCGGTATTATACCGGTACGAGGGTTCGAATCCCTCCGTCTCCGTTCATTCCAATCAAAATACTTTTCCATGCGATCTATTATTTTTATTCAGATATTTTTATACAGATATTTTTATTCAGAAAGGAAATCGTGATATGACAAAGCGATACAAAAAAATCCTCACCCGTATCATAACCTTCATCATGCTGTTCTCCCTGCTGGCAGTATCGCCCGCCATGGGAACCAGCGCAAAGGCAGCTCCCGAGTCCGGCGGCAGGAAAGCATGCTGGATCTCTTTTCTGGATATCGAGGTGCTCTTAAAAGATAAGAGCGAAAAAGATTTCCGCTCCAAAGTTGCCGCTATGTATGATACGGTCACGAAATATGGCATGAACACTGTGATCGTCCACGTGCGCGCCTTGGGCGATGCCATGTACCCCTCCGACTACTATCCCTGGGCGGAATACTTCACCGCCGACAGGCGCGATCCCGGTTATGATCCCTTGGAGATCATGCTCGAACTCGCCCACCAGAAGAACCTGCGGTTTGAGGCGTGGATCAACCCGTACCGCCTCTCCCGCAACAGCGAATCGACACTCAGCTTCAAGGCGACACCGCATTACGAAACGTTCCGTCCATTCTCGATCGAGTACAAGGCGCCCGGCGGACAGACCTGTCTCGTTCTCGATCCCGCAAAGCAGGAGGCAAGGGATCTGATCACCAACGGCGTGAAGGAGATCGTCAGCCGTTATGATGTGGACGGGATCCATTTTGATGACTATTTCTATGTGTCCGGCATGGCTGACAACGTAGATACCGCGTCGAGAAAATCAAACGTCAACGCACTGGTCTCGCAAGTGTACAAAGCCATAAAAGCCATTGATCCCGACTGTACCTTCGGGATCAGTCCCGCAGGCAATCCAGACAACGCCCGCGGTCAGGGCGCAGACATCGACACATGGCTTTCCACACCGGGATATGTTGATTACATTATGCCGCAGATTTATTGGACCGATGTCTACGTGACAGGCAAGGGCGCCGAGCAGATGTTTACCAACAGATGCAGCGCATGGCAGAAGATCAACAAGCTGGATCTCCCACTCTATGTCGGACTTGCTCTTTACCGGGTCGGCGAGAAATCCAAAACCGACTTAGGCTGGTCGACCAGCGACACCAACCTCGCCTACCAGTATCTGACCGCGCGACAGCTTGGCTACGATGGCTATGCCCTGTTCCGCTATCAGTGGCTCGAGAAGGACATCGCCGCCGCGGAACTAAATCATCTGAAAGACTATTGACTACTCACAGGGGCTATCCGCAGACAGATAGCCCCTTTTTTATGCGCAGCCCAGTGCAGAGGAGCTAAGCCGCAAGGCAGCGCACGGGGCGAGTAGTGGAGAAAGTCGTTCCCCTACTTGATTGCATAAGCCCCCAGGAAGTCTTGTCTACAGAGACTGACGGGTGACTTGATCATCTCCATTATTTTTCTACAAATCTAAATGATGGCGCCTCGTCTGCAGCCGCATGTTTTCTGCATGTTCCTCCCTGACTTTCTGCTGTTCTTCCTCCGACGGCCACTGCAGCCGTCCCCCGCCGCCCGAAAACCTGTAATTGGAGATATTTCCTTCCTCATCAAACGCTATATTAAACGAATCGATCGTGCCAGAAGGATCCTGCTGGATCATGAGTGTATATACCTTATTCATGAGCGTATGTGCGAGCGATGGATCCTCCTCCATCTTTTCCTCCAATTCAGGCGGAACGATCACCGCATACTTTCCCCTCGCGGCATTCAGCCTTGCCTGCACGCCGGGATCCAGCATGGACGGCTCCTTTGCTGTCGGTTTCCAATCAAGGACAGACGGATCCACTTTATCTTCAAACAGCTTTTCAAACGGATAATCATTGCGCGCCCACGCGGATGCGCTTATTTCTGCGGTCTCCATCACATGATATTTCAGCCCGGGAAACTGTGATGTCAATAGCTCCTGTAAATTCTTCCCCTTGATGCTTGCGGCAAACACGCTCTGAAAATTGGGCTGTGACTGTACATTGCTTTGACAGTAAAGCCCACCCAGATACAGCGCATTGTTGTTCTGCCCGTACAGACCGCTTATAAGATTTGCATTGCTGCTCTGGCGGTACAGACTGCTCAGATAATAATCACTCATAAAATTAGATAAATCAAAATTCATTTCACTGCTCCTCTCTTTCTTTTTCATTAATGTAATACTGTACTGACCACATTATAGCACAGCCTTTCTTCCCATTTCATGCAAACGGAACCAAACGCCCCAAAACTTGGAACGAAATAACACGCCAAAAACAGCCCCGCGGGAAATATCATTCCCGCGGGGCTGTTTTTGATATAAGACCCTGTTGTGACCGAATTACAGTCTCTTTAACAGTTCCTCTCTCGCCGCCTCATATCCAGGCTTTCCGAGCAGTGCAAACATATTCTTCTTGTAGCTCTCCACACCGGGCTGGTTAAACGGATTGACACCCAGCAGATAGCCGCTCAGACCGCATGCAAACTCAAAGAAATAGAACAACTCGCCGAGATAAAATTCGCTGACCTCCGGCATATTCACCATCAGGTTCGGAACCTGTCCGTCCGTGTGTGCGAGCACCGTTCCGTTCATCGCACTCTTGTTGACAAAATCAACCGTCTTGCCGGCAAGATAATTCAGACCGTCAAGATCCACCGGCTCCGTGCCGATCGTGATCTCCTCCCTTGCCTTCTCGATATTGAGGACCGTCTCAAACATCACTCTTGCGCCGTCCTGGATAAACTGTCCCATGGAATGGAGATCTGTCGTCAGGTCGACACTCGCCGGGAACAATCCCTTCTGATCCTTGCCCTCAGACTCGCCAAAGAGCTGCTTCCACCACTCTGACACATAGTGCGCGCTCGGCTCATAGTTGCAGAGGATCTCAACCGCCTTTCCTTTTCTCAGAAGGATATTTCTGACAGCCGCATACTTCATGGCATCATTTTCCTCAAACGGAAGCTCCAGAGCGCTCTTTCTTCCGCTCGCGGCACCCTCCATCAATTTGTCGATATCGGCACCGCTCACAGCGATCGGAAGCAGACCGACAGCCGTCAGCACCGAGAAGCGTCCTCCCACATCGTCGGGAACGACAAAAGTCTCATATCCTTCCTCTGTGGCAAGATTTTTCAGAGAGCCCTTCGCCTTGTCCGTCGTCGCGTAGATCCTCTTCGCAGCGCCCTCCTTGCCGTACTTCTTCTCCATCATTTCCTTAAATACACGGAATGCAATGGCTGGTTCTGTCGTCGTACCGGACTTGCTGATCATGTTGATCGAGAAATCCCTGTCGCCGATCACGTCCGTCAAATGCCTGATATACGTAGAGCTGATCGAATTTCCCACGAAATAGATCTCAGGAGTCTTACGGATACTCTTGTCCACCATATTGTAAAAGCCATGGCGCAGGAATTCGATCGCAGCCCTCGCTCCCAGATACGAGCCGCCGATACCGATCACCAGCAGTACCTCGCTGTCATTCTGGATCCGCTCTGCCGCCTTCTTGATCCGTGCGAACTCCTCCTTGTCATAGTCTACCGGCAGGTCGATCCAGCCCAGGAAGTCATTGCCTGCACCAGTCTTGTTTACAAGCACCTCCTTCGCGTCAAGCGTGAGCTTTTTCATGTACTCGACCTCATGGTCATTGATAAACTGTGCTGCCTTTGAATAATCGAACGTTACCTTGCTCATTTGCATTCTCCTTTACCATTATCATCACTATTAATGCCCTATGACTTATATTTTAACAAAATTTCCCAGATAAATCAATTACAATCTCACTTGTTTTCCTCTGTCCGACTATCATAGTGTTACAGCAACGCCCCGTTTTTATACCCTGTTTCCGATGATCGATCGGAGGATCTCCTCCAGCTCGTGCGCCTCCTCCTGTGAGAAGACGGGCGCCTTCACGATCTCCCGGACGGACTCTTCCTGCCCCGATGTCTCCTCCGCAGCCTTGATCTCCGGCTCCCCGCGCCTCTCCGCCTTGGCACTCTTCTCCTGCGCCAGCTCCCACAGAAGCTTTTCCTTCTCCACAATGCCGTGCTCGAGCCGCTGCGCCACCGTATTTTCAAGGTAATCCGTGAGGTTCGTCTTTAGCATCCGCCTGCGCCCGGGCATGTCCACGATCGACATCGCACTCAGATACAGATAGATCCCAAAGAGACTGATGATATAATACGGAAGGAGGTCCACAAACCTGTGCCCCTCGATAATGCCGCTGAACACGCCGAATCCTGCGACAAAGACGCCAGCCAGCATCAGCTGTCCCGAGAGATGCTTCATAAAATTGATGCTCATCCCCAACACGCGGATGCGGTTGATGTACTTATCCACAAACACAGGTATGTTCGACACCCCTCCGTTTAACTTGTAGCAATTGATAAAACGTTCTTTGCACTGTTTCAGCAGTTTGTTGTCCGTCCCGGAGAGTGTGTCCGCCTGCTGGATCATTCTTTGGTATATCACGCCGATCGCCACCTGGTATAAGATGCCGATTGCCATAAAGACAAGCGTCAGTAACATGGTTGTTGTTTCCTTTGTCATGATCTCTACCTCTTTTCATTTCGTTAATACACCTAATCAACTGTTGTGTTATAAGTATAATCATTTCCAGACTTTACCACAAGACGTTTTGCGGCAGAATCGTTCGACAAATTCATACAATACCCGTTCCATATCCGCCTAAAATGTTCTTATGTTACGCGATCCGACGATTTTCCTGTTTTATTTCCCTCTGCGCTCATGCCGGACAGCGACCAGGGTTGTGAGCTGCGCAGCGCTTCATATCCCTGACCGCTCTTTCGATGTTTCCTTTATGATTTGTCATGATGATATGTCATGCGCATATCATAACGTAAACATCAGAAACATGACGATCCACGCTTTCCGGATATCCCTGTTGACCAGGAGATACGCCGAGCCGAACAGGAACCCCGACAAGATGCTGCCAAGTCCCACCACCAGGCTTCCCTTCGTGAATATGTGGGCAGCCCCCCAGGTCAGTCCGCACACAATGCCGCCATACGGGATCCTGCCGCCTCCGAACCATGCCTCGCACGCTCTCTGCCCGAACACGATGATCAGCATGAACAGCATGGTCTCAAAGGCGTAATAAATATACTGGAATGTGAAAAGCAGCGCGCCAAGATTGTGAAATTCACGCACGAACTTCAATCCGCCCCAGGCTTGGTACTGCATCGCGGCGGAGAGCACGACGCACAGCGCCGCCAGGCTCCACTGCCACAGCCTCATTTTCCCTGCCCTCCCCAGCAGATCGAAACCGCACTCCCGCCTTGACGAACGCAGGATCCACACGCCGACGATCCCCCACGTGATACAAGTCAGGATCCAGTGCGCTATGTTCTGCCCCGCAGACCATTCCTGCATCGGCGCTCCGTACAATAAAGGCTCTAAGAAAAATGCGTAGACCGCCTCCATGCCAAGACCGCCAAAGGCGGTGAGCGCCAGACCCAAAAAGTCCCATCCCGCCTTGAAATCTTTATAATGCCCCCTTGCGTTTTGACCCTTTACAATTGTTTTCATCTTGTACCCTCCTTCATCTGTTTCAACAGACGGTTTGCTTTCCTGATCTCCATGTACAGCGCCGCATAGTACGCTGCCGCTGTGACAATATAGGGGATCGTGAACGACCAGAACATATCCCTGTAGGCATCCGGGTGCAGATCGGTGAAAAAACCCGTTCCCCATGTAAACAGCATGACCACGCTGGTCAACACGCCATACTGGAGCAGCGCAACGAGCAGCAGCGGAAGCTGCGCCAGCCTGTAATGCTGGGAAATGATCCCTGTCCCCAGGAATGAAAAAAGCAGGATCGTCAGCAGATTTCCCTGATAATCCCCAAAACGCTGCTGCGCAATGGCCTCCAGCACGATTTTACCTACAGACAACACAGTGTAGACCACACAGACGACAGGGATGAAATTGTTTCGGTTAATGATCTTCATTCTGATACCTCCCCACTTTTTTCAGACAGTCCATAAAATTTTTCCGGTATGCCCTGTTCAATACCAGTTCTTCCTTGTTCTCCATCAGCAGATGCATTCGCATGTTCAGATCCGGTCTGATGCGGTCAATCCTGTGCAGGTTCACCACAAGCGACTTTCCGATCTGCACAAAACCGCTCGACCAGTACTTTTCCAGAAACAGCTTTAGATTGTACTCGATCTGAAAGACTTCGTTTTCCAGATAGGCAAAGCAATGCCTGTCGACGATCTCCAGATAAAAGATATCCCGCAGGAAGATCCGTTTCGTGCTCTGCTCCTTCTTCCCGATGACAACCTGCCCCGCCTCCAGGAAATCGATGATGCCCGCGATTTCCGCATCCTGCTCCCGATAATATACATCTACCCTGCTGCACGGCAGGTCAGGATCCTCGTAATAGTTGATCTCCATATCGTTTTACCGCCCCCTTTGTGTACAGTATAGCAGTGTCTCCGATCTTTGCAACAGGCGCGTGCGCATCCTGCACTCTGGATCGTCTGACCTGCAATATGCTTCCTCTGGGTGCACGTGTGCAATCGAGTAGGGGAATGACCTTCTCCACTACTCGCGCGCCGGGCACCCGTCAGCCTCTGCTGACGTACTTCCTCTGGGTGCACGTGTGCACTCGAGTAGCGGAATGACCTTCTCCACTACTCGCGCGCCGGGCACCCGTCAGCCTCTGCTGACATGCTTCCTCCGGGTGCACATGTGCAATCGAGTAGGGGAATGACCTTCTCCACTACTCGCGCGCCGGGTGCGTGCAGCAGCGCTGCTAATTTCCCTACGCACCCGTGCGCATAAATAAGGAACTGTCTGGAATTCCCAAACAGTTCCTTATAAACCGCACTTGCAGCGTCTGATCACATCCGCCAGAGCCTCCGCACTGCCCATATCCGTCCA
>ERZ808054.1182-NODE-1182-length-16432-cov-4.287618_pt1 | contig 16432 bp, 17 predicted proteins | sample MGYA00380201_ERZ808054 | MGnify/ENA primary metagenome ERZ808054 (study PRJEB31490, sample SAMN06133419) | mouse gut metagenome | isolation source: Z5_2 | host: mice | place: China: Chengdu | collected 2015-05 ... | reverse complement strand
GGTGCTGATCGGTGTGGGAAATATGATGATCAACATTGTTTTGGGGCACCAGAGTGAGAAGGCTATCGCCGCAGTGGCAGTGTTCCGAACCCTGGAAGGTCTTGTAATTGCCTTTTTCAGCGGCTTTTCCAATGCGGCTACGGTTTTGGTGGGCAAAGAAGTGGGAGCGGGAAACCACGAAGTGGCATTTCAGCGGGCAAAGCGTTTGGTATATCTGTGCAGCGCCCTGATTGGAACTGCCTGTCTTGGCGTGATCCTTATCCACAATCCACTGCTTCATGCCATGGGGCTTAGCGGAGAGTCCTACCGGATCGGTATGGGCATGCTGCTGATCTACAGCGTTGCTGCCCTGATCAGGATGGGGAACTGGACGCAGAATGATACTTACCGGTCGGCGGGGGATGCGGCGTTTGGATCTATTATGGAAATTACCTTCATGTACTTGATGGTGCTGCCCTGTGTGTATCTGGCAAATTATGCGTTTCATGCGCCTTTCCTTTTGGTTTTCGCCCTTTGCTATGTGGATGAGCCTGTCAGATATATTATTATGCAGTGCCATATGTATTCCGGTAAGTGGGTGAAACCGGTGTCGGGGGAAGGGATTAAGACTATTGGGGAATTTCGTAGAAAGCATGGGATTCCTCAATGATGCACTGATGTTCCTTATTGTGGGAATCATAGCTTATTCCCACAATAAGGATTTTTCCTATATTTTCCTTTCTCAGCTTTTCACAGTATTCTTTTTCTATAATCTGGCTGATTGCGGTTTCGGGATTGCAGTCCGCCTTTAGTTCAATGACGATCCCGGGCAAGTCCTTTCGCCTTGGGTAAAATAGAAAATCAGCAAAGCCTTTGCCGCTTTTTTCTTCACGCTCCACTTTGTATTTGTTTCTTGCGGAAAGATAGGCGAGAGTTATTACACAGGAAAGACTATTTTCATCATTATATTTTAATATAGGTATTTCGCTGTTATGGATATTGTGGAGATAGCGTGCTACCAGTTCCCCATTTTTGTTAAGGGTTGCATCAAGTATAGCATTGGAGTTTTGGACTAATTCTGACACATACTCAAACTCATCATCCTCCAGGGCATTTTCAAATTCTATCATAAGTTCCTTGTTTGGAATGCGGATTTCACCATCATGGTAAGACAATAGCCCATAAATGATCATGGCAGCATAAATTTCTTTTCTTGTGGCAGGGCTCGCCTGTCCCGCTGTATATTCCTTTTTTATTTCGAGGCGGATGGGCATACGGCTGACCATTTTTACCACATCTTCCCGGACTTCCCCGATATTGTGCTTGAGGAAAAAGAGAACCTCATCCATTTTTCCGGTTCTTGTCCAGTAACTTTGGCATACCCCATCTTCCAAAGCGCATATTACGGACCGGGGGTTGTAAATTTTCTTACCGTCTTTGGTCAAGTATCCGTCATACCATTCACTGATTTCATTGGGGGAAAGCTTATCCTGTCTTTCACATAGCATTTCTACTTCGCTTTCCGTAAAGCCAAAATATTCTTCAAACAAAGCATCGTTCAACATCGTATATTCCTTGAACATGTTGAGTGCAGAGCTGGTGCTGTATTGCTTGATCGGAAGGACACCTGTCATGTAAGCAAGCACTACATAAGGGCGGTCTTTAAGCAGATCTCTTAGAAATTCCAAAAAATCTCCTTGATTTTCAGGGTATAAATCATGGCTGAAAATATAATCCCATTCATCAATGATAAAGACAAATTCGTCGTTTGTTGCAGTCAGCAGTTCAGATATATTGTTAAATTTCTGCTCATTTAATTCAGGATAGGCCGTTAAAATGTCCTGTTTTAATGAGTTTTTGATCAGAGCAATGTAGTCACTATAAGTGCAACCCTGGTCGGGCAAGTTATTTAGGCTCATATTGATCAGATTATATTTGTTCAGATGAAGTTTGTAATTTGGTGTTGTTCTGATGCTCAAATTGTCAAACAAAGATTTCGAATCCCATTCTTTGCCGTAATAGGTACCCAGCATATTTAATACAGATGTTTTCCCGAAACGGCGTGGTTTGGTAATGCATAAATATCTGTTTTTTGTATGGATTCTTTTGTTTATTTTTTCTATAATGCCAGACTTATCCACGAAAAATTCATCATGAGCCAGCATTTCAAAATCTTTGTATGCGGAGTTGGTATTTAAATAGACAGCCATATTTACAATCATTCCTTTCCATGTAGGGATATTACTCGCAAATCCGCGCTTTCAGCGCTCTTCGTCCGATTTCATCGGACATTTGCTCGTTAATGGCGCAAGAAAAACAAATGCCTGCTTCGCAGTCGCTTGTTTTTCTCTTGCGCTCATTATATCACAAGTTGAAGTCTGGGGAAACAATAATGCATATGAGAGTATTCTTTACAGGAAAAGGGGAAAAATTTATTGAAATCTTTGAAGCGATATGAGAGTATTGTTTTAGTCCCAGTTCGTTTTATTGTTGCTAATAAAGTATGTATATAAATATATATTTTATATTGAAATGCACGTTTTTAAAATGAATTGGACAAATTCATAGCTAATGAATATCCTTCAAGTTGACGTATAGGATATTAGAGTATAAAATAGATAAGTAAGAAAACCCAGTAAAATCAATGGACTTGGCAATTTAATGATTGCCTATAATTTATCAATAATAAGGAGAGAATTATGGCAATCTTTGATGACTTTAAAAAGACACCTGTAGATAGTGTGTCAACAAATAATAATACGGTTAAAGAAAATAATGCAAAAGAATTTGACTTAAATATTGAAAAGATATTAGAGAATTGGGAAGTTTACCATGCTATTAGAGAAATAATAGCAAATGCTCTTGATGAACAGATTCTGACAAATACAAAAGATATATTAATACATAAAGCTAATGATGGTTGTTGGCATATAATAGATTATGGACGGGGATTAAATTATCATCATTTAACTCAAAATGAGAATGAAGAGAAATTGGCTAATGATAAATTGATTGGTAGATTTGGAGTTGGACTTAAGGATGCGTTAGCTACTTTATATAGGCATGGGATAAAAGTGCAAATAATATCCAAATATGGAAGTATCACATTAAAAGAGGCATCAAAAAGTGGATTTGATGATATAGTTACATTGCATGCTGAGATCATCCCTTCTCGAAATCCTAATATGATAGGTACAGACTTCTGCTTATTTGGATGTAATACAGAAGATATAGATAAGGCAAAGTCATTATTTCTTAATTTTTCTGGAAAACGAATTTTAGAAAAAAATATATATGGAGAAGTTATAGAAAACACAACAGATACAGCGGATATATATATTAATGGGGTTAAGGTCGCAGAAGAATCTAATTTTTTGTTCTCATATAATATAACATCACTTACGGCATAATTAAAAAAGGCACTTAATCGTGAACGTACCAATGTAGGGCGTTCAGCATATACTGGAAGAATAAAAGATATACTAAAAGCATGTTCATCAGAAATAGTAATCAATGCACTTGTTGATGATTTACAACAATTTGGAACTGGCATTAGACATGATGAACTTTCTTGGAATGAAATTTCTATGCATATATCAGTAAAAATGAGTCAACGGCGTAAAGATACAACATTTGTTACTACAAGCGATTTACAAGACAATCCATCGTTAATAGATGACATGCGGAGAGGTGGGTATAATCCTGTTGTAGTTCCAGATAGTATCATATCAAAAATGAATGATTATAATGCTGGGGCAAAAAATGGAGAAACATTAACAACGACAAGCCAATATTTAAAGGAGGAACAAGAAAGATTTGTACCCATACCAGTTGATATAAGCGTATTAACTGTGCAAGAAAAGGAAGTTTATAATAAAACAGATGATATACTAAAATTGATTGGTGGAACGCCTAAAAATGTAAAGAAAATTGTTATTGTTGAAAAGATATATGAATCAGAACTATTTAATGAAACATTAGGGCTATGGATGCCCATGGAAAATAAAATTTTAATTAAAAGGAATCAACTAAAATCCATAAAACAATATTCTGGAACATTACTTCATGAATGTGCTCATGCTATCAGTGGTGAAGGTGATGTCAGTCGTGATTTTGAATTGAAGCTTACAGAGATAATTGGAATCATATCATCAAAACTTGTATAATACAAGATTGATCTATTCTAACAAACTATATGCAAATAGGCGGTGGCTCACGACTATCGTCTATTTTTAGTTGTTGCACCTTATTTAATAACTTCATACATTCAAATATAAAAAGTACAACAGGAGAACGGTGAGTACAAGGCATATTCATTTTTCGTATAAATATAAGCGGACTGGGTTGGAGATAAGCAGTAGCAACAAATAAATGAACTGAGAGTTGTTTTATTAAATAGATAAAGCAGGATTACGAGATGATCACAATTTACTATGTAGAAGATGATGAAAGTATATCACAGACCGTTAAGGAATTTCTTAACGCGCGGGGCTATCAGGTATTTCTTTTTCCGACCATTGCCGGGGCAAGGCATGCGCTGCAAAGCAGTTGCCCTGCCCTGGTGCTGGTGGATTGGAACATGCCGGATGGAAATGGGGAAATGCTGTGCCGGTGGATTCGCTCTAATTGGAAGGAACTGCCGGTTATTTTTCTTACGGTCCGGGGAGATTCCCGGGATATTGTTTCCGGGTTTAGAAACGGCGCCGATGATTATGTGGTGAAGCCCTTTGAACTGGAGGTTTTGCATTCACGGATCTGTGCTTTATTGCGGAGGGCAGGGGATGTGTCTAAGCAGTATTTATCCTGTGGTCCGGTCTCCATTGACCAAAACAGGATGATGGTCTTTTGCGATGGAGTGGAGATCCATTTGAGCCCGCAGGAATATCAGCTTTTGCTTTGTCTGCTCCAAAATAAAGGAAAAATTGTCACAAGGGAAATGCTTTTGGAAAATCTCTGGGATCACACTGGTAACTATGTTAATGACAATACACTTACGGTCACGGTCAAGCGGCTTCGGGAAAAGCTGCACCAGCCAGACTGTTTGAAGACGATAAGAAGCTTAGGCTACCGGATGGAGGATGGGAATGACTGAGAGAAAAAATACAGGGATCATAATGGGATTTGTGCTGGCAGTCAGCCTGATCACCGCATCTTTTACGGCATTGGTTTTAAATTATTACGACAGTCGGGCACATTTTCAGATCATAGGGGGAATCTGTCAGGAAATTGTTAATAAAGAGCCGGCGGCGAAGCAGGCAGTTTTGGATGCTTTGAAGGAATATAAGCAGAATCCGTCAGAACTGACAGAGGAAAATATCATACAGGAATATGGTTACCGACAGGCGGATCTCTGGAGGGCTGGGGAGAATGCCAGTCGTTTTTTTGTGGTTTCGGGTTTTGTGGCAGGCGCACTTTTGCTTCTGATCAGTCTTATGATAAAACAGAAAAAGGAGATCAGCCGCATTGATGAGCTTACCGGTTATCTGGAAAAAGTAAACACCGGGAAAGGCGGGATCCTTTTGCAGACCGGGGAAGATGCCTTTTCCAGATTGCAGGATGAAATCTATAAAACCGTCACCATGCTTTACCATACCAGGGAGATGGCAATCGATGCAAGGAATCGTTTTGCTGAAAACCTTGCCAATATCGCTCACCAGATCAAAACGCCCATCACTGCCATTTCTCTGTCTGTGCAGATGATGAAGGAGCAGCCGGAGCAATGGCGGGGAAGGGAGTATTTTGAGCAGATCGGCGGGCAGCTTTCCCGCCTGACTCATTTGGAGGAAGCGCTCCTTATGTTATCCCGGATTGATGCCGGAACCCTGGCTTTGGAGAAAAAGGAAGTGGATGTATTTACTTTGCTTATGCTTGCCGCCGATAATCTGCAGGAGCTTTCCAATCATGCAAAGGTTTCCGTCAATGTGCCGGAAATGGGGGAATGCACAATTGTTGCGGATTTGAACTGGACCATGGAGGCAGTCATAAACCTAATGAAAAACTGCATAGAACACACGTCGGAGGAAATTTTCTGTGACTACGAACAAAATCCTCTTTATACACAGATCAGGATATGGGATCAGGGCGCAGGCTTTGCAAGGGAGGATATTCCCCATCTTTTTGAACGGTATTACCGGGGAAAGAATGAGGAGGGCAATGGGATTGGTATCGGGCTTTCCCTGTCAAAAGCAATCATTGAGTGCCAAAACGGTACCGTCCGCGCATGGAATCTTCCGGAGGGCGGCGCTTGCTTTGAGGTGCGGTTTTATGCGCAGGGGCGCGTAAGGGAATTTGCTGCTTGCATGGACGCTTAGCGACTGTCACTGAGTTGTCACTTTGCCCTGTTACAATGGGTAATATCAAAGTACAGGAAGGAGAACAACACATGGAAATTTTAAAATGCGAGGGAGTAAGGAAGGTATACGGTTCCGGTGAAAGCAAGGTAACTGCCCTTGATAAAATTGATCTATCCGTTCAAAAAGGTGAGTTTGCAGCCATCGTAGGGGCTTCCGGTTCCGGCAAGTCCACGCTGCTGCATATTTTGGGAAGTGTGGACAAGCCTTCGGAGGGCAGGGTGATAATCGACGGAACGGATATTTCTTCCTTAAACCCGAAGCAGGCGGCGGTTTTTCGGCGCAGAAAGGTAGGACTTGTCTATCAGTTTTACAATCTGATCCCCACATTGACGATCAGAAAAAACATTATTATGCCGTTATTACTTGATAAAAGGAAGCCAGATCAGGAATATTTTGAGCAGATCACCCGATCACTGGGAATTGTGGATAAGCTGGAAAAGCTTCCAAGCCAACTGTCAGGAGGTCAGCAGCAAAGGGCTGCCATTGCCAGATCGCTGGTGTATCGTCCGGCGTTGCTTTTGGCAGACGAGCCGACGGGAAATCTGGACCAGAAAAACTCCCGGGAAGTAATAGATATGTTGAAACTATCCAACCGCAATTTAAATCAGACGATTATCCTGATCACCCATGACGAAAAGGTGGCGCTGGAAGCAGACCGCATTGTTACTTTGGAGGATGGGCGGATCATCAGTGACCAAAGGCGGAAGGGGTGAGCGGCATGTGGAGGGACTATTCAAAAAGCTATTTGAAAAATAACCGTGCAACCGGCATGTCTGTCATGACAGCGGCTTTCATTTCTGCTTTACTGTTATCACTATTATGCAGCCTGTTTTATAATTTCTGGGCTTATGAGGTAGAGCGGCTGAAAAGGGAAGAAGGAGATTGGCATAGCCGTATTACCGGGGAAATCAGCAAGGAGGATCTGGGAAAAATACAAAGTTATGCAAATGTAGAAAAGGTGGCGGCTAATGAAGAAATGTCTGATGGGGAGAAGATTGCGGCAGATATTTATTTTACGAATATGAGAAGGGTATTTGATGATACACCGAAAATAGCAGATTTACTGGTCTGTGAAGATAAAGCGGTGGATTATCATTATTCTCTGCTGGCAATGTATCTGGTCCGTGATGAGTCGGATACAGCGCCGCGTGCCATATTTCCGTTTCTTCTGGCAATGACGCTGATGGCAAGCTTTTCCCTGATCATGATCATACACAATTCCTTTGCTGTGACCATGAATGGAAGGATTCATCAGTTTGGGATATTATCCAGCATTGGCGCAACGCCGAAACAGATCAAGACCTGTCTGCTTCAGGAGGCAGGCGCACTGTGCACGGCTCCGATCGTAGCCGGTAATTTGCTGGGGATTTTGATCAGCATGGGGGTAATAGGGATAATCAATAAACTGGCATCGGACGTGCCGGGGCGTCTGGCAACAAAATGGACATATCATCCGCTTTTATTAGTGGTTACGCTATTGATCACAGTCCTTACAATATGGATTTCTGCATGGATCCCGGCAAGGAAAATGAGCAGGCTGACGCCTCTTGAAGCAGTCAAAAACACTGGGGAACTGCAGCTAAAAAGGGAAAAAAATTCTCATATATTGAAGCTCTTATTTGGCATTGAGGGAGAGCTTTCAGGAAATGCATTAAAGGCACAAAAGAAAAGTCAGCGGACAGCAAGCCTTGCACTGGTGGTCTCTTTTTCGGCATTTTACCTGATGCAGTGCTTTTTTACCCTGACTCTGATCAGTCAGAGAATGACCTATTATGCGAGATATCAGGATGCCTGGGATATTATGATCACGGTAAAGGATACTCCGGTGGAAGAGTTTGCACAGACAGACCGTCTTAAGGAGCTGGAAGGAGCGCGAAGTACCGTGCTATATCAGAGAGCAGAAGCAAAAAGACTGCTGGCGGATGGGGAACTCAGTGATGAGCTGCACAGGGCAGGAGGGCTTAACGGAGCTTCGGGAGAATATGTGACGGAATGTTTAGAAGGCTGGCTGGTCAATGCGCCGGTGGTGATTTTGGATGATGCAGGCTTTTTGGAATACTGCGGACAGATTGGAGCAGTTCCGGGGCTGGACGGCGCTGTAGTTTTAAATAGAATCAATAACAGCACAGATCCTAATTTCCGCATTCGAAATTACATTCCTTATCTAAAGGAAGAGAAAAAAACTGCTGTCTTGTCCTCAAACAGTGAAGAGGGCTTGAGCGCGGAAATTCCAGTTCTCTTTTACACACAGCAGCCCCCCGTTTTGAAGGAAGCCTATGATGAGCTGGATCAATATGTGCTTGTCCATGTTCTTCCAGTGTCGCTTTGGAAGGAGATAAAAGGGCAGATTGGAAATGTGGAGAAAGATGCTTATGTCCGTATCCTGGGGAAAGAAGGGGCTGCGCTGGCGGATTTGAATAAGCTGGAGGAGAGTGCGCTTGAGCTTGTAAAAAGAATGTATGAAGTAGAAAGTGTAAACCGTATTCAGGATAAGATTACAAACGACCAGATGATCAATGGAATGATGGCAATACTTGGGGGATTTTGCATCTTGCTTGCAATGATCGGGATAGGAAATGTGTTTTCCAATACACTGGGATTTGTACATCAGAGAAAGCGGGAGTTTGCACGTTACCAGTCTGTCGGTATGACACCGGAAGGGCTTAGGAAAATGTTTTGTATCGAAGCCTTGGTGATCGCCGGAAAACCGGCGCTGATTGCATTGTCGCTTACTGCAGTGGTGACTGGGATCATGATCAGGGCAGCCTATCTGGAACCAATGATTTTTATCAGGGAAATGCCTGTGGTGCCGATGGGAATGTTCACCCTGGCGGTTTTCGGGTTTGTGGCGCTGGCATATTATCTTGGCGGACGGAAAGTGCTTGGAAGCAGTCTGGTGGATAGCTTGAGAGATGATGCTTTATAATATTTTATAAAAGTTTTTCTTGACTTTTTTTCATCCTGTAATAAAATAGTTCTAAAAAGAACAAAGGAGACATAATATGATTCCTCTAAACCCATGGGAACACCAAAATGTGATCAAGGCGCTTTATTCCAAGTGTGTGGCAGATGTCTGTACGAGGCACAATATTACTCGTATGGAATTAGATATCCTTCTTTTTCTGGCGAATAATCCATGTTATGACACGGCAACAGATATTATCGAGATTCGTTATCTGTCCAAATCACAGGTATCTACTTCCATAAAACTGCTGGAAGAGCGGGGATATATCAGAAAGGAGTATACCAGGGACAACCGGAAAACAGCCCATTTGAAAATCTGTGATGGGGCTTTTCCGGTGGTTGAGGACGGAAAGGCGGCACAGGAGAAGTTTCTTTCCATTATGCTGCAGGGATTTACAAGAGAAGAAATGGAAAGTATAAAAAAATGCTTTAGCCATATGTGGAGAAATATCAATGGCTATTTGAAGGAGGATGGAGAATAATGTTTAAATTTCTTATTTGTTTTATTGCCGGGATAGGAGCCGGGCTTGGTACTGGCTTTGCAGGTATGAGCGCGGCAGCGGTGATCAGTCCTATGTTGATTACTTTTTTAGGGCTTCCGGCTTATGAAGCGGTAGGAATTGCCCTTGCCAGCGATGTATTGGCAAGTGCCGTGAGCGCATACACCTATGGGAAAAATAAAAATCTGGATATCAAAAACGGTCTGGTAATGATGGTTACAGTCCTGCTGTTTACCTTGTTTGGAAGCTATATTGCCAGTCTTGTTCCAAACACCACTATGGGGAATTTTTCGGTATTTATGACTTTGCTGCTTGGTATTAAATTTATTGTAAAACCGGTTATGACTACCAAAGAGTCCATGGAGGCGGTGAGCGCTAAAAAGCGGATCATCCAATCTGTTATCTGCGGCACCATAGTTGGATTTATCTGTGGCTTTGTGGGGGCTGGCGGCGGAATGATGATGCTTCTTATTCTGACCAGTGTTCTGGGATATGAATTGAAAACGGCAGTGGGAACCAGCGTGTTTATCATGGCTTTTACAGCTTTTACCGGGTCAGCCAGCCATTTTGTGATCGGGGGCATGCCGGATCTGTGGTGTTTGGTTTTCTGTGTGGTATCTACATTGCTGTGGGCGAGGATCGCAGCAAAATTTGCGAACAAAGCAAGTGCCATAACATTAAACAGGGCTACAGGCGTTGTGCTGGCTGTTTTGGGAATAGCGATACTTGTGGTGAATTATCTGAAGTGATAATATAAGGTGGAAGCTTGATAACAAACTGACTTATGAACGGAGGCGAAATGCAGTGCAGCTCTTTTATGGAGTACCCGAAGATATTGAAAAATGGATGAGCCTTGTAACAAAGGTTCGATGGAACTTTCCCGGTCTGGAAACGCAAGAGAGGTTAAATGAGCACCGCGCAACCGTCTTCAAATTCATGGAAAAGCAACAGGCCATCTGCGTAAAAGAAGAAAATGAGATTGTTGGCGTTATGCTGTTCTCACGAGGACACAACATGATCTGCTGTCTCGCTGTATCGCCTGAATACCGTCGCCGTGGCGTAGCTTCCATGCTTATGGATGAAGCGCTGAATAGCTTAGACAGGACAAAAGAAATCTCTGTTTCTACGTTCCGGGCTGACGATGCAAAAGGACTGGCACCAAGAGCGTTGTATGAAAAATATGGTTTTGCTGCAGATGTACTTGTTGAGGAATTCAATTACCCAAATCAAAAATTCGTCCTTCATCCTGTTGGTGATGAGTGAAAGGACAGGCAGCTTGGCGATGAGCTCTTTGAAGTTGCCACGAGAGCTGTGAGTGATGAACGGTCTCAAAGGCAGCAATCTGTCCGACAGTTTATAGATGAATGGGAGGCGGTGAATTATGCAAAGCTATAGAAATGGTAAATGGGCAGATCAAATTCTTTCGCAACGCCGGGAAGATGGTCTGTGGGGTAATTTTCACACGCTTAGTTGTCCTGTTTCCGGTAAAAATTTTACAACCGAGCAGGCAATACGGCGGCTCTGTTATCTTGGATATACAGCCGAAGATGAAGTGATTCAATGTGTACTTAGACGTATGGAACAATGTATCAAGGGTGAGCTTGATATTGATAACTATTCAGAAAAGAAACACGACTGGGCTTTCTTTGAGAAACTCATGCTGGCAGCCTGGCTGCGAATCTTTGATCCGCAAAACGAAACTGCTCTTGAGGTGGCACGTCAATGGGCACAAATTGTTGAAAAAGCTTTTGCCAGCGGCAGTTACAGTGTAGCTGATGATGTTGCGGCATTTACAGAGTGGAAAGGACGAAAACCCAAAAGCGGGTTTGAAACAGGATTTGGCATGTTCTATCATGCTGCGTTGCTTCCGGGAATATTATCAAAGGAAACAGAAGATTTGTTTTTGGATTATTATTTATCGAAGCCGGATGGAATGTATTATATATATGACAAGCCGCTAAATCAACTTCCAGAAGTGTTTGCCTCACGAGAGTCAAGCCGATATATTGCTGCAATAGAAGTGCTATCCCATTATGATCTGGCAAAAGATAAACTTAATTTCGCTATGGACTGGGTCAATGCCAGCCGTAATGAAAATGGGCAATGGGACTTTGGGGAAAAGGCAAAAGACGGAGTATATTTCCCCTTGTCCGACCGTTGGGATAAAACAACACGAATCACAGATAGTACATATCGTATAAGCAAGCTGTTCAGTCGGTTGTGTTACTGTAGCCAGTAGAAAGTGATCAATGTTCTTTCCTTTTCTTATTAATATTATACCATAAAACCGTCAAAAATTCAAGACTGGTATCACCTGCTATGGGATGCTATAATCATTTTTCACGAATGATATGGGCGGAATGGAGGGATTATTTTGGATAAGGATTGGATGGTTTTATTGCAGCAGCAAAATCAATTGGGCGAGGTGCTTGCAACCAATAAGGCTGCGGAACAGTTCGGATTGGTGTTAAGCGAGCAGGATGCGGAGTTGATTTTGGAGGAGCGGAAAAATGTGCTTAAGAAGCAAAGGCGGGTGGAATTTGGGGAAGGCATTGTGGCAAGAATAATTTATGAATTTTGTGATTCTGAGTTTATTGACCAAGAGCATTATACAGATACGGTCATCCGGCTGCAGGAGATTTTTTATCTTTACAAAAATGAAATGAATGATGAGATCACAGATGGTGAACTGCTGCACTTGATGAAGGAGCAGTTTGAACTGATCTGTTTTGGTGATCTGGATTATCTGGAAAATACCTGCCTTGCCAATTTTGCCCAGGCAGTCCGGGCAGGATATGGAGGATATAAAGGAGTAGATGGGAGAGGGGAATATTCGCGGTTTGACGAGGTGAAAAGGTGGGACCGCGAATTGTATTTTGAGGCTTTAAAGGATCTTTTTTAGGGGGGATTGCGCATATGGATTATCAAATGGAAGAGCTGGTGCCGATCGTGGCAGATCTGGCAAGAAAATATACCGCCAATGAAAGCACATCCATAACCTATGAGAAGGCGGAGCAGCTTATGGGAGCAGTACTTTATTGTATCCGCGAGGCAGAGCAGGACGAACGGAATACGCTGATATCCGGCGAAGGTGTGCCAGCACGGCAGATGTACGAGAGAGGAGTGCTGCTGGCAGAGGAAAAGGTAAAGATGGCGCTGGAGCTGTACAATGAGATGATACCGGGCTTTAACAGTTATGGGAACCGGTGCCTGCATGATACCTTTATAAAGGGAATGCCGGAATTTTTCAAATGGTATGATATCCGGTTTGACCCGCAAAATACGATTTTAACGTTAGACTATCCGGTCAGGAAAGATCTTTCAAAGTATATGGGAATTGACAGGATTTACGAATATATTTTGTGTATCCACAGGGAGCAGGAGTATCTGGGTTCATTTTCGGATGATTATGTGAGGGATGTGCTTCGCGGTTATCATGGTGAGTATGAGGAGCTGGTGGAAAATTTCTGTGAAATTGTTGCGGAAGCTGCTTCAAAGTAAGATGAAGCTTCGCTGAAGTGATGTTGAAGTTGACTTTGAAGAAAATAATGGTTGATTAAAAGTTATGCAAGCGGCAGAATTTCTGCCGCTTGCATGCATGGTGCACAGGTCCATATAAGAAAGTTTGTCGCCAAAGTATTGCGCGGTGAGCAGGGAAAAATCTCCCTGCTCGATTTAGGAAACAGGCGAGTACAGTTCTTTCGCCTCTTCCGGTTCATTGAACTGGGAGAAGGCATAGGATCCATCGCTTTCACTAGTGACTTTCAGATAGACAGTGTTACCGTCATGGGATAAGGCAATCCGGCAGATCCCGTCGTCATCGAAACGGTCTGTGATATCTATTTGCTGGTCATAATAATATACCCAGACTCTTCCGTCGTTATCAGGAATGATATCAGCATGCTCATTCCTGTCCGCAATAAGTTCATCGGCGGAAAGCCAGGTTTCATTTCCGTTTTCATCAATGCTGACACCGCCTGATCCCATTTCTATGATTTCTCCATCATGTTCATAAGTGAAGGTATATCCGCCGCTTCCGTTTTCTGTTACTTCCACCTCCTTCTGTGTGCCGTAAAGCCACATGGAGATCTTTTCCCTGATTCCGCCAAGATCCGCCGCATAAGCAGTCCCGGATCCGCCAACGACCACTGCACAAATGATTGCTGCTGCGATTGCCACATTTACTTTATGTCTTTTTTGAATTTTATTCATTTCTTCTGCCTCCCAAGATAATTGAACAGAAGGACGGAGAGCTGAAAATGCCTGTTTGTATCGTTCTTTGTTAGTCATTATCCCATTCCTCCTTTAATGCTTCTTTTAACAGTTTCCGTGCCCGGGAGAGTCTGACCTTCACATTGCTTTCACTAAGCTTCAGGATGGTTGAAATTTCATGGATATTGTAATCCTCATAATAAAATAAGTGAGTAACAATACGGTACTTTTCGGGAAGATTCATCACAGCCTCGAACAGATCTGAGGCTTCTGGCGTATCGAAAACCATTGTTTCCATATATTCTTCAATGGAAATTTTGTTTTGTTTCCAAAAAGTATGATTGATGTTCTTTGCCTTATTGATTGTCACTCGTATCAGCCATGCCCTTACATGCTGTTCATTGTCAAACTCTTTTTTGATGGTGTAATAGCGGACAAATGTGTCCTGCACAACATCTTCTGCATCCTGTGCATTTTTACAGATATTAAATGCCACTGCAAATAGGTTGTTTTGATATAACGCCATCAGTTCCTGTACTGACTGCCTCATAAGCATTCCTTCTTTTCGTAGTTTTTGAAAGGCCTTTCACTAATAATACAATTGAAAAGGGTGACAGGTTACAAATAAAATGAGAAATTTTAAAAGTTGTTGACATAAAAATTTCTGCCCGGCAGATAATAAATTATTTTATATAATTTCAGTTCCGGAGGGAACCTTGCGGAATTTTTGCAGCAGGGCATAGGCAATGATACCCGCTATAGCCAGAATAACCTGGGAAATTGCCAATCCATGTGCCTCCTGCAAGCAGGAGTCTGGTGTATCCATGTGGTATAACCAGTCATTTGTATACGCAATATGAACCAGAGCTGTAATGTTGAGTATGGTTGCATATGCATTTTTGTGTTTTCCGAAAGTGTTCCGTGCCAGCAGGATGACTGCAATCAAGGCAGTGATCTTGAGGATGGCAGTATAAAAAGGTCCTGTCTGGTTTAATTCGAGCCCAAGAAAGGAAAAGGGAATTTTGGACGCAACAAGATACTGCACAATATATTCATTGACTGCCAATGAAAAGATAAATACGGCACTGGAGACAATAGTTTCAATTTTTGTGGCTTTTGATTTGCCGGAAAGCTGGCAGTTTCCTGCAAGGGCGGCGGCGCATAGGAGCAGAATGCTGAAAATTGCGGAAGGAATCTGTTCATAATTGATCAGACCACCATACCGCACGAATAATCCGACAAATGTGATGCCGGTCAGGATTGCCAGCAGAAGCTTCCCTAACTGTTCCTTGTGTCTGATTGCGCCGCGAATTTTTTTCAGATAGTCAATTTGTTTGTTAGCAGCATTCCTCGCTACAATGCTTGTATTTTTCATCTGTTCCAGCTTTTCCCGACATTGAGGACATTGGGAGGTATGTTCCTCTATCAGCTCCTTCGCGTCGTTTGAACAGATACCGTCTGCATAGGATGGCAGCAGATCTTGTATGATACTACATTTCATCTCTTTCTTTTCCTCCATTTTATGGTTTCCTTTCTTTTTTCCCTTTTAACAGGCGTTCCTTTCCCCGGTAAAAGGTCACTCTTGCCCAGTTTTCACTTTTTCCCAGTATTTCTCCGATTTCCTTAAATGAAAGCTCTGCCATGGTTCTTAAATAGATCACTTCCCGCATTTGTTCAGGCAGGTTCTGCATGTCTTTTAATACATCAAGAAGCTCGTAGCGCCGGATCACCTGCTCATCGACACTGTTTTCGGAAGTATTCCTGCTGATCATTTCATCCAGATCAGTCTCTTCGGAGGGCATTTCCTTTCCGCTTTTCCTCAGATATTGAAAGTAAATATGTTTTGCAATCTGGCAGAGCCAAACACTGATCTTGCAGCTGTAGTCGTAGCGGTCTATGGAGCTTATTGCCCGTAGAAAGGTTTCCTGCGTCAACTCTTCAGCAAGCTGCGGGTCATGGCAGTATTTTAAGAGAAAACGATATACCAGTTTCGCGTTTTCCTGATAGATTTCCTCCATCGTGTTCCCCCTTTCTGCTTATATATCCGTTTGGCGGTTTATTCGTTACACCTGATTTTAAAATAGCTGTCTGGCGGATGCAATGTATATTTACAAATGAATAAATCAGGAATAGATGCTGGATAGTACCGGTAAGGTGTGGTAAGATGAAGTAAAGTGAAACAACGCGGGACAAGATGAAAGCAGAGTGGGAGGTGCGGAGCATGGCGAGGACGGTGAGCATCGGATGTCAGGATTTTGGAACGATTCGGGAAAACAATTATTTTTATATTGATAAAACATCATTTCTCACGGAATGGTGGGAAGGCGGGGACAGCGTGACGCTGATCACAAGACCGAGACGCTTCGGAAAGACGTTAAACATAAGTATGACTGAGCAGTTTTTTTCTGTGAAATACGCCGGGCG